>ERZ1090860.470-NODE-471-length-23994-cov-6.312586_pt1 | contig 23994 bp, 24 predicted proteins | sample MGYA00478483_ERZ1090860 | MGnify/ENA primary metagenome ERZ1090860 (study PRJEB33644, sample SAMEA5815741) | chicken gut metagenome | biome: Chicken; feature: Gastrointestinal Tract; material: Caecum | place: Ireland | collected 2019-01-01 | study: A study of the...
AGGCGATGGCCGACAATGTGGACGAGGTTCTCGCAAAGGCGGGATACCATGCGAGACAGACGGAAGGATATCAGAACGCCAACTGGATCCTTCTGGATTACGGTGACGTCGTCGTCCATCTGTTCGACGAGGAAAACCGCCTGTTCTATGATCTGGAACGGATCTGGAGAGACGGGGAAGAGATCGAAAAAGATATGCTGTAAGATTTTATGATGCCAGGAGCATGAAATGCAGAGCAATCCGCAGCATCCCTGGGGCAAAATGTTTTTTGACTTTGACATCACTTTCCATATAAAACCATATAAAATGGATTCATTTCGGGAAAACGCATGTCCCGGGCAGCCGCTTCTTAACCAAACCAGAAGCAACTGCCCGGGATTTTGTGCGATACGCCTGGCAAGCGCCTGCCGATCTGAAAAAAATCAGTCAATGTAATTTCAGTACAAAGGTACAGATGCAGTCGGCGGCCAGGATCAGTGCCAGGAGTCCGGAGATTACAGCGACCTTCTTCTCGCCCAGTTTTTCCACAGCCCTGGAAAACAGCGGCTGGAGAACATATAAAAAGACCATCCCGCCGATGCCGAAACGGATACTTGGATTTAACGCGATCCTTCCTTCAAAGTTAAAGGAAAACCGAGTGTAATCCCACAGCCATTCGCCTCTTGTGAATTCCATAAGATAGCTGGCAGCCAGTTCTATAACCGTAGTGAGAAAAACGATCCCAGCAAATACAAGGACCGGCGTGACCGAAAACTTACCGACGGTGATCCGCCGCGCTTTCAGTCTGTACAGCGAGAAAAGAAGAACAACCGCACCAAATCCATATACGACGCAGTAAGGACCGAACAGGACTCCGCGGTTGGAAAATCCCCATCGGTAAACAATTACCTCCAGAAAAACTTCGTAGATCCATCCGATGATCGAATACATCATAAAATACAGGAAGTACTCCTGCATTTTTTTCCATTTTGTCTGTCCCCTCATTTTTTATCCTTTCATAAAATCTGATTTTGGATCACGGATCGTGATGATGTCTATTATATTGGAGAACAGATCTGTTGGCAAGACTTGAAATAGCGGTATGTTTTTACTATAATAATGATTGTGTGCCGGGACAGACCGGAAGTATTTTTTCTTGAGATCTGTCTGCTGCCGTGAGCGGACGGATCATACAGATTTCATTGAGAAAGTGGGGAAAAAGATTGGAAATAAAAGAAATAACATTCGATACTCTGGATCAGCAGCAGGCGGTCTTCGGGATGCAGGACAGCTTTGTGAAGATCATTGAAAAGGCGTTGTCTGTTACCGTAAATCTCCGGGACTCAAGGGTTGAGATCCGGGGACTCTCGGAGAGGAATGTTAAGTTGGCGGCGGATGTGATGGTCTCTCTGCGCCAGATGTATGATCAGGGAGAACGTTTGAATAACGATACGGTGTACCGCCTCCTGGAAGACGTGCAGGACGGGACTCTGGACGAGACATTTCAGGCGATGGGCAGCGTGGTCGCGCTAAATCATAAAGGCGTCCCGATCAAGTGTAAGACGATGGGACAGAAGAACTATGTAAAGGCGCTCCGGGAGAATGTAGTGACGATCTGCATCGGGCCTGCCGGTACCGGAAAAACGTATCTGGCAGTGGCGCAGGCGGCGAAGGAACTGAGAGAGGGTCAGATCGACCGGATCATCATGAGCCGTCCTGCCATCGAGGCCGGGGAGGAACGTCTCGGTTTCCTGCCGGGTGATCTCGCACAGAAAGTGGATCCATATCTGCGCCCGCTCTACGATGCGCTTCATGATATTCTCGGCGCAGACCGGGCAGATAAGCTGCGGGAGCGTGGGATCATTGAGATTGCTCCGCTGGCATATATGCGTGGACGGACCCTGAACAATGCGCGGGTGATTATCGACGAGAGTCAGAATGCCTCTCTCTCCACGCTGAAGATGGCGCTCACCCGTCTCGGGGAAAATTCCCGGATGGTGCTGACCGGCGATATCACACAGATCGACCTTCCCCATGCCAAAGATTCCGGACTGGAAAGATGCGCAGAGATCCTCGGATCTATCGACGGGATCGCTGTGACGAAGCTGAACAACCGGGATGTGGTTAGAAACAAGATCGTCAAAGATATCGTCAAAGCGTTTGAAAAAGAGGAACAGAAAAAGCTGGAGAAAACCGACGGACGTAAGGTGATCCGCCGGCAGAGGAGTGTACGCCCATGACATTAGTATTTGAAAATGAAGGGGATTTTGATCTGGGATTTGACCCGGAGACAGTGGCCCGCCAGGTGGTCGATCAGGTGCTGGATATGGAGCAGTGTCCATATGAGGCAGAGGTGGAACTGATCCTGACAGATGGAGAAACTATCCGCAGGATGAATCGGGAATTCCGCGGCATCGACCGGGAGACGGACGTGCTGTCTTTTCCGATGGTGGACTATCCGCAGCCGGCGTCCTTTGACTTCCTGGAAACCGAAGCGGGGGACGACTGTTTCCATCCGGATTCGGGGGAATTGCTGCTGGGAGATATTGTGATCTCGGTGCCCCGTGCGGAGGCGCAGGCGGAGGAGTACGGTCACAGTCTGAAGAGAGAGTATGCGTTTCTGATCGCCCACAGTATGCTTCATCTGCTCGGCTATGACCACATGAGCCCGGAGGAGGCGGCAGTGATGGAGCAGAAGCAGGAGGAAGCGCTGCAGGCTCTGGGCATTACAAGAGATAAATTTCCGCCCGGACAAACTGAATAAACAGAAAAAAAGAGCCGATACTATAAACAAAAGGAGTGACGGAGCAATGAAAAAATTTGTTTATGGCATCGGCTTTTTTGTATTGTTTCTGGCGCTGGGAGCAGGTTTTTATACCAGTTACCGGATCGGAGCATCCCGTGGATCCGGACGGTCTTCCGGTGAGACGGTTTCGGAGGCTGACGGAACCTGGGAGACAGAGGCGTGGGAGACGGCTGCCAATTCCGCCGTACTGGATTCTCATGCGGTGGAGACGGAGGCAAAGTCTGTTGTCGGATATATCCTGAAAGAGGAGAATAACCGGGTTGTGGTGTACTGTGCGGACGGGACGACTCTGTTCGAATATACGGACATCCTGGTGTCGGATCTTCCCTATGATCTTCAGAGTCAGCTGAGGGAAGGAAAGGAGATTTCAGGGACCGCGCAGCTGTACAGCTTTCTTGAAAATTATTCCAGCTGATGCAGGATGAATATGGACAAAAGAAAAAAACTGTTGTAGAATAAAAAGAACTGAATGGTCTGCCGGCGAAAAAACGTTGCGAACGGCAGCAGGGACAAAAGGAGTACTACTGATGAATATAGAGAGAATCAATGAACTTGCACGGAAATCCCGCACGGTAGGTCTGACGCCGGAGGAGAAAGCCGAGCAGCAGAAACTCAGACAGGAATATATCGCAGCAGTAAAGATGAATCTCCGAACACAGCTGGATAACATCGACGTGCAGGAAAAAGACGGGACGATCACGAATCTTGGAGAGAAGTATGGAAAGCAAAGAAAGCATTAGAAAAACAGTATTGTCAAGAAGAAAGACCCTGACTCTGGAAGAGATGAAAAAGAAAAGCTCTGCCATCTGCGAGAAGCTTCTTCAGCTGCCGGAGTTTCAGGAATCGAAACACATATATGTCTACATGGACATCAAAAAAGAAGTGATGACAAGAGAATTTATCAAGAAAGCCTGGGCGCTGGGGAGAACCGTTGCGGTTCCGAAGGTACAGGGAGACGAGATGGAGTTTTACTGGCTCACGTCTTTCGCCCAGCTGGAACCGGGGTATTTCGGTGTGGCGGAGCCGACCTACGGAGAGATCGCCAGAGACGAGGATGCGTTTATCCTTGTGCCGGGGGTAGCGTTTGATGTGAACCGCCACCGGATCGGCTACGGACGTGGATATTACGACAAGTATCTGGCGAAACATCCGGATCTGCGTTCCGCGGCGGTCGCTTATGACCTGCAGGTATTTCCCGAGATCCCTCATGAAGAGCTGGATGTCTGCCCGAAGGTACTTGTCACGGAGACGAAAGTTTATCGCTGAGTGCGCCGCGCAGCTTTGCCGGCGGTGAGAGAGGAGGCTGCACATGACACTGGAAGAGATTGGGACGCGCGCCCGCGAGGCGGAGCCGGTAATCCGCGTTCTGCCGACGGCAGTAAAAAACAGAGTATTACATAAGGCGGCGGAGAATCTGAGAAATCATACGGAAGAGATTCTCCGCGCAAACGAGTCGGATATGGAAAACGGGCGGGCGAGAGGAATGTCCGCCGGTCTGCTGGATCGTCTCCAGCTGACGCAGAAGAGGGTGGATCAGATGGCGGAAGGCCTGGAGGCTCTCGCGGATCTGGAGGATCCGGTAGGAGAAGTGACCGGAATGAAAAAACGCCCCAACGGTCTTCTGATCGGGCAGAAGAGGGTGCCTCTTGGCGTTGTCGGGATCATCTATGAGGCGCGGCCGAACGTGACGGCGGACGCGTTCGGACTGTGTTTTAAGACGGGAAATGTGGTAATCCTGAAGGGCGGAAGCGACGCGATCTCGTCCAACTGTGCGATCGTGGCGGTTTTGCAGGAGACGCTGGCGGAGGAAGGACTTCCGAAGGATCTGCTGCTGTTGATCGAGGATACGTCCAGAGAAACGACAAAAGCGTTTATGAAGATGAACCGATATGTGGACGTCCTGATTCCGAGAGGCGGAGCGGGACTGATCCGGACGGTCGTGGAGAACAGTACGATCCCGGTGATCGAGACAGGAACCGGAAACTGTCATATCTTTGTGGATGAAACTGCCGACCTGGATATGGCGACGTCGATCATTCTGAATGCGAAGACCCAGAGAGTCGGCGTGTGCAATGCCTGCGAATCTCTTGTGATCCATGAAAAGATCAAGGACCGGCTGCTCCCGGAACTTGCCCGGAAACTGCGGGAAAAGAACGTTGAGATCCGTGCGGACGAACAGGCGCTGCCTCTGATGGAGGGCGCTGTTGCCGCGACGGAGGAAGACTGGGGCAGGGAGTATCTGGATTATATCCTGTCGGTGAAGACGGTGGCGGGGATCGATGAGGCGATCGCCCATATTAACCGGTACAACACCAAACACTCCGAGGCGATCATAACGGAAAATTATACGAATGCTCAGCGTTTCCTGGAAGAAGTGGACGCTGCGGCGGTGTATGTGAATGCTTCCACCCGTTTTACCGATGGATTCGAGTTCGGTTACGGCGCGGAGATCGGCATCAGTACCCAGAAGCTGCACGCCCGCGGACCGATGGGCCTGCTGGCGCTCACGACGACAAAATATATCATTTATGGAAACGGACAGATCCGGGAATAGTTTTCCGGTCTGTGTAGGGCCGCATGTCAGGCGAGACGCCGGGCATGCGGCTATTTATACGTCATCAGGACTATATGGACAGGAAAAAGCAGCCGTGAGTTTGGCTGACAGGAATACTTAAATTGCGTAATTGCAAATCATATTTATTGATATATTTTTTTGACAGAGGATGGAGTGATTGGATATGAACGGAAAGAGAATCCGGGAGTTTGGCTATGTTATCGGAAAATACCCGACAGGTGTGAAAAATAAAATTACCGATGTTCCCGGGGTACGGGTGGGGCACTGGACTGTGGACGAAGGACAGCAGCACACGGGAATCACTGTGGTGCTGCCGGGAGAGGACAATCCGTTCCTGAAAAAATACACGGCTTCGGGATATGTACATAACGGTTTTGGGAAGACCTGCGGGCTGATCCAGGTGGAAGAGCTCGGAACACTGGAAACGCCGATCGCCCTGACCAATACGCTGAATGTCGGGAAAGTGGCGGACGCGCTGGTGTCATATATGGTGGAGGAAACACGGAGAGAAGGCGTGGAGATATCCTCCCTCAATCCGGTTGTGGGCGAGTGCAATGACTCCAGGATTAACAGGATCCAGGACAGGGCCGCAGGGGAACAGGAACTGAGGGCGGCGATCGCAGCCGCGGCTACGGATTTTGAGGAAGGCAATGTGGGCGCCGGGACGGGGACGATCTGTTACGGCCTGAAAGGAGGGATCGGTTCCTCTTCGCGGATACTGAAAATTGGCAGCAGAACGTATACCGTCGGTATCCTTGTACAGACAAATTTCGGGGCGACCGAAGATCTGAGAGTGGACGGCGATCCGGTCGGCCGCCGTCTGAGAGAAAAGCTCCGGCAGAGCGGAAGCGGCAGCAGCGCCGACGACCGTGGGTCCATCATGACGGTCCTGGCGACGGATCTCCCGGTGACGGAACGGCAGCTTTACCGGATCCTGCGAAGATGCGGTGTGGGAATCGCCAGAACCGGGGCATATACCGGTCACGGGAGCGGGGAAGTGATGATCGGATTTACCACGGCGAACCGGGTGGATACCACGGGGAATCAGATGGTCGAATCCTGCCTGCGTCTCCGGGAGGAAGCGCTGAATCCGGTGTTCGACGCGACCGCGGAAGCTGTGGAGGAAGCGATCCTGAACTCTATGACAGCTGCAGGACCCGCGCGGGGACTGGACGGCGCCTGGTATCGGAGCCTCTCCGAGTTTCTGGGAAAAGAGGAACTGTAAAACTGCAGGAAAAAGAAAAAATAACGTGACAGAAAGAAGGAGGGATATCTGTGAAACTGTTTCTCAGTGCTGATATTGAAGGATGTGCCGGCCTGGCCATGCCGGCGGAAACACACAAAGCGGAGAGCGTTTACCGCGCTTATGCCGGGGAAATGACAAAGGAAGTGGTTGCTGCCTGCGAGGCGGCGCATGCGGCGGGAGCGGATGAGATTGTCGTAAAAGACGGACATGGCGACGCTTCGAATATCGATCCATTGAAGATGCCGGAGTATGTGACTTTGATCCGGGGAAAGAGCGGCCATCCCTATAATATGATGTACGGAATAGACGCTTCGTTTGATGGCGTATTATATCTCGGGTACCATGCGCCGGCCGGAAGTCCGTGCTTTTCCATCAGTCATACTTCCACAGGCAACAGTCTCTACATCCGGCTCAACGGAAAGATTATGAGCGAATGTATGCTGAACAGTTATACAGCCGCGTCTCACGGCGTTCCGGTATTGTTTCTCTCCGGGGATTCCGAGATCTGCCGGCAGGCAGAAGATTTCCTTCCGGGGATCACTACCATAGCTACGAAACACGGGGAAGGAGGCGCGACCTGGTGTGTCTCTGCGGAAAAAGTTCTGGAGGACATTTCTCAGGGCGTCCGGACGGCGGTTTCCCGTATCGGTAAAGTCCCCTGTCTCCCGATGCCGGACCGCTTTGCCTATGAAGTGACTTATAAAGACTGGAAGAAAGCTTATGCCATGTCGTTTTATCCGGGGATGGAAAAAGTCGATACGTTTACGAACCGGCTGGTAACGGACCGCTGGATGGATGTTGTCACGGCACACGGTTTTGTTGTATACTGAAAAGAAACGAGGTGTATGAGTTTATGAGCAAACCAGTCATTGGAATTCTTGGAAATACATTTAAGACGGCGCCGGGTCAGTTTTCCAGTGCGCTCCGTGAATATGTCAACAGTGATTACGTAGAGGCCATGCTGAAAAACGGCGGTACCCCGGCTGTGATTCCCACTGCCGGCATGCAGGAAGATCCCGAGGAAGCGCTGTCGTTCTGCGACGGGATCCTGGTGCCGGGAGGCGAAGATGTTCATCCCTGGTATTACGGAGAGGAACCGTCTCCGGGGATCGGAACGATCCGTCCGGAGATCGATGAAGCATGGATGGCAGCCGGAAAATATGCTTTGGAAAAGAAGATCCCCATGTTCGGCATCTGCAAAGGGATCCAGTTTCTGAATGTGCTCTGCGGAGGCACACTGTATCAGGATCTTTACACGCAGAAAAAGGACTGTATTCTGCATATGCAGTCTCTGGAACGGAGTTATCTGTTTCATCATGTGGATGTTCTGGGAAATACACATTTGGCTAAAATTCTCGGAGAAGGAAAACATCCGGTGAACTCTATGCATCACCAGGCGGTCCGGGATCTTGGGGAAAATCTGCGCGTATCAGCGGTAGCGCCCGACGGGACGATCGAGGCGATCGAGAGTATCGACGGACAGATTGTTGCGGTTCAGTGGCATCCGGAAGGACTGACCACGTCTGCGCCCGAGATGAACCGGCTGTTTGCGGATCTTGTGGAGAGGAGCCGGAAATACCGTGATCAAAGGTGACGGGTTTTGACGGCGGGAAAAATGAATATGCAGGAACGGTCAGAAAGACCGGAAAGGAAGGATAGCACCGGATGAGCAAAAGTTGGGAGATCGAGGAATGTTTTGAGGTGTTTGCCAGAGAGAATCTTTCGCTTGCAAAGCAGACGCTGAAAGAATTGGTATTGATTCCTGCGGCCACCGGCCGGGAAGAAAAGCGGGCCGAATACTGTATAGACTGGATGAGACGGCAGGGAATTACGGATGTTTTCAGCGACGAGATCGGAAACGTAATCTGGGAGTATCAATCGGAATGCCGCAGAAAGGTATTGTTTACGGCTCATCTGGACACAGTGTTCTCTGAGGATGAGCCACTGAAGCTTGCGGAAGAGGACGGGATCTGGAAATGTCCGGGAATCGGGGACAATACGGTCAATGTTGTGCTTTTGCTGATGGCGGCAAAGTACCTGCAGGAAGTCCGTCCAAAACTTCCCTGCGGCCTGATCCTGTCGGCAGATGTGGGTGAGGAGGGCCTTGGAAATCTGAAAGGGATCCGCGGACTTACCGATACCTATGAAAAACAACTCAGCGCAGTGATCGCCTTTGATCTTTATCGGGATAAAATATATCCCCGCTGTATCGGTTCCGTTCGCTACAGGATCGGGACGAAGACGGAGGGCGGACATTCCTTTCTGGATTTTGGCAGAAAGAACGCGATCGCTGAGCTGTGCAGCCTTGTGACGGAACTGTATCAGATGTGTCCAAAGGCAGGTTCCCGTACAACTTATAATGTAGGAGTCGTGGAGGGCGGTACTTCGGTAAATACGATTGCTCAGGAAGCTTCTATGCTGTTTGAGTTTCGTTCCGATTCTTATGAAGAATTGGATGCATGTGAAAAGTTTTTGGAGAATCTGATCGAGAAACGCAGATGCAGCGATGTGCTCTACACATGCGAAATGGTGGGAAAACGCCCCTGTGCAAGAGAAACCGACAAAATCCGGATGGCCCGTATTACAAACTGCTGTGTAAAAACGCTCCAGGCAGTGGTCGGAACCGCACCGGTCTGCTCGGAGGCGTCTACGGACTGCAACATTCCGCTTTCCCGTCACATTCCATCTGTCTGCGTTGGATTCTGCCGGGGAGGCGGGGCGCATACCCGGGAAGAGTGGCTGGATATTTCTACACTGGAAACCGGCCTTATTTCTGTGCTGGCGCTTGTGTACAGAATCCCGTTTTTATGCGGGGACAGTGAGATTGTACTCCGTAATAAAATAACGGATATGGAAGAAAAGGAGCAGATTCGTTCCCTCCTGATGACGTGTGACAAGGATTTTATCCCGCCCTTGTCTGTGCGAAACAGTACTTCCCAGATTGATTGGTCTCAGATTGGGGGAAGAGGTGACGGAATCGAGGAGTATCTGGAAAATATCTCTCAGCAACATGTGATTCTCTGGAAAGAGAATGGAGTTATTCGGGCGTTTATAACATGGAAAGATCATTTCCGGTGTGAGTATCTTCCGGAATATCCGGATTCCTGTTATCTGACGACACTCTGCATTGATCCGGCTTACCGCGGCCAGGGCATTTCAGAGCGATTGTATGAATTGGCTGAAACGGAGATCCGGGTAAAGTTCCCGGACAGTGCGATCACGCTCCGTACCTGGTCCGGAAACAGGGCGCAGGAGCATATTTTACATAAAATAGGATATCATGTCGTCAGAGTGCTCGAAAATGACCGCGGAGAAGGAATCGATACCGTTTATTATGCAAAATCTGATATAGCTAAAAATATCGGGAACGATAAGAAAAGAGTGAAAGAAGAGAATTGAAGTATCGATGGAGGAATGACAGATGAACAAACTTGGTTTCGGTTTTCTGAGACTTCCGGTTCTGGAAAAAGACGGTGACATTGATCTGGAACGGCTGAATGGGATGGTGGATACTTTTCTTCAGCATGGAAGAAAATATTTTGATACTGCGTACACTTACCTGGATGGGAAAAGTGAATGGGCGATCCGGGAATCAGTTGTGAAACGTCATTCCAGGGAGGAGTTTCTTCTGGCGGATAAGCTGCCGGGATATATGATGAAGTCCTATGATGACTGCCGCCGCTGTTTTGAGGTTCAGCTGGAGCGCTGCGGTGTCGATTATTTTGATGTGTATCTTTTGCATTGGCTGAATGGAACGAATGATAAGATCGCGGAAAAATACCGGGAATTTGAGTTTCTGCAGGAACTGAAAAGGGACGGGAAGGCGCGGATTATCGGTTTTTCTTTTCATGACACGGCGGATCTGCTGGATGAGATCCTGACCAGCCATCCGGAAGTGGATGTCGTACAGCTTCAGATCAATTACCTGGATTGGAACAGCGAATCGGTTCAGGCCAGGTTGTGTTATGAAACGGCAGTCCGGCACGGCAAAAAGGTGATCGTGATGGAGCCTGTGAAAGGCGGCACGCTCGCCGATGTTCCTCCTGAGGCGGCCCGGGTTCTTCATCAGGTGGATCCGGCGGCAAGTGCAGCCTCTCTCGCAGTGCGTTTTGCATCGAGTCTTCCGGAGGTGGAAATCGTCCTGAGTGGTATGAATACCATGGATCAGCTTCTGGATAATCTTCGGGAGACGGAGCCGCTCGGGAGAGCGGAGATGGAGAAAATGATACAGGTGGCGGAGAACATCCATCACTCGATCGCAGTACCCTGTACGGGCTGCGGTTACTGTCTCAGCGGATGTCCGAAACAGATCTGTATTCCAAGGTACTTTAAATTATACAATGAATATTTCGCCAAACCCGGCGACGACTGGAAGATCCGGCCGGCCTACGAGCGGCTTGCCTTGAAGTATGGGAGCGCTTCGGACTGTATTAACTGCAAAAGCTGCGAGCGCCGCTGTCCTCAGAAGCTTCCGGTCACAGAGTACCTGAAAAAAGTCGCGGAAACCTTTTGACTGCGCAGCGGATGGAACAGTCAGGAAGCTTTGCGGCAGTTCAGCTGGCCGAACTGTTACGAAATTTTCGGCCGGACAGAAGAATTTTCTTTCAAAAGGTCTGAAAATCTGATATAATTTAGAAAAACGTGCAGCCGATGGCGTAAGACCAGTATCGGCGGCACGTTTTTATTTTTTTTTATCAGGAGGTAAGACGATGAAATCAGTAAGCAAAAATGAACTGGTAAAACTGCTCTCTATCTGCGGACAGGTGGCGGAGCACAAGAGTGAAAAAATGCAGGAGCACGGAAGAGACGAGAAGGAAATCCTTTCCGCTCTGTCCTCTGACGAGCAGGAGATATTGAAAACGATTCTTCAGAAGCTCCAGAAACAGTGGCTGCAGGATCATGCGGAACACCACAAGAAAAAAGAGTGATATCCGGCTGATTCGATGTCTTCTGTATTCCGGAAGATGATTGCCGTTGTCCTCAGGAGGGCGGATCCATGGATTTATTCCATGTATCCGCCCTTCATCGGTGATACCGCTTTGTCGGCAAACTGTTTCAGGACGCCGTGGGTATAACGGTTTTCCTTTGGCCTCCATGCGGCTTTCCGCTCAGCGAGGATCTTCTCGACTTCTTCTTCGCTTTTTCGTTCGCCGTTGACGCCGACGATCCGCAGGATTCGTTTCGAAATGCTGATCTCGATCAGGTCATTCTCTTCCACCAGGGCGATCGGACCGCCCTCGGCTGCTTCCGGTGAAATATGTCCGATCGCAGGTCCTTTGGAGGCGCCGGAGAAACGTCCGTCGGTCAGAAGCGCGATGGAGGCGCCCAGTTCTGCGTCGGAAGCGATGGCTTCCGTTGTGTAGAACATCTCCGGCATTCCGCTTCCCTTCGGACCTTCATAGCGGATGATCACCGCATCGCCCGGCCGGATCTCATGGATCAGAACGGCCTTGATGGCGTCTTCCTCGCAGTCAAAGGGTCTCGCCCGGAGCACCGCCTCGAACATTTCCTTTGGAACCACCGTGTGCTTGACGACAGCGCCGTCCGGCGCAAGGTTTCCTCTCAGGATCGCGATGCTTCCATCGGTTCCGAACGGACGGTCGAAGGGGCGGATCACGTCTTCCCGCTTCAGGTTCCACTGATCCAGGTATCCCTGGCATTTGTCATAGAAACTGCTTTTTTTCAGGTCTTCCAGATTCTCGCCCAGCGTCTTTCCGGTCACCGTCATCACATCCAGATGCAACATATCCCTGATCTCTTCCATGATCGTCGGGACGCCGCCCGCGTAATAGAAGAACTGTGCCGGCCATTGTCCCGCGGGGCGGATATTGAGCAGATAGTGGGCGCCTCTGTGGAGACGGTCAAAAGTATCCGCGTCAAGGTCAAATCCGAATTCCTTTGCAATCGCAGGGATGTGGAGCAGAGAGTTGGTGGATCCCGAGATCGCGGCGTGTACCATGATCGCGTTCTCGAAGGACTCCATGGTCACGATCTTTCTCGGCGTCAGATCGTTTTGTGCCAGCCAGACGGCCTGCTCTCCCGCCTTCCGGGCAAAGTCTCTCAAGTCGGAACTTGTCGCGGGCATCAGGGCGCTTCCGGGGAGCATCAGTCCCAACGCTTCCGCCATGATCTGCATCGTCGAAGCGGTTCCCATAAAAGAACAGGCGCCGCAGGACGGGCAGGCGTTATGTTTGTAGAACTCCATTTTTTCCTTTGTGATCTCGCCGCGTTCATACATGGCGTGATACATGCCGATCTGTTCCAGAGTCAGCAGATCCGGCCCTGCATCCATCACACCGCCGGTCACGATGATGGAAGGGATGTTGATGCGCCCGATCGCCATCAGGTGTGCCGGCATGCTCTTGTCACAGCTGGCGATAAAGACGCCGCCGTCGAAAGGGGTGGCGTTGGCGTGGATTTCGATCATGTTCGCCATCATGTCTCTGGACGGCAGGGAATAATTGATCCCGTCATGGCCTTGTGCCTCTCCGTCACAGATATCCGTACAGAAATATCTTGCGCCGAATCCCCCGGCTTCGGAGACTCCTTTCCGCGCCTCTTCGACCAGCTCCAGCAGATGGCCGCTCCCCGGGTGGCTGTCGCCGAAGGAACTCTCGATGATGATCTGTGGTTTGGAAAGATCCTCCGGTTTCCAGCCGGTTCCAAGGCGGAGCGGATCCAGCTCCGGCGCGATTTCTCTCAGTTTCTGACTTCTCAGTTCCATTTTTTCTCCTTTCCTTCGCTTCCTCTCAGTGGATGTTCCGCTTTGTGATATATGCTTTTGAACGTTGTAAATACATCTGACCATTTTTAAGGGTATATCTCTTTGAACCGCGGAAAAAGACAATCCTTCCCGCTGCGGTCGATGAAATTCATCAGATGTAAATACAATATCTCTTTTGTACAAAAAAATCAATCCATAATGTTGCACAATTCTACTTCGATGATTATGGGGTCAAAAGAAATTTTGAACCCAATGATGCTACGGATGGCTCCGCATTTCATGCTCCCGCAATCTTGAGATCATTTCCTTCCGGTCAGAAAAATTATCGTTTGACATTTGCCGGTTTCTGAAATATCCTGAAAATGTATTTTTTACGGAAAGGTGAATCGAAAGATGATACATTCGGATGAAAAAAGTCTGCCGGAGAAATTATCGGACGGCATTGTGAAGTATATTTTAAAAGAACAGCTGCAGCCGGGAGACCGTCTGCCGAACGAGTCGGTGCTGGCGGAACAGCTGGGCGCCGGCCGCAGTTCTGTCCGGGAGGCCATTAAGCTTCTGGCGTCCCGCAACATTGTGACAGTCCGTCAGGGATCCGGGACCTATGTCTCCGCCAGGCCGGGAGTCGTGGAGGATCCTCTGGGATTTACATTTATCCAGGATAAGCGAAAACTGGCCGAGGATCTTCTGGAGATCCGTTTCCTTCTGGAGCCTGCCATCGCCGCATGGGCAGCGGCTTATGCGACGGAAGAAGAGATCGGGCGGATCAGAAAACTGTGTGACGAGACGGAACAGCTTCTGAAAGCAGGTAAGGACCATACGGAGAAAGATGTGGAATTTCACACGGCCATCAGCATGAGCAGCAAAAACCTGGTCGTGCCGCGGCTGACGCCTGTGATCCATTCCGCCGTTCCGCTTTTTATTGATCTGACCAAAAGCGCGCTGCGCCGGGAAACCATTGACACGCACCGGGAGATCACAGAGGCGATCGCAGCCCACGACGCTGTGCGGGCTCAGGATGCCATGTACCTGCATCTGGTATATAACCGGCGGCTGATCCGTACCGCTGACACACTGCATTCCGGTGATTCATTATAATTGTGAACTGCAGTGGAGCGGCCTTTAGGGAGTGATAAAAAATAAACAATTATTGACAGAAAATTTTCCGGAAGTTATAATGAAGTCAGATTTAAAGAGATAGATGATCGGTTGAAGGATCTAAGAGAGACTGTCAGACCAATGATTCAGCAGTACGATCAGCACACTGTTTCACAGGCTGACGTTCCGGCAGAGTATCATGCTTTGGGATCGATTTGGTAAGAGCAGCGCCGAAGGGGCAAGGGGCTACTTGAAACTCTCAGGCAAAGGTATTGGATCTGGACGAACCTCTGGATAGAAAGACAGGGAGAAATTGAAAATGGTTTCTCCCTGTCTTTCTCTATTTTATGCTCCCACAGCCGGCATCATTTTTTCTCAAAAAGTCCGAAGGAATGCGACAAGGAGGAAACGCGAATGGAGTTGAAAACACCACTCTACGAAGCACATGTGAAGGCCGGGGGGAAGATGGTTCCTTTTGGGGGATATCTTCTTCCGGTGCAGTACCGGGAAGGCGTGATCAAAGAGCATATGGCGGTGCGTACCCGGGCAGGTCTTTTTGATGTGTCCCACATGGGCGAGATCCTGTGTGAGGGCAGGGATGCTCTGGAGAATCTGCAGATGCTTCTGACAAATGATTTCAGAAACATGACAGACGGGCAGGCGAGATACAGTCCGATGTGCAATGAAAACGGAGGTACGGTAGATGATCTGATCGTATATCGTAAGAAGGAAGAACATTATTTCATCGTCGTAAATGCCGCCAACAAGGATAAGGATTTTCAGTGGATGAAGGAGCACCAATTTGGTGAGGTGACGTTTACGGATGTTTCCGAATCCTATGCGCAGATTGCGCTGCAGGGTCCGAAGGCTCCTGAGATTTTGAGAAAGATAGCAGCGGAAGAAAATATTCCGAAGAAATACTATCACGCAGTGTTTGACACGGAAGCCGCCGGTATTCCCTGTATCATCTCAAAGACAGGGTATACCGGAGAGGATGGCTACGAACTTTATCTGGACAGCGCGAGAGCCGTGGAAATGTGGGAGATCCTTTTGGAGAAAGGCAAAGAAGAGGGCCTGATCCCCTGTGGACTGGGAGCGAGGGATACGCTCCGCATGGAAGCTGCCATGCCGCTGTACGGACATGAGATGAACGATGAAATTACGCCGCTGGAAACAGGACTTGGTTTTGCCGTAAAGATGGGGAAAGAGGATTTTATCGGCAAAAAGGCTCTGACAGAAAAGGGAGAGCCGGCGATCACGCGTGTCGGCCTGAAGGTCACCGGGCGCGGGATCATCCGGGAAAGCCAGGATGTGTACTTTAATGGAAAAAAGATCGGCCACACCACATCCGGTACGCATGCCCCGTATCTTGGCTATCCGGTAGCGATGGCGCTGGTGGAGATTGACGCTGCAGAACCGGGAACAAAGGTGGAAGCGGATGTAAGAGGACGCAGAGTGGAAGCGGAGGTCGTACCGCTGCCGTTTTATAAGAAAAGCTGAAAAACGGGTGTGACAGACGATAGAAACCCGGACAGAGGGAATTATAGAGATAAAATTTAGCACTGAGAAGAAAAACAGACGGTGCGGATTCAGAGAGAAAAGGAGAAGAAAACCATGGAATTAAGAGACGAACTGCGTTATTCAAAATCACACGAGTGGGTAAAGAAAGAAGGAGACGAGGTGCTGATCGGACTTACCGATTATGCCCAGTCAGAACTGGGAGATCTTGTGTTTGTGAATCTTCCGGACGAGGATGAGGAAGTGACGGCGGGCGAGAGTTTTGCGGATGTGGAGTCCGTAAAGGCAGTGTCGGATGTGTATTCTCCGGTGACCGGAGTGGTGAGCGCGGTGAACGAGGAACTGATGGACGCGCCGGAGATGATCAATGAGTCGCCGTATGACGCATGGTTTGTAAGAGTGAAAGATATCACGGAACAGGAAGAACTTTTGTCCGCAGAGGAGTATGAAGCGTTTGTGGAGAGCGAGAAGAACTCATAAGAGGGAAGGAGGCTGACAAATGGGAAGCTATGTGCCGAACACAAAAGAAGAACAGCAGGCGATGCTGCAGGAGATCGGCTATCCGTCGATGGACGACCTGTTCCGGGATATACCTGACAAAGTAAAACTGGACAGAGAGCTGGACCTGCCGGACGGCCTTTCGGAGATGGAAGTGCGGAAGAAGATGGAACACATTGCCGCGAAAAACAAAATCTATCCGACGATCTTCCGGGGCGCCGGCGCATACCGGCATTATATTCCGGCGATTGTGGATGATGTGATCTCAAAGGAGAACTTCCAGACCGCCTATACGCCTTATCAGGCAGAGATCAGCCAGGGAATCCTGCAGTCGATCTTTGAGTATCAGACGATGATCTGTGATCTCACAGGAATGGACGTTTCCAACGCGTCTGTCTACGACGGCGCCTCCGCCGCTGCCGAGGGGATCGCCATGTGCAGAGAAAAGAAGAGAAACAAGGCGCTGATCTCCGCCACGGTTCACCCTTATGTTCTGAAAACAGTAAGGACCTATTGCTTTGGAAACGGAATGGATCTGGAAGTGATACCGGAAAAAGACGGTGTGACAGATGTGGAATGGCTGAAGGAACATCTGGACAGAGAAACCGCCTGCGTGTTGATTCAGCATCCGAATTATTATGGAACACTGGAGCCGGCGGAAGTGATCGGACAGGCAGTTCACGAAGCCGGTGCAAAGTTTGTCATGAGTGTAAATCCCATCTCTCTCGGGATTGTGAAGACGCCTGGGGAATACGGCGCGGATGTAGCGGTGGGAGACGGTCAGCCGCTGGGACTTCCGCTGGCATTCGGCGGCCCGTATGTGGGATTTATGGCCTGCACGAAAGCCATGATGAGAAAACTGCCGGGCAGGATCGTCGGACAGACGAAGGATCACAATGGAAAGACCGGATATGTGCTGACGCTTCAGGCGCGAGAGCAGCATATCCGCAGAGAAAAGGCGTCCAGCAATATCTGCTCCAACCAGGCGCTCTGTGCCCTGGCTGTGAGTGTTTATCTGGCTGCCATGGGAAATAAAGGACTGGAACAGGCGGCTTCCTCCAGTATGTCCAAAGCACATTATTTTGCAAAGCAGCTTGCGCAGATCGGGTTCCGGACGGAGAACCGGGGAGCGTTTTTCCATGAATTCGTGACTGTGTCGGAGACACCGTCGGAAAAGGCGCTCCAGGCGCTGGAAGATCATGAGACCCTGGGAGGCCTTCCGCTGGATGAACACAGAATTCTGTGGTGCTGCACGGAAATGAATACGAGGGCGGAGATCGATGAGGCTGTCCGCATACTGAAGGAGGTGTAAGGCATGTTATTATTTGAGAAAAGCAGACCGGGAAGAGGATGCCAGGAACTTCCTCTCTGTGATGTGGAGACGGCAACCCTTCCGGAGAGTGACCGGCGTCAGAGAAAGCTTCATCTGCCTGCGCTTTCGGAAGTAGATATCTCCAGGCATTATTCGGAACTTGCCCGGAAGACCCATGGAGTCAACGACGGTTTTTATTCGCTCGGTTCCTGCACGATGAAATATAATCCGAGAATCAACGAAGCGGTAGCGTCCCTTCCTGGTTTCACGCAGATCCATCCTCTTCAGGGAGAAGACACTGCGCAGGGTTGCATGGAAGTGCTGCATCTGGCGGAAAACTATCTGTGTGAGATCACCGGAATGGACCGCATGACTTTCCAGCCGGCAGCGGGAGCCCACGGGGAGTTCACGGGACTTCTCCTGATCAAGGCGTATCATGAGAGCCGGCAGGACAGGAAGCGAACAAAGATCCTGGTTCCGGACTCCGCCCACGGCACAAACCCAGCAAGTGCGTCCATGGCAGGGTATTCGGTGGTCTCGATCCCTTCCAACTCCGACGGCTGTGTCGACATCGAAAGACTGAAAGAGGCGGCGGGGGACGATGTGGCAGGACTGATGCTGACCAATCCGAACACCGTCGGTCTTTTTGACAAGAATATTCTGGAGATCACGGAGATCGTACATAGCTGCGGCGGACTGTGCTATTATGACGGAGCCAATCTCAATGCGGTCATGGGAATCGCGAGACCGGGGGATATGGGCTTCGATATCGTCCATCTGAACCTGCACAAAACATTTTCCACGCCTCACGGCGGCGGCGGTCCGGGAAGCGGCCCGGTAGGCTGTAAGGAAGAACTGGCAAAATTCCTTCCTTCCGTGCTGGTCAGTGAAGAGGCGCCGTATCGGTTCGAAAAACCGTCGGAAAGCATCGGCGAAATGAAAAGCTTTTACGGAAATTTCCTTGTGGTTGTCAAGGCTCTGACCTACGTTCTGACCCTCGGGAAAACAGGAATCCGCGAGGCAAGTCAGAATGCCGTTTTGAATGCCAACTATCTGCGATGTCATCTGAAAGATCTTTATCCGATGGCTTATGATGCCACCTGTATGCATGAATTTGTCATGAGCCTGTCGGATCTGAAAAAGAAGACCGGTATTTCCGCGCTGGATATCGCCAAGGGACTTCTGGATCACGGGATTCATCCGCCGACCATGTATTTCCCGCTGATCGTGGATGAGGCGTTGATGGCAGAGCCTACAGAGACGGAATCCAGGGAAACACTGGACAAGGCCATAGAGGTATTCCGCAGTCTTTATCAGCTGGCACAGGAGGATCCGGAAAAGCTTCATGCGGCGCCTGTCACCACGCCGGTGACACGTCTGGATGAAGTCAACGCCGCAAGGCATCCGGTCCTCAGATATGAATTCGAGACAGAGGACGAGGCATGATCCGGACAATCAAATATTTTGAAAGCAGGCAATTTGTGCCTTATCGTAATCTTGCAGTGGAAAAATATCTTCTGGATGTTTGCGGGAAAGACGAATGCATTCTGTATCTCTGGCAGAATCAGAGGACTGTAGTCATCGGACGAAACCAGAATGCATGGAAAGAATGTAATGTGAGCCGCCTCGAAGAGGACGGCGGGTATCTCGCCCGCCGTCTCTCCGGAGGCGGCGCTGTCTACCACGATCTGGGCAATTTGAATTTTACATTTCTTGTGAGAAAAGAGAATTACAGTGTGGAAAGACAGACGGAGGTAATCCTGCGGGCGGTCCGCGCCCTTGGCATTCCGGCGGAGCGGTCAGGGAGGAACGATCTCCTGGCCGACGGACGGAAATTTTCCGGAAACGCTTACTATGAACATGGGGATTACTGTTACCATCACGGTACGCTGATGGTGAATGTGGACAAGGAGATCCTGGGCGCTTATCTTACCGTAAACAAAGAAAAACTGAAGTCAAAAGGTGTGGACTCCGTCAGGTCCAGGGTGACGAACCTGAGAGAATTTGTCCCCGATCTGACCATTGGCCGGCTGAAAAAATCGCTCCGGACTGCGTTTGAGGAAGTGTATGGGCAGGAGAGTATCCTGCTGAGGGAGGCGGAACTGGATGCGCAAAGAGTGGCATCCGCGGAACGTGATTTTTCTTCCTGGGAATGGAACTACGGGAAAAAACTGGACTTTCAGTTTGAACTTTCCAACCGTTTTTCCTGGGGGGATCTGTCCATACAGCTGAATGTGGAAAATGGAAAAGTTTCCAACGTGGCAGTCTATTCCGACGCGATGAGACCGGATGTTATCGGTGCTCTTCCGGACGTCCTGAGACAGGTGAAATTCACCAGAAAGGATCTCTGCGGGAGACTCGAAGCGCTTCGCCCGGAAGATCCGAAAGAACAGGAAATGCTTCAGGAGATTCTGGCGTGGATTTCCGCCGTGGATCTTTAAAATCTTTCACTTCCGGTATCATCTTTTGACGCTGGAGGAATGTAGAACTATCAGAAACAGGTTGATCATTAAGAAAGAGCAGAAAGAACTGCCCGGCGGATTGATGCATGTGAATGTGAAGAAATTGCCGGACGGTTACAAACAGAGAAAAGAGTATGGAAAAATATCAAGTAATCATTATAGGAGCAGGCCCGGGAGGCTATGTATGTGCCATCAAGGCTGCAAAACTCGGACTGAAGACGGCCATTGTGGAAGAACGGAGAGTGGGAGGCACATGCCTGAACCGGGGCTGTATTCCGGCCAAAGCGATGCTCCACGCCTCGGGACTTTATCATGAGATCCAAAATGCGGAGCAGTTTGGGATCCTGACGGAGGGAGTCCGTCTGGATTTTGAGAAGGTGCTCTCATACAAAGAAGAGACCACCGACCGCCTTGTGCAGGGAGTGGAGCAGCTGTTCAAAGGAAACGGTGTGACCTGTCTGTCCGGAAAAGGCAGACTGCTCCCGGACCGAAAAGTAGAAGTAGAAAAAGACGGGGAGACGCAGGTATACGAAGCGGACGCGGTCGTGCTTGCCGCCGGCTCACAGCCTGTGATGCTTCCTCTTCCGGGGATGGATCTGCCGGGAGTTCTGACCAGTGATGAACTGTTTCAGCTGCGGGAAATTCCGGAGAGCCTTGTCATCATCGGCGGAGGCGTGATCAGCGTGGAATTCGCCACCGTTTATTCTTCCCTTGGCAGCCGGGTGACGATCCTGGAAGCCATGCCGCGCCTTGTGCCGAACATGGACAAAGAGATCTCCCAGAACCTGAAAATGATCCTGAAAAAACGAGGGGTGACGGTTCACACATCGGCGTCTGTCCGGTCTGTGGAGCAGGCGGACGATGGTCTGATCTGCCGTTTTACAGAGAAAGACAAAGAACAGTCTGCCAAAGGCAGCTATGTACTGTGCGCGGTCGGAAGACGGCCGAACACAGAAGGTCTTTGGTCGCCGCAAGCCGCTCCGGCAACAGGAAAGGGACGGATCCTCGTGGACGACGCTTTTGCCACGAGTATTCCGGGTGTTTATGCCATCGGTGATCTGATCCCGGGGACTCAGCTTGCCCACGCAGCCAGCGCACAGGGAATCGTGCTGGCCGAGAGACTTGCGGGGAAAGAACCCACGGTGGATCTCTCGGTTGTGCCGGGATGTGTCTACACGGAGCCGGAGATCGCGTCGGCGGGAATCGACGAAGAGACCGCCAAAGCGCAGGGGATCCCTGTGTGGACAGGAAAATTCATCATGAGCGCCAATGGAAAATCTCTGATCACAAAGGAAGAGAGGGGATTTATCAAGGTGATCATGCACGATGAGACGGAAGAAATCCTCGGCGTACAGATGATGTGCGGACGCGCTACGGATATGATCGGAGAATTTGTCAGCGCTATCGTAAATCATATGACTGTGCCGCAGGTCCTGAGGGCGATCCGTCCTCATCCAACGTATAACGAAGGAGTCGGCGAAGCCCTGGAAGAGCTGGAGGGCGGAGCGATCCATGTAATGCCACGGGGCAGGAGATAAAAGACGGAATCTTTTTGTGCGTATCACAACAAAACATCCGTGCAGTTTGATGGCCGCACGGATGCTTTTTATAAAAAACTTACTAAATTTCTGATTATCTTTTCATAAGCTGGTAAATGTCGGTATAGCCTGTATTTTAGGGCTTTATCGGCATTTTCTGTTTGGAAGATACATTCTTTCAAGTTCTGATTTTCCCATTTTACCACCCCTTATTATTCTCTTCCATTTGAAGCACCCCTCTTTTTAAATGAAATACAACATCTGCTCTTTTTGCGATTTCATTAGAATGAGTAACAATAACAGCACATTTATTCATTTGGCGCACACTTTCCTCTAATATTTGCATAATTGACATTGCCGTATCTTCATCAAGATTTCCCGTGGGTTCGTCAGCTAAGATAACAGGTGCTTCAGAAGCCAGTGCTCTTGCAATAGCCACACGTTGCTGTTGTCCGCCGGAGAGCTGTAAAATATTTCGCTTCATTTCTTCTTTTGTCAGCCCCATTTTTTCTAAAATAGGCTCTGGTGGTAATTTGCTTGTTAATTTCACATTTTCTATCGGTGTCATATAATCAATAAGATTATATGCTTGAAAGATAAATGAAACATGATCACGACGGTGATTTTCCAACCCGTTCTCTATAATATCTTTTCCGTCAAAGAATACTTTCCCTTTTGTAGGACTGTCCAATCCGCCAAGTAAGGAAAGAAGTGTTGTTTTCCCACATCCAGACGTCCCTAAAATCGCATATATTTTACCCAATTCCATTTCTGCGGAGATGTTATGAAATACATTCTTCTTTTTGTCGTAACTGTAACTTAAATGTGAAAATGATAATATGCTCATTCTAATATATCCTCCTAATCCATTTTTGTTAAAATATCTTTTGGTTTTAATCGAATTACAGTATAGGAAGCAACGAATACTGCAAAACAAACAAGTAAAAGACCAATGCCATATACTCTTACCATATCAGGAGCTGCGATAGATACGGTTATATTTGTTACGTTTTCTCCTGCCTTACCAATGATGTATCTGCCAATTTTATCCGTCAGAATATTTGTTAAACAAGTTATTGCACCTATAGAAAGCAACCCTATTAAGATGTTTTCCGATAATAATTGTCCTATTATTTCTACTTTGCTTCTTCCTACGGCAAGCAGAATACCGATTTCCTTTTTACGACCTCTTGTCCAAAGCACCAGAAGCAGAATAATGACTAAGCTTCCGATAACTGTAATCAATAATACTGCTGTATCAATCATGTTTCCAAAAGAGGAAAGTGGAGTTGATACTAAATCAAAATCTTCTGTGTTAACATTGAATACAAATGTTTTTCCCTTTACTTCGGGAAGATTTTTAATTGTTTCCATCAACTCTTTTGCTTCTTCCGGAGTATGTGTATAAACATCAAGATAATCATAGCCCTGTAATTCGTAAATTTCTTTTAAACTATTCACATCAATATATCCAAGATTAGCAGGAATACCATCTGGTGTTATTGCCGAATGCGTCAATCCTTCCGTTCCACTGAAAATTCCTACGATAGTAAACGTAGAGGTTCCATCTTCATCAATCCCATTTTGAAATGTAATTTTATCATCAACGGCAAGGTTATTTTTGTCCGCCAGTTCTTTTGAAATCAGAGCAACGTATTTGTCATCTGGTTTTATATGCCGACCTTCCTCTAATTTGTAAGTCCCATTCAGAAATTTAGTATCTAAGGACGAGTCAAGTAAAGACTGATACGGTGTTGCCAGTCCCGAAGCATTTATCATACCGGGTAAAGGTTCATGGTGCTAGAATATAAATAGTGCAAGTCAAAATGAGAAAATTCCAAATAAACAATATGTGGTACAATTCTTTAGGAAAGTATCAGATTCAGAGCGAGAAAAAGAGCAGCCCTGAGTAAAAACGGACTGCTCTGAATGTGATTCTTTCCAATTGTACCAATTCGCGGACGGTCAGCCACAGAACTATGGGATTTGTATCTTTCCGGGATGCCTTAAAATCGCTGTGATCCATATAAAAACAGAAAGATCCCGCAGCTTTTCTTCCGGTAGACCATTTTTCGGGCATGCTTCGCGGACCTTCCAATGGGAGGCCTTAAAAAATCGGTATGGAAAGGACCATGCGTTATGGGAAAGGAGCATAACTCCTCCCCAGCTGCTGCATGGAAGCACAGCCGCATTCCGGACAGATGGACAGGTCAATGTTCCAGACCGCCTTGAGCAGTT
>ERZ1090860.480-NODE-481-length-23743-cov-31.248354_pt1 | contig 23743 bp, 18 predicted proteins | sample MGYA00478483_ERZ1090860 | MGnify/ENA primary metagenome ERZ1090860 (study PRJEB33644, sample SAMEA5815741) | chicken gut metagenome | biome: Chicken; feature: Gastrointestinal Tract; material: Caecum | place: Ireland | collected 2019-01-01 | study: A study of the...
GTGAAAGTGGTGCTCAAATCGCGTGCAGATGGGGCTGGGGTGGCGATTTTTGCAGGAAGCAAAGTTCAGCACCAGGACTTTCCGGCCCGGGTACTTTCCCGCCGCCTGCAGGGTGCGGTCGGCGGAGACCAGCACCCGGGCCTTTTCCTCATAGCGGCACAGCGCCTGGTCCGGGACCCGGATGGGCTCCGGTCCATGCAGCACCGTTCCCCGCTGGGAATGGCGGATCGCATCCCCCAACGCCTCATCGCCGGTGTACCACCGCTGTGTGTCCGCAAAAACATCCGCATTTTTCTGGCGCCGATCCTGATATGACATCGTTCATTCCTCCCTGCCTTCCGCCGCCTTTCCGGAGCGGCGATGTTTTTATAAAAAAGGCGGAGACAGGAACATCTTCATGTTGCTGTCTCCGCCTTTGGGGTGCTGTGCAAAGGAACGGGTGCTTGTTGTCCTTTAACTTTAGTTGCAATAAGATGCCGCATAATTATATGTTTTGCTTTAACTATATCTGCAATATAGGAAATTATTAAGTGTCTTGTAAGATTGCCAGTTTTAACTATATTTGCAATAAGAATCACTTTGTATCAAAAGTATTTAGTGATGAAACCAGAAGATAAAGTTATAGGGGCTTCGTAACTTTCCATATGGCATACGACTTGGCAGACTTTAGGCAAGTATCACTTATAAAAATGAATTCTGGTTCTCCTGGTCTTTTCCATATAGCTGGATAAATTGTAAGCTATTTACAGTTCGTAATCATATACTAACAAGTCTTCAATATCTGTTGTCTCTTCACCGGGAAAAAACTCGTATATTGCTCTTCCACTCGGCAGCGAATGAGAATTCCATTGCTGAGTTTCCAGGGAATAAATAGAGTTGATAGAGTAGCCGTAATAATCTTCAACAAACAGTTGAAGTGCTTCCAGAACATCCTCTGTGGAGACAGTGCTTTCACAAACAATGGGGTCCACAAGAACAAGAATGTTTCGCCGCATTTCCGGCACATATTCGCGTTCCAGGATATTGTGTGTCATACCATCTGTTACGGGGCTGTCTTTGATTTTACGAATGAGCTCTGGAGAAACGTCATTTATTATATCCGCCAAATAAAGAATTCCGTGAATGAATCCAATTGCTTCATTTGGGTCATCTCCATAGATAGAAAGCGAAACCATTTCCTCGAAGCGATTTCCCCTTGATAGTTCCATTTGACGTTCCCAGGCTTTGTCTTCGATTGTGCGCGAAAGAGATAGCGCGGTTTTCATAGATAATCCTCCAATCAGGGTATGGAATACCTAATATCCAATAACATCCCTCGATACCTGTTGAATAAGACTTGTCGATATCGTATTAGCATCTAAAAGCCAAACACTGTTTAGCCTTGGATTCATAATCCCAATATTTTGAATGGAGTTAAAATCACTATTCCATGAGTGCTTTCCCATGATGTAGTACATCAGTAGTTGCAGTGTATCTTTCGATGTTGGAGTTTTTTTGGATGTTTTGATATCCCACAAAGTATTTTCGGTTAAAAAGTCTCCGTCACCGCTACTTACAATATCTGTATATCCTCCTTCCATAGTAAACCCTTCCGCTGTTATAGGTCCGTATTCTGCCAAAAAGCTTACCATACGGGTCACCATCAGCCTAAGATTAAAGAGTGTTGCACTATTTGGCTCAGGCTCCGATGAAAAAACACTGCCTGGAACACGGTAGAATGTATCATAGCTGGCCAACTTACAAGCAGATACAAGTGAAGAATCATCCAGTCCTTTTATCTGCCCAAGCAATTCCATACCTCTTTGACCTTTGCCTGCACGAATTGCTCCCAGTAAAGAGATATTAAATGATTCCTGGGGCGACACAAGGCCGGAAACAAAACGGCTCATGTAATCGACAGCCTGCCCTGTAATACCTGCTGGAATATTTTCTCCTTCTTTTAGAGCAAGTCCATCTTCGAACGAATACCTTGTAAAAAGAGAAAGAGGCAAAAAGCCACCACGAGGTTGCGCCACCGTTTTGGCTCGTTTAGAAACCGAATATGTGTACATAATTGATTACTCTTTACGCAAATCGTTGTACAAAACTTCTGCCATTGCAGTCATGATGGCCCGATACTTTGCGGCGTCAGTGAACAGGGACTGATAGGCTTGGTCGTTTTCCATATAAGAGGTCTGGGCCGTCTCCCCAAAGATTTTGGGGAAAACATTTTTTTCGAAGATTTGCCGTCCATCCTGGCGTGCAGATTTCTTCAGCTTTTGGTCCTGACTCATTTTCCGACGCAAAGTATCCATCATCACGCGGTCACCTTCAGTGAATTCGCCCTTATAATATTCATTGACTTTCTCAATGATTTCCTCCAACGGGCTCTTCCGTTCCTGACCACCGCCAGCACCTTTCTTTGTTCCCGGCTTCAATTCACTTGAATGCTCTTCCAGCTCAATGGAACCTTCATACGTTTTCTCCAGACGATAATACTCCAAACGTACTCGGTCACCAAGTTTCCAAATCTGTTTGGGGTCATCAGGAAGAAGATGTGCTAAATACGAGCAAAGGACATATTCTTTGTGCAGGTCTTTATCAAAGATGCGCACAATTTGGCTGATATAGTTATACCATTTCACGAATTTGCGGATGGTACGACGGAACTCATACCGCTGGTCGGCATTCAAAGTATTATAAGCATCTGCCGCCGGTTTAAGGGCATTGGTTACTTGCGCCTGAACGCTATCCGTTTTCTTTGCATTAGGGTCAAAGTAAATCTTTGCCACCAACTCTACATCAGACGACCCATAGACCTTGTAGTTGCGCAGTTCATCTCGGATTTTGTAAATCTGGTCAACATTGATTTCCTCTGCCAAGATGGTCTCCTGATAATATGGCTGGAAGGCCGCCTGAATTTCCTCGGAAGTGTTTACGAAATCCAGAATATAGGTATCGGTTTTCCCCGGGCAAGTTCGATTCAAGCGGCTAAGAGTCTGCACAGCTTTTACATCACGCAATTTTTTATCCACAATCATAGTGTGGAGCAGTGGTTCGTCAAAACCAGTTTGGAATTTTTCAGCAACTACCAGAATATTCCCCTCATCATGGAATACGTTCTGCGTCTGGTTGATACTCACATGGTTGCCGTTGCGGTCCACGTTCATGCTATTTTCCGTGTACTCAATTCCGGTGGGGTCATCCGGGTCAGTCACAGAACCAGAGAATGCAATCATCACTTCCAAGTCATCGTAATGATTGGACTCAATATACCGGCGAATTTCCTGAACGTAACGTACTGCGGCCAAACGGGAGGCGGTAACGACCATCATTTTCCCACGTCCGCCAATTTTGTGCCGTGTAATATCCCGGTAAGTTTCTACGATGATGGCGGCTTTCTGCTGCAAATTGTAGGGGTGCAGTTCTGAGTATCTGCGAATCAATTTGGTGGCCTGAGCAGAAGGTACATCGGGATTGTCGGGCGTGTTTTTGGCAATGCGATAGCAGGTCTTGTAGGTCGTGTAATTGGCCAGAACATCCAGAATGAAGCCTTCTTCAATGGCCTGCCGCATGGAATATACATGGAATGGGCGGAAGCGTCCATCCGGCATCGGAGTGCCGAAAATCTCCAGGGTTTTATCCTTGGGAGTGGCAGTGAAAGCAAAGAAGCTCAAGTTTTTGTGCTGTCCTTGAGCAATCATCTCTTCGACCAGCCTGTCATTCTCTTTTTCCAGTTCGTCTTCGGCCTTGCCTTCCAATTCGGCATATTCCTTTAATGCGTCAGAAGTATCAGCCAACGCCGTTTTCAACTTCATGGCACTGGTTCCGGTCTGGGAAGAGTGAGCCTCATCCACAATAACAGCGAAAGATTTCCCCTCCGTGCTTCCGACTTCTTTGTAAATCACTGGAAACTTTTGCAGAGTGGTGATAATAATACGGCGTCCATCCCGGATTGCCTGCAACAAATCCGTAGAGTTTTTCTTCTCGTCAATGTTGACGACACTTCCCAACGTGTGGTCAAAACCACTGACCGTGTTTTGCAGCTGAGAATCCAATACGGTACGGTCGGTGACGATAAAAACCGAGGTGAAAATCGGTTCGCTATCTTCATTGTGAAGGCTGGCCAACCGATAAGCCGTCCAGGCAATACTGTTAGACTTGCCGGAACCGGCGCTGTGTTGAATCAGATAATTGTGGCCAGGGCCGTTCTCTTTAACCTCAGCAATCAGCTTTCTTACCACGTCCAGCTGATGATAACGGGGAAAAATAACTTTCCGGGTAAGAATCTGCCGGGTGCTTCCATCTTTTTGCCGTACCTGCTCGCGGGCAACCTGATAGCTGATAAATTTCTGGATAATATCCAGCAGTTTATCTTTTTGCAGAACCTCCTTCCACAGATAAGAAGTCACGTAATCACCATCCGTGGTAGGCGGGTTGCCGGCACCGCCATCCTGGCCAGGTCCGTTGCTGCCTTGGTTAAATGGCAGGAAGTAAGTTTTCTCTCCATCCAGCTTGGTAGTAATCGCAGCATTGTACAGGTCTACGGAAAAGAAAGCAAGGATGCGGCGGTTCAGTTTGAAGCAGTCTTCCCGTGGGTCACGGTCGTTCATCCATTGCACCTTGGCATCGTCGATGGTCTGCCCTGTCAATTGATTCTTCAGTTCAAGCGCGATAACGGGAATGCCGTTGATGGCCAGCATCATATCCACACTGTTTTTGTTGTTGTGGGAATAGTGCCATTGCCGGATGCACTGGCAGATGTTCTGCTGATAGTTTTTGTTGGCGGTGGCATTCAGCGCAGATTCAGGCTTGAAATAGCAGACACGGAATTCCATACCACGATAACGGAAGCCATGCCGCAGCACGGAAATCAGACCGTCAGCGTCAACGGCATCCTGAAATGCTTTATAGAATTTTTGCTGAGGCTCACTTTTGCACTGACGCAGAAAGCGTTGCCATGTAATGGGCTGCGTAGTCTGCACAAACTGCAAGAGCGTTTCCAAATCCAAGGCCATGCCTTTGCTGGCCTCGCTGCGATATCCCGCATCGGTCGCTTTTTGCCAGCCTCCTGCCGGTGAAATCAGGAAGGACTCAATATCGGTTTCGAATTGTTTTTCGTTGTCCGGCATACGGAAAACTCCTTTGTAAACAAATTACGCATGATAAAACCTGGAGAAAATCGAAATCAAATATGGAATAGTATTTGATAAGACAAATGGTATAAACCATCCTAAAAAGGCGCTAAATATTGCAATGAGATATTCGCGTCGATTCAGCTTTTTGGCTTTCTTTTCCTGGTCGGCAACCCAGTTCCAAAACTCATCAAATGAACCAATGAGGCGATAAGCATTTATATTGTCGATTTCTAAATCCACAATTATATTGCGTTCTATAAGTAACGATAAAGCGTCCAATAAGCGGCTTTTTTCATCGTTAGATATGCCAAAACTGCTTGTAGAAGAAAAAGCATTCTGAATTTCCTTCAGTTGTACCTTTTCTCGCTTTGATAGAGGAAACTTTACATTACTCATTTAGACAATATCCCCTGCTTTTTTATTCAAACATATAAGAAAGCATCTAAAAATCAAAAAACTTTGTTACTTAATGTCCTGCTAAGGTATGGGCGAACAGATGCTACAATAATGGCGCGAATTTTTTTATGTTGTGCCACGGTGATATCTGCTTTGTTTCTTTTGTTGAACATCTTTAGCATGAACTCATAATCTTGCATCCCATTATAGTGATTATAATTTGTATCAAACGCACCTACTTCATAAAGATGTCGCAGGATTTTGCGTGAGAAAAAGTCTGGGCTCAGGGAAATGTAGGTGCCATTTTCGATAGCATGATAGAGCCGGAACATGCCTTCCTGGATGCCTGCCTGTTCACTCAAGTCAGTTCGTCCAAATTTCTCAATACAAGAACTACCAATTGGGAATAGTGTATTTCCGTTATAACGATTTTTTATTGTGAAGAGATAGTACAAGTTTTCCTTGCCACAAATGCAAGATTCACTTCTCGAATGGTCTTCCACACAGTCTAAGATATCCCATTCCTGAACAGCATCTTCCCAGTTATCTGAAATTGAATTATCAATAACACGAGCAATCAGATTACGAGCGTATGAAGAATTTCGCATAAAAGCACCTCCAGCCAAAAGTGAAAAAGTAACTCTACGGTACCAACAACTCCAGCAAATTGAAATACAGATAAAAAAGCTGGATGCAGTCTTTCTTACGGACCGGCTTTATAGTCATACCATGAGCTGCAAAGTGTCGGTTTATGATGTGTGGAATATCCGAAAAATTAGGATATCGTTTATATACTTCGCGCAAACAAATAAGGGTATTGAAAAACGCTAGATTCGGCAAGAGTGGGAAGTCGACTGTATATTCATTCTGATATCGCCTTTCAAAATAACGAGTGGCTCCTGTGCCAATCTGTATCTGACCATTATCATGGAACTTTTCTGAAAACGAATTAGCTTGGCATCAATCAAAGAGAAAAGCAACAACGCACATGACTTGTACTTTTTCTGTTCAAACGCGATTACAGGAATACCTTTGATGGCCAGCATTATATCCACACAGTTTTTATTTATGTAGGAGTAATGCCATTGCCGGATACACTGGCAGATATTCTGCTAATAGTTTTTATTGGTGGTGACATTCAGCGCAGATTCAGGCTTGAAATAGCAAACACGGAACTCCATGCCGCAGCACAGAAATCAGACTGTCAGCGTCAACGGCATCCTGAATTGCTTTATAGAGTTTTTGCTGAGGCTCACTTTTGCATTGACGCAAAAAGCTCTGCTATGTAATGGGCTGCGGAGTCCGTACAAACTGCAAGAGCGTTTCCAAATCCAAGGTCCTGCCTTTGCTGCCCTCACTGCGATATCCCGTATCGGCCGCTTTCTGCCAGCTGCCAGCCGGTGAAATCAGGAAAGACTCGATATCGGTTTCAAATAGTTTTTCGTTGTCCGACATAAAGGAAGCTCCCCTTATTGAGTTCGTAAAGCCATGTGGGCTATTTACCATCACTCGGTACTACAACTCCATTTGCAGGAGAAGCGGTTCCGTGAACATCCGAAATTCTGTTGGTATGCTCATTGATAATGAACATTGTTCGAACATCAGCGGTATATCGCTTTAATTTTTGGCGAGCTTTGTCTTTTTCAAATTTGAGAAGAGACAAAATATGGTAAGATAAAAGGCTCATCAGATGTGTATTGACATAAGGAAGTTCTATGGATGAATAGATTTTATCAATAAGTGTTTCATCATAATGGGTGAAGTAGTTTCTTGTATAACATATTTTTTCTATATTTGAAAACTCTGATGACCACATAGCAACTGCACCACCATCGAAAAACAATTCGGCCAACCGGCTCTTTAGCAATATATAGTGATACTTCTTTTGAGAACGGCTTAACAACAGGTTTTCCCATTGTGCCCTGCAAACATTATTAGAATCGACTCCATATATACTGTCAAGCAAAGATTGAATTCGCTTTCGGTATTCAACAACATCATTGGAAAAGAATCTGGCGTGAAATGTTTCTAATGCCTGCGTTAAATTTAGGAAAAGCATTTCCGCAGTTGCAACATGTCCTTCAAAACTGGACATATATAAATCAAGAACGGGTTTTAACTTTGGATATACATTGCACCACTCAGCTAAATGTTCGCCATCATTCTCTGCTAATTCTTTTAACGAAAAAAGATATTCCGACCGTGAAGTTTCAACGGTTTGTTCGTTCTTTCCTTTCCCGATAAGAATTTCTTTCTGCTCATAGGGTTCTTTTTTGATTGGTAGACAAAATAGTCTATCAATACCAACATGAGTCTTCATGCCCAAAGAAATCAAGTACCGAATTTCATTTATGTCAGAAACAATTTTGCTCCAAGGAGCAGCGGGCGAGTAATTAAATGTGACGCTTATTGATTGCCTTGTGTTTAGAGACCTTTTGCGATTATATGTGGGGATATCTTGCAAAATAGGGCGAAAAGTTACGGTTGTTTGACTATCAAGCGAGAATAGAATATCCGGCTTTGACTCCCAACTTATAAGTGTCTTATTGGACTCTGTAACCTCTGATTGAAAAGCGCATAAATCTGCCCATTGTAAAATATCCCCAAAATCAACAACTGCACTGGCGAAAAGAAAAGATTCTTGATTTTCTATAGTATAATTCCAAAAAGCATATTCTGCATAAATAAATTGTCTTGTAAATGCACCAACGTGATATGATTCCTGACCAGTCTGACAGCTATAAAGTAGCAAAGGTATGCCGTTTAGAAGGCGACCCTCCAAAAAAGGGAACTTTCCCTTTTTTGAAAAACGAGGATGTTGATTTTCATTAATACATGGAATTGTTATTTCCAAGCACAAAAGGAATTCTGGTTCACGAAAAACATGCAGTATACCATTGAAAGAGATATCTTCCCCTAGGACATTCCATGTTCCGGCATAAGTCTCCGATTCCTTCATAACATTCCTTTCCAATAAATATTGAAATCAGTTTATTATTCTGCGTTTTCCAGTTACGCCCTCAAAGATGAGGGATTTTTTATAGTCTGCAAGGTCAACAATAAGTTGCTCTTTCTCTGCGATTACACTGTCGATAAGCTTGCAGTTCTTTTCAATCGCTTTAACGATATGTCTTTGCTCATCAATAGGTGGTAAACAAACTTGAAAATTAGCTATCATTGGCATACGAACAGAAGGTACAGTTGACTGCGCACTTCCCTTATCCATTTCATGTTTGAAAAGTTCCGACATAAAATAATAGAAATAATCCGGGAGTATGTTGTGAAAATCATGGAAGCAATAAACGCGCTGATGAATAGCATACTTTCCAAAAGCATGGTGAAATACTCGGCCTGCACCAGCACCATCCCCCGCCATCAGAACTCCTTCACCTTCATACGTATAAACATTTGAGTGCTCTACAATGGGTGAACGAACGTAAAATGGATAGATACCATTGTCTACAGCGTTTTGTGTATCTTGATTTCCCGTCATCACAGAACAAAGGAATTTTAACCGTCTTAGAGTCCAGTTTTTGGGAATATAACCTATAATATCAACGCCGCTGTCTTTCATTTCGACGTTGCGGTCAAGCCCTTTAGTTACAGCCTCATAGATAATGCTAGATTTCCATGCTTTATATTCTGCGATACTGGTTTTCGCATCTGAGATAATGGTATCAATTTTCAAACACTGTGCATCCAAATAATGTCCTATATGTTTTTGCTCATTTAGGGGGGGCAAGATTACAGGGACTAACATAAAGTCATCAATTCCCAAATCCCATTGGCCGATACGCATACCAGTAGACAAACGTTCAAATTCCTGAGCATAGGCTACGCACCTGAGTAAGTGATGAATGTAATTTTTATCCACAGCTGCATTTCGAAATTCACACACATAATAGGCAGGACTGACGATTCCCTCATATTTTGAAATGGCTAATGAACCTTGCCACGCCTTCATCTTATTGATAACTAGGTTACCTTTTTCAACATATTTGTACTGAGACGTGTCTTCGGAAGTCACGTTATGGTTATCATCTCTGGAAGATTTAGGAAGAACACCAAAATCTCGATACAGTGAAAGGACTTCAGCATTCGGATGATTTTTGACAGATTTTGCCCTAAAGATAGCCTTCATTCGTGTCGTTTTCCAGTGGCTTGGAACTTCTCCAATCCATTCAATACCACTGTCTCGCATATTCTCGTAGTGGTGCATACTCTTTTGCATATTATCACACGCCATCTTTATTGTTCTCCTCAAACATTATCTTCAGCTTCTGCATCAGACTATGCTCATGTGCCTCGATTCGGCGGGCGATATCATCGGCCGGCTCAATAGGTTTATACTCGTAAAATACGCGGGTGAAAGGAATTTCATAGCCCACTTTGGTCTTGCTAGCATCCACCCATGCTTCGGGATTGTAAGGCAAGACTTCCTTCTCCATATACTCGTCAATGTCCATGCTCAAAGGGATATTTTCGGTATCACGTTTGCTTGCATCGGCCACCGGTTTGCCGCGCTTGAGTACCTTCGTGCCATCTTCGTTGAGCATTGGGCTTTCCACGATGACCTTGTTGTATCCGAAGGTTACACTGTCCAGCACCTTGCTCTTACAGATGATGCGCTGCCCCTCTGTGGTCTGAATCGTATATGTTTCGTCATGGTACTCACCATAGGCACGGACAATCAGTTCCCGGCAGGCATCGGTAATATCGACACGCTTGTTACCGATGGATTTGCGGCGGGGTTCGTAGCACTGACTGGCGTCAATCAGGTGAACACGGCCGACGTGTTCAGCAGGTTTTTCTTTGGTGACAATCCAGATATAAGTGGCAATACCCGTATTATAGAAACTGTCGTTAGGCAGCTGAATAATGGCGTCCAACCAATCGTTCTCGATTAGATATTGCCGGATTTTGCTCGGCCCGGAACCGGCATCACCAGTAAAGAGGCTGGAGCCGTTCTGAATGATGGCCATACGGCCGGTGTCTTTCAGTTTCTTTACGCCGTTGAGGAGGAACAGCATCTGGCCATCGCTCTTGCTGGGAAGACCAGGGCCAAAACGACCGGCGTCGCCCTTCTTGTATTCGGCCTCCACAATAGGTGCCTCACGCTTCCAGTCGATGCCGAAAGGCGGGTTGGAAATGCAGTAATCAAACTGATATCCCTTAAATTTGTCGTCGGAAAGCGTGTCACCGAACTGCATATTATCAGGGTCACCGCCGTGAATCAGCATATCCGCCTTGGCGATGCCGAAGGTAAAGGGATTGATTTCCTGACCGAAGGTACTGATGTCGGCATTGGAATCCAGCATTTTCAGACGCTCTTCCATGCAGGTCAGCATCTGGCTGGTGCCCATTGCCATGTCGTAGACCGTGCGATGAATACCATCCCGTTGTTCCTCGGGGGTCAATACTTCGCCTGTGGTCAACAGGTCACACATCAAATAGATAATATCACGGCTGGTGAAGTGAGCACCGGCCTCTTCGTCGTACGATTCGGAAAAACGCTGGACAAGGTTTTCGAAGATGTAACCCATATCCACGGTAGAAACCTTCTCGGGACTCATGTCGGCCTTGTCGGAGGCAAAATCACAAATGACCTGATACAGCACTCCGGCTTCTACCATGCGGTCCACGGCGGCGCTGAAGTTCATGCGTGTCAGGATGTCCTGCACGTTTTCCGAAAAGCCATTGATATAGTCCCGGAAATTATCCGCGATATTTTCCGGGTCCGCCTGAAGTTTGGCAAAGGTAAATCGGCTGGTATTGTAGAACTCATAGCCGGATGCACGCTTCAGGAAGCCAGCTTTCAGTTCCGCAGGCATAGTTTTAAGCTTTTCATCTTGCGCCCAAACGTCATCCAATGTGGGAAGCAGGCAGTCGTGAAAACGTTTGATAATGGCCATAGGGAGAATGACCAAGCCGTACTCATGAGGCTTGAATGCGCCAAACAGGCTGTTGGCGATATTCCAAATCAGGGCTTCTTTTTCCCGGGCATTCTTGCCGACCTCGGCAATCTTTGCATTACTTTGTGTCACGGTTCATAAATCCTTTCCTGTTCGTTTTTCAGCTCTTTTAGTGTATCCAACACCTTTTCTATCGGCACGCCAAGACGGCGTATGGAGCCATCTTCCAATTGGACCGTATCAGAGGCGTTTAGATACAGCAGGCGGACCCTTTCCAGCGCGAAGGAACAAGGCCGCAACTGCCGAGTGTAACGAGTTATTTGCTCACTAATGCTGCTGAACTCCATAGCCGAAAAGCCAGCTTGCTCGTACAGTTTTATATTTTGTGTGCAGCTCAGCACACTTTGCGCAATAGGGGCAAGGCAATCCGGACCGCTTTGTAAGATGGATTCTGCCCACTCAGTCAAAAGTTGCGTAGACCACCCTTCCGTTAAAATGTTGTACATCCGGTTGTAAGCGGTATAAATCCCCAAAAGTTCCGGTCTGCGCTGCAAAATCTGGCGGAAAGTATATTGCTGCGATGCCAAGAGTTTCTTTTGCGGTGTCATGATAACTTCCATCTTGTCCCGCATGGGTAACCAGCGGATTCGGCTTTCCGCTTCCCTATGTAATTCAGATTGCACAATGCTGTAATAAGTACCGGGGTCAATCAGGGAAGGAATTCCCGGTAGCCTTTCAGTCACCACCTCCACTGTTGACTCGGTAAGGTCGGTAATGATTTGTCGGATGTTATCTGCCTCCATTAACCGTAGCTTCGCACGAAGGGCTTCTGCACTGGCTTCTGGGAGAACATCCACCAGATAGATATGCCCGTTATCTACATTGAGTACCAACAGACCAAACGATTGGCTATTCTCATAAGTGAGTAGGCATAATGTTCGGGCGGTATAAGTCGATGGCTGTGTGGAAACTTTTTCCTGGAGCCAGCGGTCAATCAACTGTTTGATAGCAGCCGGTGAAACCATTCGGTTGATTAGTCTTGAGACCTTATCTAAGGAGTAATTTATCGACGTCCTCACCAGGAAATCTTCAAACCGGTGAGTCATTCTGGATTTGGGCGAGGCAAATGCATATTCCGGTACAAACACGTTTTTGCAGGCTGAGCACTGATAGCTCCGATAGTCAAAGTGTAGTTTGATAAAGCACTTGGGTTCCGGAACATTTGGGAGGATGTCATATAGCATACGGGTGCGCGTCATGTGTACCGTTGTTTCCGCACAACCACAGTGGGGACAAAACGGAACGCCTGTCCACTTAGGACAAACATGATAGGCAAAGTCATCTCCGCAACCCGCCTGAACCCATAGCTCTGGCAATCCAAGTTGCCGGGTGCGGTCCGCATCAATATCTGGCTCATGTATTTTGCGAGGCATCTTTTGCCCTCCTATATATGAAGCGGTAGAGCATCCAATTTTCTATCAACAGTATAACATACAGCCGTGTATTTGTCAGCACATAACCATCATAATCAAAACAATATTAAATTTTATCTTTTATTTTGCAAATTATAACCATCAATAAATTAATAGAATATATATTATTTAATTTGAAATAGAGATATAATAAAAGAAAGAAGCACAACCATAAGTTGTTGTGAGGTGAAAGAGGGCGAAAGAAAAAATGCTGGGGAACTATATGCCTCCATTGGAAGATGAGATGCTTCTATCTTGGTTTTCTCGCTTAGCAGTCCTAAACGGAATCGACAACTTGAAGAGTTTTTTACACTTTTTCGTTTACCCACATAAAAGAGAAAAGTTTATACCTTTCTCCTATTCCTGTACAAATCAGTGCCTACGATACTTTTGTGAGAAAGCCGATTGTTCTCCGTATGATTTATTTGTAAACCACACAGAGTATCCGGCAATGGCACCGTTTCTTACCGCTTACCGGCAAACACAAATTTTGCTGTCCGTATTTGGGAAGCCAATGGGTTCAACCATAAACCGCTTCATCAAGCAAGCACAAGTCTGCGAAAAATGTCAGAAAGAAACCCCTTATATTCGAATTTCTCACAACCTTCCTGGTGTGCGTGCTTGTTGGAAGCACGAATGCTCACTGGATGGCGGACAAGTAACCTCCGAGGATATAGCCTATGCCCAATATGCGCATGATTTTCTCGAAGCAAAAATTGATTGCACCATAAAGCAAATGATGAAATTTGCAGGCCAACGAGGAATAAAGTTCACAACACACATTGGATTTGAAAAGGGAATTCGAGCACTAATGCCAACCATTTCTGTTACCGAGCTAAAGTTGGAGCTTGGCGAAAATGAGCGGATAGTCCCAGCCAGCGGGTATACGATTCTTCAGGGATACAGTGCCATCACAGAATTCCGTCACGATACCTGCGGAACCAAATTCTGCATGAACGCAAATGGCTTTAACTTGGGATTTCAGTGCCCAACGTGCCAGAAAAAGATGACAGAAGTCGAACGGTTTCAAAACTATGTTGACCACGTCGGCGGCTATGAACTTCTTACGCCTTATAAAGGTTTGTCGGAAAAGGTTTCTCTTCGCCACCAAAATTGCGGACGTGTGATGGAAATAAAGGCTTTTCACTTTTTAGAAGGCAACCGCTGCACCTGCAATTATTATCATACGCCGGAAGAAATACAACAGACTATTCGGCAGTTTGGCAATTTCAAGTTGATAAAATACAAAAAAGAACAGGTTACTATCTTCCATGAGGATTGTGGGCAGTCATTCACCATCGGGTACAAAAAGTTTTTGACTCGTCCCTGGTGCAAGATATGCAGTCCCAGATTCCTGCGTTCCGAATCAACTCTGCGGAAAGAAATCAAAGCAATTGCGCCAGAGTTTGAATATGTAAGCGGCTTTACGGATAGTGGTTCCAGCTTTTTCATCCGTCACAAATGTGGTTTTGAGTTTCAGCGAGGAATTTACGAGTTCCGTAAGAATCCAACTTGCCCTCGTTGCTCAAAACTAACAACCGGAAACAGACGAATAGAATTTATCGAGTATATGAAACAAAAATCAAACAGAGCAGTAACAATTAAGGAAATGGAAGAATACAGTGGTATTTCTTATGATGCAGCCAAACGAGAACTGCAAAGATTGCTCAAGGACGGATTTGTCGAAAGAGTCAAAAGAGGAACATACAGGCTGAAAGAACAGGAGTAACAAATGCGACGGAAGAGCCAAAACGGAAAGCTAAAAGAGCACCGTGGAACTGGATTTGGGGCCGATTACAAGCCTTGGATACAAACAGGTGAGTTTGGCTCCAGGGGGACCACATCCAATCCCATCGACTGGAAGACCGGCCGTCAGGTACAACTCCTATCTCAGGGAGAGGCAATTGCCTGGCACTTACTGCGTTGGGACGATGACAATTTGGATGTCAGAGAACAATTCCCGCTTGATTTGGAAAGCACGCAGGTGATTGCCGAAAGAAACGGCATCGTACATCCTGCTGACCGTGCTGGAAATCCTGTAGTGATGACCACTGATTTCCTTGTGACACGAAGTGACGGAGAAATTGCCATCTCTATAAAAAGTGACTTAAACTCTTTCAAAAGAAGTCATCGTGCGATAGAGAAGGCATATATTGAAAAAATTTATTGGGAGCAACAGGGCGTTCCATTCAAAATTTATACGAAAGAAAGTATGGACACCATTATGGCCGAGAACATACGAACTGTTGTCGCATATTACAACGAAGAATTTCTTCCCGATGAGATTTCTTTGCTAAAGAAGCTCATTGCTCGGAAAGTGATAAAAATTGAAAATATGTCTACCCCATTAAATTTTCGGGACTTGCTTCAACAATACAGAGGAGTGATTCAACAATGGTTGATATAGAAATTCAAGTGACGGATATTTTGGTTATCAATCAGACTAGATATAGAGTCATTGGATACCAGAAAGGATTGTTTTCCATCTGTAAAATGGATACAAGCAAATTGAAAATACTTCTTTTTAAGGCGGAAGACATCGTTGGTTGGCTAAGAAGTAATGAGGCAGAAATTCAAAAAAATGACGCAATTGAATTTCATCAAATTCATGAGGACGATGACTACAAAAAGAAAAAAGAAATTATTCAATTTGTGGTCCGTGAATATGGTCCCATGTATGATGGGTTGTCCAACAAAGCAACAAAATTTGTATTGAGCGAAGAAGCCAAGCGATTAGGCATTTTGCCAAATACACTATGGCGTACAATTAGAAAGTTTCTTCAAGCTGGTCTGGATATGTCTTCTATAGTTGATGGCCGCTCACTGAGAACAGGAAAAAGAAAATCATATACCTATACACAAAAGACCGGACGGCCCTCCGCAAGTTCATTCGGAAAAGGCATTCCTCTAACCGAAGAAGTGAGAGCACACTTTGAGGAGGCCAAGAGACTGTACTTATCTGGGAGAGCGCGAACTAAAAAAGATGCGTACCTAGAAATGATTCAAAGACACTATATCTATACAGAGGATTCTCCAACCGGCATTCAAGTTCGTGTTTTACCAGAAAATAAACGTCCGACACTTACGCAATTGGAAAATTATTTAAGAAATACAATTACGGAAGAAGAACTCGATAAAGCAAAAACATCCGCACGGGAACAGCGAAATAACAAGCGTCTTCTGCTTTCTGATAACTTACAGGGAGTTAAAGGACCTGGTGACCTGTGGGAAGTGGACGAGTGCGAAATAGACGTTTCCTTGGTGTCGGTAGACAACCCCTCAGTTACAGTAGGCAGACCCATTTTGTACATTATGGTTGATGTGTATTCGCGGATGATTGTGGCCTATTCTGTGGCTTTTGACAACAATAGTGTCATCGGCATTACCAACTGTTTCTTGAATTTAATAGAAGACAAAAAAGCTCTTTGCGCACGTTTTGACATTCCTATCACAGCCGATGAGTGGCCATCTCATATTTTGCCTCATCGACTTCGTAGCGACTATGGTTCTGAATATGTTTCGCATGAAATGGATAAAATTTGTAAAGAATTGGGAATCACAAAAGAATTGGTCCCTCCGGCAACCGGCTCTCTGAAAGGGCAGGTAGAACAAATCTTCCACCAAGTTCATGCGGCTCAAAACCCCTTATTGGAGGGCAAGGGGCTGATTGAAAAGCGATATGATTCCAACCATCACAAAGAGGCAACATTGAACATTCATGAATTTGAAAGTGTATTGCTCACTTTCATTGTTGCCCACAATCGGAGATATATGGAAAATTATCCGATGACGAAAGACATGCGCAATCACGACATTGTACCAAAACCTGTGGTACTTTGGAAATATGGAGTGGAATCAAATGGAAATCCGACCCCAATTGTCAATGAAGAGCTTTTCAGATACACTCTTCTGCTCCCAGTAAAAGCGTCAGTGGGACGTGAAGGAATCACCTGTCAGGGACTTTTTTACATCAATTTGACCGATGAATGGTTACTAAGGGATATGTATTTGTCATCAGAAAGTGGCAAAAAGAAACTAGAAACAGCACGTATTGACCCACGAAATATTACATATCTGTACTATATAAGAAATGGCAAGTTGATGACAGCTACGTTGAATCTCAAGAAGACTGGGATGGCCGATTATGATGGGCTTACTTTGTCAGAGTACAAAATTATCCATCAAAAGAAGAAAGAGTTCGATGCCGTAGGACATGAAGAAAATTTACTTTTAGATATTGCTGTTCGCAGTCGTCAACAAAGAATTATCAGTGAAGCATCTTCCAATGTGAAGAAAACAGCACCCCAAAATTTGAGAAAAAGCCGAGCACAAGAGAAGTACACACGCGAACAGAGCATGTTGGTCATTCCACAGCCCCAAGCTACTGAAGTTATTCCCGAAAAAACAACTCCAGTGGAGACTTCTACTGAACCCATTACACCAATTTCCACAGAAGAAGCTCTTCGGATGTTTAATGAAGGAGATGATTTTTACGGATGAAGGAAAGCTATTCATATAGCGACCAAGAATATACAGTCGGTGGGAACGGCACCGTTGTTGATGCCATTTATCATAAGGCAAAATCGCCAATAGATATCGGGAATCGCTACATTGAAGCTCTGCCTTACCCACTGATAGATATTCAGGAAATAGCACGACATTATGAGGTTGGCTTACATACTCATGTAAGTTCAGAAAGAAAATTATCCCGCTTGGACCGAAGATTTTTGGTCAATCAACTCCGGATGGTCCGTGTGGCACTTCCCTTTGAACAAGAACTAGAAATGGAATTTTATCGCACACTTTGTGAGTCTTACCGGCTTAGAATACCCAGAGAATTTTATGCAGACGGCGAAAGACAGCATCGGCTACAGGGAGATGTATCAGAAGCAGCCAATACCGGGTTCAATATGCTCGGATTCTCAGGCTGTGGAAAATCCAGTGCAATTAGGCTGCTTACAAGCCGATATCCTCAAGTAATTCGCCACCATATCGGAGAAGAAATATACACACAGATTGTTTATCTGACGGTTTCCTGTCAGCCAAACTCCAATTTCTCAGCACTTTATTCCAGTATCGGCCGTGCAATCGACTTGGCCCTGTGTACTGACATTTATCAAAAAGAAATCGAAAAAATCAGAACCCTTGCCGGCAAGATGAATAAAGTGGTCACTCTGATTGAAACTTTCGGTATTGGGACCATCATTCTGGACGAGATTCAGTTAATTGACTTTAGCAACACAAAAGAAGCTAGTTTCGAAGCCCTGATGGTAATTACAAATGAAACAAAAATGGCTTTTTGTGTAGTAGGAACTACCGAAGCCTATGTAAAGATGTTCAAAAAGCAACGCACAGCCAGAAGATTAGGGCGAGAAATCAATGCTTCTTACTATTGCGAAAACAAAAAATACTTTCGCTTTGTATTGAGTAAATTGTTTGAATACCAATGGTTCGATGAGCCAATAGAGCTTACAGATAAATTAGTTGATGCCTTTTATGAGGAAACCAAAGGTATTATTGACCAGACCGTATCTCTGTATATTGCTGTTCAGGACGAATATTTGAAGACAAATCAAAAGTCTATTACGCCGACATTCATTGCTGCGGTATCCAAGCGCCGATACCCTAACTTGAAACCACTTTTAGAAAGAATTTATGAGCCCGATATCCAAGCGCAGATTGACAGGATTATGCTTGAAAGTAAAAAGCAGCAAGAAACCGAACTGAGTTTGGCCAAACAACAGCAGACAATGCAGCAAATCATAGACAATACAACAGAAATCGACATCTCTTCTTTAATAAGGCGCACTATAGCATCAATTCGTATGGTTACCGAGAAGTATGATGAAGCTGAAATTGAAAGAAGCTGTAAAAAAGTAGCGGCCAATACAAGTGCAATGGATATAAACGATGATGATTTTTGTCGGAAAGTGTTTGACTTTCTCCAAACTTCAAAAATACCTACGCCTCAAAAAAAGGCAAAGAAGAAAAATGACAAACACGCGGATATGCTGAAAAGCCTTCTTGAAAGTATAGATATATAAAAATTGAAAAGCGCACCGTCCTCCGAGTTTCTGGAGGGCGGTGCGCTTTTCAAATCTTATTGCAACTATAGTTAAAGATAGGCACTATGCAAAATTAACGCTTATTGCAACTATAGTTAGCTTATTGCAGATATAGTTAAAGGGAAACAGTGCTCGGTTTTTCTTTTACAGGTGCAGCACGCGGTCCTTGATCTCGGCGGTGCGGCCCTGGTTCCAGAACTGGGTGCCGATGTAGCCGCAGGTACGGCGGGCCACGTTCAGCTTGTTCTGGTCACGGTTATGGCAGTGGGGGCACTCCCACACCAGCTTGCCGTCATCCTCCACGATCTTGATCTCGCCGTCGTAACCGCAGACCTGGCAGTAGTCGCTCTTGGTGTTCAGCTCGGCGTACATGATGTTCTCATAGATGAACTGCATGACCCGGATGACCGCGGCCAGATTATCCTGCATATTGGGCACTTCCACATAGCTGATGGCGCCGCCGGGGCTGAGCTTCTGGAAATCGCTCTCGAACTTCAGCTTGGTGAAAGCATCGATCTCCTCGGACACATGGACGTGGTAGGAGTTGGTGATATAGTTGCGGTCGGTGATGCCCGGAATGATGCCGAAGCGCTTCTGCAGGCACTTGGCGAACTTGTAGGTGGTGGATTCCAGCGGGGTGCCGTACAGGCTGAAGTCGATGTTGGAATCGGCCTTCCACTTGGCGCAGGCATCGTTCATGTGCTGCATGACCTGCAGGGCAAAGGGCTTGGCAGCCGGGTCGGTGTGGCTCTTGCCGGTCATATACTTGCAGCATTCGTACAGGCCCGCGTAACCCAGGCTGATGGTGGAGTAGCCGCCGTAGAGCAGCTTGTCGATGGGCTCGCCCTTTTCCAGGCGGGCCAAAGCACCGTACTGCCACAGGATGGGGGCGGCGTCGGACAGGGTGCCCTTCAGGCGGTTGTGACGGCACATGAGGGCTTCATGGCACAGGTCCAGGCGCTCATCGAAGATCTTCCAGAACTTGTCAAAGTCACCGCCGGAGGACAGGGCCACGTCCACCAGGTTGATGGTGACCACGCCCTGGTTGAAACGGCCGTAGTACTTGGGCTTGCCCGGTTCGTAGTTCTTGGCATTGGCCACGTTGTTCCAGCCGTTGCCGGAACGGTCGGGGGTCAGGAAGCTGCGGCAGCCCATGCAGGTGTACACGTCGCCGTGGCCCTCGGTCTCGCCCTTGGACAGCTTGTATTCCCGCATCTTCTTCTCGCTGATGTAGTCGGGAACCATCCGCTTGGCGGTGCACTTGGCGGCCAGCTTGGTCAGGTAGAAATAGGGAGTGCCTTCCCGGATGTTATCCTCTTCCAGCACGTAGATCAGCTTGGGGAAGGCGGGGGTGATCCAGACGCCGGCCTCATTCTTGACGCCCTGATACCGCTGGCGGAGCATCTCCTCGATGATGATGGCCAGGTCGGACTTCAGGCGCTGGTCATCCCCGGCCTCGTTCAGGTACATGAAGACGGTGATGAAGGGAGCCTGCCCGTTGGTGGTCATGAGGGTGACCACCTGGTACTGGATGGTCTGTACGCCGCGCTTGATCTCTTCCCGCAGGCGGGCTTCCACGATCTGGGAAAGCTTCTCCTCACCCGGATCGATGCCCAGTTCCTTCATCTCGGCCTCGGTGTCACGGCGGATCTTCTTGCGGCTGATGTCCACGAAGGGAGCCAGATGGGTCAGGCTGATGCTCTGGCCGCCGTACTGGTTGGATGCCACCTGGGCGATGATCTGGGTGGCGATGTTGCAGGCCGTGGAGAAGGAGTGCGGCTTTTCGATCAGCGTACCGGAAATGACGGTGCCGTTCTGCAGCATGTCGTCCAGGTTGACCAGGTCACAGTTGTGCATGTGCTGGGCAAAATAGTCCGCATCATGGAAATGGATGATGCCATCTTCGTGGGCCTTGACCACCTCCGGAGGCAGCAGCATACGCATGGTCAGGTCCTTGGAGACCTCACCGGCCATATAGTCACGCTGCACCGAGTTGACGGTGGGGTTCTTGTTGGAGTTTTCCTGCTTGACTTCCTCGTTGTTGCACTCGATCAGTGCCAGGATGCGGTCATCGGTGGTGTTGTGGGTGCGCTTGAGGCTCTGGATATACCGGTAGGTGATATACTTGCGGGCCACCTCATGGGCACCGGCTTCCATGATGGCGTTTTCCACCAGGTCCTGGATCTCCTCCACGTTCATGGCATGGTTGCGTCCGGCGCAGACTTCCTGCACCTGGTCCGCAATGCCGATGATCTGCTCCTGGGTCAGACGCTGGTTGGCCGGCACGACGTTGTTCGCCTTGCTGACTGCCGCGATGATCTTGGAAATGTCGAAAACGACCTCGCTGCCGTTGCGCTTGATGATCTTCATGGTGATTCTCCCTCGATGATTCTATGGCAAGCCCCTCTCGCCGGGGGCGCAGTAAGTGATATGGCGCGGAAATATTACAATATGTATATTTCGCCTTTGGCGAGCAAACCTATCTTACCGTATCCTACTGGGAAAGTCAAGGGAAAATAACACAAGATATTGTGTCCGCTGCAACAGACAGCCCCAAAATAGAAAGGTTTTGACGTTCCCACGCATAAAAGCCAACGCCTGCAAAAACGCCGAATTTCCGGGCGGAATTTTGTAAAAAATGGGCTAGTTTTTTCATTTCATCGCTGTATCGTTTATTTTCAAAGCGGCAGTGGAAATGCCTCTTGCGCTTTATGGTGGCGGCTGGTATACTGTATAAGCTGATTTTATCCAGATACAGGGCCGGTCATTCCTTCCGGCTACAAGATATTGTATCACGAATTTTCTTTGACAGAAAGAGGCCCACCCATGAATTATGCCAACATCAAATACTGCGACATCGCCAACGGCGAGGGGGTGCGCACCAGCCTGTTCGTGTCCGGCTGCCGCCGCCACTGCAAGGAATGTTTTAACGCTGTGGCGTGGGATTTCTGCTACGGCAAACCCTTTGACAAGGAAACCCGCAACGCCATCCTGGCCAGTCTGGCGCCGGAATACATCGACGGGCTTTCCCTGCTGGGCGGCGAACCCTTTGAGCCGGAAAACCAGCGGGCCCTGGTCCCCTTTTTGCACGACGTGCGGGTGCTGTACCCCCACAAGACCATCTGGTGCTACACCGGCAACAGCTACGAGAAGGAACTGCTGGCCCCCAGCGCCGCCCGGTGCGAAGTCACCGACGAAATGCTGGGCCTGATCGACGTGCTGGTGGACGGGGAGTTCCTTATTGATGAGAAGGACATCTCCCTGCGGTTCCGCGGTTCCCGGAACCAGCGCATCATCGACATGAACCGCACCCGTCAGGCCGGCCATGTGGTGCTGTGGGAGGACGACCCCATCTTCGCGGACCACAAGATGTAAGGTATCCCTTTTGCCGCCGCTGCCCCCTTGGTGCAGCGGCGCTTTTTGTTTCCGGCGCAGAAAAATGTTCTTGCTTTTCACGCCTGCGTGTATTATAATGATATAGTCATGCCGGTGTGTTGGAATTGGCAGACGAGACGGACTCAAAATCCGTTGGTAGCAATACCGTGTGGGTTCGACCCCCACCACCGGCACCAGAAAGCCCAGCCGCTCGGCTGGGCTTTTTGCATATGGCCGCACAGAAAACCGCCGAAAGGAGTCTTTCCCATGCAGGAACCGGACAGCTGCCGTACCCTTTACCCCATCATCCTGGTGCACGGCACCGGGTTCCGGGACCGCAAGGGCATCAGTTACTGGGGACGCATCCCCAAAGCCCTGGAAGCCCGGGGCGCCCGCGTATTCACGGGCGGGCAGGACAGCTGGGGCACGGTGGAGGAAAACGCCGCGGCGCTGAAGCAGCGGGTGGAGGAAGTGCTGGCCATCACCCAAAGCGAAAAGGTTCATCTCATTGCCCATTCCAAGGGCGGACTGGATGTGCGCCACCTGGTCACCACCCTGGGCATGGCCCCTTATGTGGCGTCGGTGACCACCGTCTCCACGCCGCACCGCGGGTCCCGCACCATGGACGCCCTGCTCCTGGCACCGCGGTGGTGCTTCCGGCTGGCGGCCGTCTTCGTGAACGGCTGGTTCCGTCTGCTGGGAGACAAACATCCGGATTTTGTCGCCACCTGTTACCAGTTCACTACTGCCTGGGCGGAGAACTTCAACCGGCAGAACCCGGATATGCCCGGTGTGCTGTACCGCAGCTATGCGGGGGCCATGGCCAGCTGGCGCTGTGACCTGCTGATGTGGTGGCAGAACCTGATCATCGGCCGGATCGAAGGGGAAAACGACGGGCTGGTGACCACCGCTTCCGCCCAGTGGACCGGCTTTCATGCCGAGTGGCGGGGACTTCCCGGGCGGGGCGTCTCCCATATGGACGAGGTAGATTTCCGCCGCCGTCCCCTGCGCCGCCGCGGCTTCTCCTGGGATGTGGTGGACCGGTACATTGAGATGGTGGGCGAACTGAAGGAATACGGTCTGTAAAACAGGACCGGGCAGAGACCGCCCCGGGGCGCCTGCTGCCCGTTTTTCCCGCTGTGCGGGCATTCCCTTTTCCTTGACAAGGTTCCCCGTAAACGGTACAATTCAGGTAGTATTCTCTTTCTGAAAAAACCGGACCGGAAGGCCGCCCATGGGCATCCTTTCACGGCGGACAGCCTCCGGCCCGCTTCGGGACAAAAAAGCAGGCCCCCGGCAGACTGCCGGGGGCCTTTTGCGACACAAAACGGCGTGTCGGTCCCTGTTCCGACACGCCGTTCCCGAAAAGAAGAAAAGAGAAAGAGGAGTGGATGAAAAAGTTTGTC
>ERZ1090860.492-NODE-493-length-23598-cov-41.024551_pt1 | contig 23598 bp, 20 predicted proteins | sample MGYA00478483_ERZ1090860 | MGnify/ENA primary metagenome ERZ1090860 (study PRJEB33644, sample SAMEA5815741) | chicken gut metagenome | biome: Chicken; feature: Gastrointestinal Tract; material: Caecum | place: Ireland | collected 2019-01-01 | study: A study of the...
TTAGGGGAGGGGTGGGCAGTAATGCCCATCTCTTACCCGACTACGCCAGCGTTGAGATGCAGGAAAACCCCGCTCTGCGCGGCAAACGCATCGCCGTCTGCGGTAGCAAAGAGGACCGCCACGGCATCGTGCTGACCGCCAACTACCCGGCCAAGCGGATGGGCGTCAAGACGGGAATGGCGATCTGGCAGGCGCAGCAGTGCTGCCGCGACCTTCTCATCGTGCCGCCGCACTACCGCGAGTATATGCGGTACAGCGGCTATATGCGCGAGATCTTGCAGGACTACACCGACCAGATCGAGGAGTTCGGCCTGGATGAAAGCTGGGCGGATGTGAGCGGCAGCGTGGGGCTGCTCGGCAGCGCGATGACCATGGCGCAGGAGATCAGCGACCGGGTCAAGCGGGAACTGGGCATCACGGTGAGCATCGGCGTTTCCAACAACAAAGTCACTGCAAAATTGGGCAGTGATTACAAAAAGCCCGACGCCATCACCCGCATCGAGGCGGACAATTATCAGGAGATCGTCTACCCGCTGCCGGTGCAGGACCTTTTGTATGTGGGGCCTGCCACCCAGCGCAAGCTCAACTCTTACGGCATCCGCACGATCGGGCAGCTGGCAGAAATCAACCCCGAGACCCTGCGCGGGTGGTTTGGCAAGGTGGGGTACTCGCTGTCCGCCTTCGCCCGCGGGCTGGATGCCTCGCCGGTGGCCCGGCAAGACCATGTGGCGGCGGTCAAGAGCGTGGGCAACAGCGGCACCACGCCGCGGGACCTCGTCAACAACGAGGATGTCTGGCTTATGCTGCTGGTCATGGCCGAGAGCGTCGCCATGCGGATGCGGGAGCTGAACATGAAATGTACCGTGGTGGAGGTCAGCGTCCGGGATTGCGATTTGAACGGTTTTGTCCGGCAGCGCAAGATCGACATGCCCACCAGCAGCAGTTTGGAAATTGCGCAGATTGCCTTTGAACTTTTCAAAAGCAACTACCGCTGGGGCAAGCCGCTGCGGGGTGTCGGGGTGCGCGGGGCCTCGCTGGTCCCAGCCGATGTGCCCATTCAGCTTGGCTTTTTCAGCAATGCCGAAAAGCGCGAAAAACTCGAACGGCTGGATAAGGCGGTGGATGTGGTGCGCGAGCGGTACGGGTACACCAGCGTCCAGCGGGCGCGAATCTATACCGACCGCGGGCTGGGGGCCATCAACCCAAAGGATGACCACACAGTGCACCCAGTGGGATTTTTCAACGCGGGATAACGTAAACAGGGAGGTTCTGGCAACATGGCGCGCAAGATCATCGGACGCGAAAAGCGGTATGTGGAAGTGGATGTCCGCTTTGAGCCGGACGGCCACCTGCGGCCGCTGGCGATCCGCTTTGGCCCGGAGCAGGTGTACGAGATCGACAAGATCAAGGACGTCAGCCGCCGCGCCGCCGAGGTGGGCGGTGTGGGGGATCGGTATGTCTGTGTGATCCACGGCCAGGAAACGAACCTCTGGATGGAAAAGGGACGATGGTTTGTGGAGGCCAAGCTGGTGGCCGAAGCGTGATATAATGCAGCCTTTATATAAAGCAAATGCCGCGGGTGCAGGTGTGAATCGGGTGATTCGGGAACCTGCCTCGCGGCGTTTTGCATCTATATGATGGCACGAAGCCTTATTTGTTGTCCGCGATCGGCCGGGCGATTGCCCTGGCATGGCCTTAAGCGGTGGGAACGGTATCGAGATTTCGGTACCGTTTTGTCTATGACTATAAGATACAGGATAATTTTGACAACCATTTGAAGTCTGTTTGAAGAAACTTCAAACAATTTATCACCAATTTGTGAAGGAGGCGATTGATGATATGGTAGAACCCAAACAGAAACCGGCAGGCAAGCCTGTCCACACGGCAGACAAAGCCCGCCTGCCGCGCACCGCGATGCACGCCGTCTGGCTGCGCACCCGCGAAGGCACCCGGCGGCTTGTCGCGGAGGAACACCGGGATGGGCAGTATCAGGAAGCAGCGGCTCAAGAAGAACGCGCCGTGGATGCGGTTGCTTCCGCAACAGAAACGGCTGTCGGTACCGCGCTGCGCAGCGGAAAAAAGCTGGCGCAGCAGGTCGCCCAAAAGCGGAGGTCGGAAAAAGCAGCGGAGCGGACAATGGACATGGGGACTCGGCCGCCGACAGATGTGCCGGGCAATCCGGATTCCCGTAACACTGCCGCTTCACCTTATTATAAAAGGCGGAACAGGCAGAGTCAGCCGGCGCGGAGACGATTCACAGCATTCCCAACGCAGATAGACGGAAATCAAGTGCGCCAGGCGGAAGCCGCCAATCTCCACCAGAGCCGTCTGCGGCATGATTCGCTGGCGCGGTTCCAGGTAACCACACGGCGAAAAGCACAGCCGCAGCAAGCACCACTGCCCAAAACAGTATCTGCCGCCGGTAAGAAATCATCCAAAGCCCTACTTGCACAAACCCGAGCCGCCAAAACTGTGCAACGTGCCAAGCAGGCCGCACAGGCGGCCGGCTCGGCGGCGAAAAAGACGTCGGATGCCGTCATGGCGGGCCTCAAAGCTCTGTGGGCGGCTACCCACACATTGGTACTGGCCATTGCGGCAGGCGGAACCGTCGCGGTGCTGGTCGTTGTGATCGTCTGCATGATTGCGCTGGTGATCGGCTCGGGATTCGGCATCTTCTTTGCCGCAGAACCCGCCGGGGACGGCATGAGCCTGGCCGACGCCATCACCCAACTCAACGGCGAATACCAGGACCGGCTGGAAGAGATCGAGAACGACCACCCCCACGACCGCCTTGCGATCACCTCCAATGACGGCAGCTACGCCATCGCCTGGCAGGATGTGCTGGCGGTCTTTGCCGCCCGCACCAGCGGGGCCGAGGACGGCGCGCCGGTGGCGTATCTGGACGAGGCCAACCTGGAGCGGCTGCGGCAGATCATGTGGGACATGAACGAAGTTACCTGGGAAGTCGAGACGCAGACCCACGAGGTGGGGACCACCCCGGCCACCGACACAACAGCCGATGCCACGGCAGCCACGACGGGAGAAGATTTCGGCACCCGCACAGCCTTGGCATCGGATCGCAGCGGCACAGAAGAAGCACCCGCTGCCTCCGCCTCTGACACAGCCGACCCGAGCACAGATGAAAACGAGGACGGCCCCGCCACCACCACGGTGACCGAGACCGTCCTCATTCTCACCTTACACCACAAAACAGCCGAGGAAATGCGCGAGGAATATCACTTCAACGCCCGCCAGGACGAGTACCTGACCCTGCTCAGTGCCGCGGACGCAGCCCCGCTCTGGGCCGACCTGCTCGGCGGTTTTGAAATGGGCGAACTCGGCGGCGAGGTTCTCGCGCCCGGCTCCGACACCACACTGGCCGACGGTGCCTTGCAATGGCCGCTACCGGTGGCGGGCACGATCACCTCGCCGCAGGGCTACCGCACCGACCCGATCACCGGCGAAACCAGCTACCACAGCGGCACCGACATCGCTGTGCCCGAAGGCACCCCGATCCTAGCCGCCGCCGACGGCACCGTGACCGTCGCCAACGCCCTCGACAGCTGGGGCGGCAGCTACGGCTACTACGTCAAGCTCGACCACGGCGGCGGGCTGACCACGCTGTACGCCCACTGTTCCAGCATCTGCGTCACGACAGGCCAGCAGGTCAAAGCCGGTGAGGTCATCGCCTACGTCGGCCAGACCGGCCGAGCCACGGGGCCGCATCTGCATTTTGAGGTTCATTCGTCCTGATGAGCAGTGTTTGTGTCCGAGTCCTCTTTGCCGGATGCCCTATGTACCTTTTCCAATACCTCCCGCAAAACTGGCGGCACGGGCGCGCCCATCTCGGCGGCGTTTTCCAGAATGCTGCCCAGCTCCGTGGCGATGTACCAGGTCAGGACAATGGGCGTCAGCAGCATATCGTAGTCAAACGGCAGTTGCAGGCCGGGCACATGGTTGATTACCAGGCCCAAAAAGATGTCGGTCAGAACGCTCACACAGATCATAATCGTGCTGCCGCCCTTGTGCCACAGCCCCTGCCGCGCCTTGCTGGAGTTCCACGCCTTCTCCTTGATGGCCAGTGCGGTGCCTGTCACGCAATCCAGTAACATACAAATCGCATACAAAACCGCCAGCCACCCCAGCCAGCCGTGCAGGGCAGCCCACAGCCCAAGCGCCCCGACGCTCGCCAGTTTTTCCACCGTATCCGTCTGCATAGTTTTTCTCCTTCGTTGATGTGTTTCAAAAAATAAAGAGAGCAAACGGCGTCGAATGTAAACTGCTTTACATTTTTCCGTTTTTGCTCTCTTTATCTTTTGAGTGGCCGCTCAAAAAAACATAAAGGAGAAATGACAAATGGCTTACGAATTCAACCACTACTATGAACTGCAAAACGTGCAGACCCGGAAGTATGTGAACATCCTGGGCAACCATGAGGACGGCACCGTCAAAAATGGTGAGACGGTCAACTTGTTCGCGCGGACGGACAACCTCGACCAGCGTTGGGCTCTGGAGAATTACGGCGGCAGCGGGAATGTGCGGATTGTGCTGCAGCGCGGCGAGGGCTGGTATGCGCTGAACTACAATGTGAGCAACGCCAACTGCATTGTCTGGCATCTGAACACGGCGGAGGATACCGATACGGTCATCACCACCATTCCGGTTGACGGCAAGGCGAATACCTACTACTTTATGCTGCGCGATCGTTCCCTCTATCTGACGGCAGTGGGTACTTCGCTGAAGTGGCAGCCTTACACCGGCGGCGAAGAACAGATGTTCACGATCCTCGAACCCGGCACCGGCGGTGATGGCGGTGACGAGGGAGACGTTTCGACCGTGCCGGATTCTGACCTGGTTACCCGGTTCATTCCCGCATACGAGGGCAATTACACCAAGAACCGCACAGCGCAGGGCGGTGTGCTCTCGGAAATTACCATCCACCATTGCGCCGGTGTGATGACCATTGATTCCCTGGGCGCGCTTTGGCAGCGCGTGGGGCGGGAAGGTTCCTCGCACTATGGCGTCTCGGAGACCGAAATCGGGCAGTATGTACATGAAAGCGACGTAGCTTGGACGAATGGCAACTGGGAGGCAAACTGCCGCGCCGTGACAATCGAGACTTCCAACAGCGGCGGCGCGCCGCAATGGCCGGTTTCGGACACGACCTTCGCAACGCTCGTCACCCTGGTGGCGGATATTGCCCGCCGCAACGGGCTGGGCAAGCTCATCAAGGGGCAGAACCTGACCTGGCACAGCATGTACGCCGCCACCGCCTGCCCGGGACCGTACCTGTCCGGCAAGCTGCAGGAACTGGTCGACCGAGCCAACATGATCAACGGATTCTAAAAAATTTTTGATTTTTTTATTTTGACGGTTTACAAAACGCAACGTTCTGACTCTTTACTCTATGAACGTTCGATAAAGCGCTTGACGAAGCGCAAATCCAAATTAAAAAAGGAGAGATAAAAATGGCTCTTTATCGAATCAACCACCCGGCAACGGGGCGCGTGGTTAATCTGTACATTTCCAGTTCGACTGGCAGCGTCCCTCATGGCACCCCGCTGTCGCTGTACCCCTGGCAAAACAACTCCGACCAGAAATTTGAAATGGAATATCGCGGAGACTATGTGATTTTCCGGCTGCAGCGTGACACTTCTCAGGTGATCAACCGCAATGCAAGCAATAACCAGGCGATGGTTTGGCCTTTCAGCACGGACCAGGCGACGCTGAACGATTCTCTGATCAATACAGAGACCGAAGGCGGCAATATGCGGATCAAGCTGGTGCATCAGGGGCTGTATCTGACCAAGGATTCCAGCAGCAATATGCTTTACTGGCAGCCGAAAGCAGCAACCAATCGGCAGTATTTTACGCTGCAACAGGTCGAAGGCGGCACTTCCGGCGGTGGAACCTCGGGAACGTGTCTCCCCTGCAAGTATACCGGCTATGGTTATCTGTATGGCGATCTTGACTTTAAAAATGACCCGCATTACGCCATTGACCTCTCCAATGTTAAAGGCACCCCTATTTATGCCTGGTGCGATGGCGTCATTGCAAGAATGATGTCTCATCCCGAGGATAGTTCTGCTACCGGCAATGCTTCGTTGGGCAATTGCTTGTTCCTTCATTCCAACAATCCCAATAAAGCAATCAACGGGAGCCAGTATGTAAGAGCGATTTACGCACATATGGATTCTTTTGCTTCCGGGATTGCGGAAAATGTATCGGTTAAAGCTGGACAGTGCATCGGCTATATGGGGAAAACTGGTAACGCAAAAGGCGTGCATCTGCATTTTGCTATGCAGTGCTCCGATAAGTATGTTCTGAACAACAGTATTTCGGGTAATCGGTATGAGGATATCAATTGGATCAATCCTGCAAGCTATCTTCCCGGTTTGAATAGTCTGAACCCGTAACACTTCTCTGAACCATAGAATCTGTTGGTTGGTTCTAGAGTCGCACTCCCAAAAACAGGTGGGGTACTTCCTTTTGAAGGAATGCCTTGCCTGTTTTTACTTTGAGATCAATTAATCTTTATCAGCCGATATTGGTCGATACCATCGGAAATATCGAATATGTAAACCCGCTCGCCTTTGCTCTCGGAGCTGGCGCAGAGGCACATGGTGCTGCCTTCCACCTCTACATGGCCGGTTTCAAAGTCCGAAACCGTGCTTTCCAGTGATGGCACGAATAAAATCTCGTTGCTTTCCTCGTCGAAACGCACAATCGCATCATCTGCCGGTATGGCGTTTTTGAAAAAATCGAGCGTATCCAGGCCCAGATGGGTGGCAGTGAAATCCAGAAAATCTGAAATGGGGATTACTGTATAATTCCGAACGTAACCGTCAGGTTCTTCTCGATAAACAACTTGGTCCCAGATGTCGGGATGTGTTCTGTAAAAGCATTCCAGCATACAGCGGCTCAGGCGGAACGCGGTTTCACTGTCAGCGTTCTCGATGGACTCCAGCGGGCTCTTAATGGCGATCGTGAGATAGAGGGCGAAGTTGTGGAAGTGATCGGCGTCGAGCCCGTCGGGCACTTCGAACAGCGCGTCGCCGTCGTCTGCGATTCGGCCCGGCGCGTAGACAACCGGCTCCGACCGGGTCGATTCCGGCGTCGGTTCCACCGCGGTAGGTGACGGTGTGCCAGTCGGTGACGCAGGCCCATCTGGAAAACTCGAAGAAGATGGTTCATCGTTGTCAATCGTCGACTGCGCCGCAGCTTCTGACGCCGGTGCAATCGTGATGGCGCACCCGCCGAGCAGCGCAGCACTCAGTACACATGATAGCAACATTGTGCCAATTTGACGTTTCATCGAAATGCCTCCTGTTAACTTACAGAATGATTTGATTTTTCGTTTTGACAGTTTACAAAACGCAGCGTTTTGACTCTTTACTCTATGAACGTTCAATAAAGCGCTTGACGAAGCGCAAATAAAATTAAAGGAGTGTATTTTATCATGGCTTACGCATGGGACACCTTCTACTATTTCCAGTCACACAGGGGCACCTCGAATCTGTATCTAAACCGGGAAGGCTCCGGCGCTGTTGCGCCTAATCAAAACATCAGCATCTACAAGAAAGTAGGTACTGGCGCGAATCCCGATCATCAGTTCAAACTGGTGCGGGCCTATGACAGCAATGGAGGGGTTGCCGGCTGTACAATCCGCAGTGCGCTGGGCAGCAACTATGCACTGAACATCTACGGCTATGGTACGGATATGTCTGCCGAGGGCAACTGTGATCTCTACCCCGTCGGCGGTCAGTATCCGGGCAGCAGCAATTACGACGACTCTCTGATCGATCTGTTGACCGTCAATGCCGACGAGAACCTCTACAAGATCACGCTGATCAACCATCAGGGCCTGTATCTCACCCCGGAAAGCAAATCCAACAACGCCAACGTTAAGTGGGCAAAATCTTCCCGCGAGGACGCGCATGTCTGGAAGCTTTGCACGAGTGAAACGAGTGGTGGCGGTGGTACCTCTGGCGGGATCGAAATTTCGACTTACCTGTGCCAGAAGAACCATTCTGAGACCTGGTTTATCAATAATGGTTGTGCGGTGACAGCCGGCATTATGGCTGCGGCTTATCGCGACAACACGACTTACGGTATTCATTCGTTTGACATGAGTATTAAGGTTGACGATGAATGGAAGCCCCTTTGGACAGAGGCGAATGGATACTCTTGGTACACCCCTCGCGGATGGCAATTCGTAGAGGATGATAAAGTGTATACCTACCCCGGTGATGCGGAAACGGTTGCGTACATCAAATCGATTATCGACCAGGGGATTCCTCCGATTTGCTATTGCCCGAGCGGGGATGGCCATTGGATGCTTGCATACTCCTATACAAGCGGTTCGACTTTTGACGCAATCCGCATTATCGATCCGGCGGATGGGACGGAAAAAAGCCTGGCCGAAGGCATCCGTTTTAGCTGCGGCAGTGCCGGTTTGTCTGCGGGGATTACTCGAATTAGAAAGGCACCTTCGGCACATTAAGCTCACTTGTATGACCTGATCAATAAGGGGTAGCCAGAACTCTGGTTGCCCCTTATTGAATTATCCGAATCTGGTTGTGTGAAATTCATCGACTCGCCATCCGGAGTCTGTATCTACCAAACGAATTGGATATTCAATTGTATAGACATCCATCGGATCATCTATGTCGTTCCATCCATTGCGGTCGTAGTGGGAAATTAGCGTAAAAGTCACTTCATCCTCCGTGCTGCTGACCAGACGATAGGTGTCGGGATACGCCTCGTTGACTTGGATGGTCGTCCCCTCGACCATCTCATCCGTCATCCAGCCATCCACAGCAACATTACCGTCATAGTCGATAAACTTGATAGCATAATCGGTTGCGTTTAGGCAGTTATCCGTAAATATCTGATGGATTTGGTCGGAAAATGTATCATAAGACGCATCATACAATTCATAATTTTCCATTACGGTCACACGGAAGCCCTCGCTGTCCGTGACAGGCCGGTAACTCAATAAATTCATAAGGTTGCCGCCCATCCCGTACAGCCCGTACCCCATCTCGCAGGCAGTCGTATACAGTTGCTGCTGCTCTTCAGTTAAAAAAGAAAGATCGGTATACTCCTGTCCATCACCGGAAGTGTCCCCCATCGAAAGCACAACAGAAGACTCGGCCGGTGTCTCTGTCGGCTGGGGTACGGGCGTGGCCGTTGCTTGCGCCACCTGCTGGGAAGTGGTTGGTGCAGGCGTGGTCGGATTGTCGGAAGAAGGAGTCTCCTCCGTTTCCGGCTCGGATTGCACCGCAGTGTCAGGCGATGTTCCCGGCGATGCCGGAGAGATCGTGATGGTACACCCGCTGAACAGCGCAGCGCCCATCACACAGGATAGCAGAATACTTCCGGTTTTGCGTTTCATGGGGAGGCCTCCTTTGTCCAGATATTATTCTGAATCATCCTATATAAAATCATATCGGTTCTGGCTGATCGAGTCAACTATATGGCGGATTCTGTGCCTGAGCAGAGCTGTTATACTACAGTGTTTTTGTCTTTACCCCAGATACCTTTCGCTTTTTTATTTTGACGGTTTACAAAACGTGCCGTCCTGACTCTTTACTCTATGAACGTTCAAAAAGCGCTTGACGAAGCGCAAAAACAACATCTCAGACAAAATGGAGGTAATAAAGATGTCTGAAAACTTGGAAAATGGAATCTTTTTGATCCGCAATGTAGGCAGCGGCAAGTATCTGAACATTTGGGGGACGGACCAGGTCAGCAACAGCCGAAATGTGTGCCAGTACGATCTGCTTGCTGAATTGAACCAGCTTTTTTGGGTGCAGCGAACCAACAGCGGTGTGCTGAAGCTTTCTTCTATTATGCAGGATTCGGCGCAGAATTTCTACTCGCTTAACATCAACGGATCTACGGGCAATGCTAACCTGTACAGGGAAGAAGCTTCGAATGACGTGGATTCTGCGGTCGTTTTTGAAAATGTCGAGGGTAGCCATTACCGGATTCGGCTCGAACATGCCCGAAGCAACGGTTCCTATGTATATCTGACGGCAATCGGGTCGGGTAATGGCAGTAGTGTCACTACGAATAGCAATGGTAATGTCATGTGGCTCGCTTTGTCTGGCGACTCGAATCAGCAGGTTTGGGATATGGAATTTATGGTTCAGTACCCCGACTATACATTTGACATTCGGAAGTTGGATGCGCAGATTTTCTTGCACAAGTTCTACAATTCGACCATTACCATTGACGCTCAGGCTGGTACGGTTCTTTGCCGCGAATTGGTAAAAGCGCTCCAGCAGATTCTGCTCGGTTTACATGAAGGAAGCGAGGGCTACGGGAATTTTGGTCCCGCCACGCTGGCAGCATGTCCAGACCTGTTTGTTGGGATGACACCGAGTGGGTCTTTGACCGAAGATAAGCTGAAGCGCCTCATCACGCTATTTTGCCACGCGATGTTCTGCAAAGGCTACTCGACGGTAGGTATCTATGATACTTACAATGCGAATGTTGCATCAGGCGTAAAGTCTCTTCAAGCCAGTGCAGGCCTTGAGCAGGATGGCATTGTGACCCCTCAGCTTATGAAGGCTGTTTTTAATACAGACAGCTACGTGCTTTCGCTTGTCGGTGATTCCAGAATCCGCGAAATCCAGATGGCGATGAATGGTGGTTATAACGATTACACTGGAATCAATCCTTGCGATGGCGTATATGGGCGTGCGACTAACAATGCGCTCATTTATGCCGTCCAAAAGGAGGAAGGGATCAGCGTTGAAGAGTCTGCTGCCTCGTTTGGCAACCGCACATTCAGCCTATTCCCGACGCTGCCTTTTACTGGCGATTCCAAAGAGGATGGAATCAACGAAACGAATCTGATCAAGATTTTGCAGTATGCGCTGTATGCAAATGGAATGTACACGGGCTTGTTTGATGGCGTTTACTCCAGCACGGTTGAAGAATCTGTTCTGAATTTTCAAGAGTTTATGGCGTATCCTACACCATGGAGCACTTCTGCAACCGCTCGTGTTATGAAAGGCCTACTCGCCAGTTGTGGCGATACCAGCCGCACCTGCATTGCTGTCGATACGTCGCAGGTATTAACCAATCAGGATGCCTATGACTTTTTCGCCAGCGGCGTACGTTATGTCGGGAGATATCTGACGGGGACAGTCCGCGGAGCAGATGGGATTCGGCGTAATAAAGCGATAACGCCCAGCGAGGCGCAAATTATTGTTCAAGTAGGTCTGCATATTGTTCCCATCTATCAGGATGGCGGCACTTATGTATCGTACTTTAACGCAAACAGAGGTGAAGCCGATGCGCTCGCGGCCATCGCGGCTGCAGATGCGCTGAAATTTCCCAACGAAACGACAATTTACTTTGCGGTGGATTGTGATCCTTTGGAATCCCAAATCACTACAGCAATCCTTCCCTATTTTAGGAAGATTAAAACGGTAATCGATGAGGCTGGCCGATATAATGTCGGGGCGTACGGTACCAGAAATGTTTGCAACCGTTTGTATGAAGATAATCTGACGGTTTATAGCTATGTTTCCGATATGTCTACCGGCTATAGCGGCAACCTTGGGTTCAGAATGCCGGTGAATTGGGCGTTTGATCAATTTGCAGAAATTTCTGATGGCTTGGAGCACACGATAGATTTCGATAAAGTGGGGTATTCTGGACGCGATGAAGGCGTTTCCTACCTACTTTCCACCCCGAGCGAAGATGCGACGCCTGAACAAATTCAAGCCGCCTATCAGAAACGCTTTAGCACGTTTCAAGAGGATCTGCCCCTTCTTAACGCGATTACCCCTTCTTCTATTGTTCTTGAAGAAGAAATCACGATCGTCCAATCTGCAAACTATCGAGTTAGCGTTGTCGTTTCTTCCGAAGTCGTCGATGAACCGTCGAATGGGTATGCATCTATCATTCTCAATGTCACGGATGGTGCCCTTTCGCCGAGTGCGGAGACAAGCATCACGAATTATCTCAACGCTATCAAGGCGAATCCTGACTATGCGGAACTTTGGGATGCATATGAGGGTGACAACCAAGACGGCGTTGAAGCAACAATCGATCTGCTCGGCAGCATGGCGCTCTCTGTGCGAACAGGAAAGATTTACTTCTCTGTTGTTCCTGACATCCTCAACAAAACGATTACGTATGTGTTGGCTGCAACAACAGATGACTTCCAGGTCGCCGCTAATGTTAGCGCCACCTTTAGTATGGAGATTCGCATCGAAACCAGGTTGGATGATGATAGCAACGCAGGCGGTATTATTGACAGCTTTACCACTGTGAACGCCACAGATGTTGTATTTGGCCTTCTTGTTGCTGGCGCGCTAATCGGCTTGTTTGTTGCGCCTCAAGTTGAGCTCCCCGCGATTTTGTCGTCTTTGATCACCCTTATCACAAGTTCACTGCCAGCTTTGGTGGCTGCCTGAATAAAATTTCGGTAAATGAACCTGTCCAGATCGCGGTTTATGGCGTTATGGTATAGTTTGTTGCACAAGTGAAGAATCGGGGCTGTTGTACTGGATTTTGGCAACAGCCCCGTTTCTTGTATACTTGTATATGATTTCTTCTGGCATTTCGGCGACTTGTATTTTGTCCTGGCAAATGTCGCATCCACGTGAAGGCACCTGTGAGTTGCGAACCAAAAATCTGTGCAACCGCAAGACCCTACACGACGAACCAACCGGAGCGGATCACACAGGTTGCTGCCGGTTGGAAAGAGAAGGGATTCAAAAGCCCCTTCTTCTTGAGCATAGCAATTTGTCCCGAGCCATCCGAAACTTCGGTATAAATATCCGTTTCGCAGTTGAGAAAGGCAAACGGAGAATCAAAACGGACCGCGATACCACTTGCACCGCGGCATACAGTTCCCCGCAGCACGGCGTCTGCACCACCCGTATGTACAAGTTTTTTTCGCAGTTGCCGAAGGCAGGCCGATACCTGCACCCGCAGCAGGAAAACCCGAACGGTGGGATAGCGAAGGAGAAACAGCAGGAGCAATGCGAATGCGAATGTGCAAGCCACGTATTCGCTCAAAGGATATTGGACGATCATGGCCAGAATCAACCCCAAGGTGATTGGAAATTCGTAAATCAAAGTAGAGAGAAGGGCGATTCCCACAATCGCCAAAGTGGAACGAGATGGGGCACAACCACGTTTTACCTGTGACAGGCAGAATTCTTCGGCTTCTTTCAAGTATATATCGAGCGGAACTTGGAACGGGACGGATTGTTGTAGGGTACGCCCATCAAACTTATTTGCAAAGGTCATAAACGTCCGGCCGTTTTGGCTCAGCCAGGCATATATTTCCGCACGCTGCTGTTCACTGATATGATTTAGTGGGAACAAAAAAGCGTTCGGATACAGCGTGCTTACAAACGCCCACCAGTACCGCAAGGCTAAATTCCCCCCGGGAAGATTTGTGCCCCACACTTTGTCGGCATCCACCAATAACAGCGCATCGTCCCCCTTCCAAAGGCACCAAAGTTGTTTGGTATTGCAAGACCAAATCGCTTTCTCTGACCCATTTTCCTCCTGACAGGTCGCCCTCACGTTTCCTTCTTCAAAATACAAATGAAGCGTGAACTGTGTTCCACGCAAAGCAGGAATCGTGCCGAGAGGGAAGCGCGCCGCGTATCTGCGGCATACCCCTTCATGCATTTTGTTGATTCGCCAAGGCCAACTCAAAAGCGCGATACCCAATAAGGCTTCCAGCCAAACAGGCCAATGCGTTGGATTTGTAAATATTGTGCGGTCAGTAGAAGGAAAGAGAATGAACAGTACGGGGGTACACAGAAATATCGTGCATACATAATACCGCAGATTTCGAAACCAGTTGCCCAAATTGTTTTCAAATGCGCGCACAGACAATGTTTGCAGGATATCGGCGCGCAGGTCTTGGTATGCCTGTGTTTGGCATACTGCTTCGTATTGTTCTGTGTGGTCAGACATAAATTCTCCTCCCTAGAATAAGCACAGTTACTTTTTGTTAGTATAATACCTTTCTATAGCATCTTCAAGGCTTTCTCTTTACTCCAAGCTGTTTTCAATTTTTTTAGGGCTTTGATCTTTGTTTGGTTAATGGCTTGCCGAGTTTTGTGCTTCTGCTGTGCAACTTCGGCAACGGATCGCTGTTCAAAATAGATCGCGTAAATGATTGCAAACTCGTGTTCATTCAAAACCTTGTGCAAGTCCTGAAGCGTCAGTTGGTCATATTGGTCCCATGTGCTTGTCTTCTGCTCATACTCAATGACTTGTGGAATCGTTGCATCTTCCAGGTAAGAAGTGCCCCGCTCTTTTCCCTTTTGTTTTGATAGTGCTATATATACGTTTTTCACCGAATTGGCTATGTAACGAATGACGGTGGCATCATCCGTTGAAGATAGCCGGCTCGTGTCCCATGTTTTCAGCATCGAGAGCAAAAAGCATTGCAAATCCTCAAAGCCGTCCTCCCTGTGCAGGAAAAACGCATATCGCTTGATGAGCGGTTTGAACTTTTCGACAAGCTCTAAGGCAGCATTAGTGTCACCACCTTGATAAGCAAGAATTTGTTTGTAAATCTCTGCAGGCATTTTTCTCTACTACCCCTTGGGGTAAAGAGAAAAACACTGCAGATTTGTAAAGCACTCAAAAGGGAAAATTATTGATCAATGCAAAAGGCCAATCGACATTTGCAGATGCTGTATACCTGGCATAACCAATCCATACAATTGCACCATGGCAGAGCCGAAAGAACAATGTTATGACGTTCTTTCGCTTTCCGGGTACAACAGATATCCCTTCTTATTTACCGTCTTAATGGCTTGTTGCAGCCCCAGTTTCTTGCGCAGAGAGGCAATGTGAATGTCCAAAGTTCGCGTGGCTGTGCCGGGCGGGAAATGCCATACCGCCGACAGAAGTTCGTCCCGCGGCAGGATTCGCCCCTGATTGCGCAGCAGGTAGCATAACAGCCGGTATTCGATGGGCGTTAGATGGACCGGGTATCCCTGGTGGCGGACCTGTCCTGTGGCACCGGACACCTGGATTGGGCCGTATTGGATCGTATCTGTGTCAGGCATTCCAATCCATTCCCTTCATCTCATAGGCATCCCGCAGCCACCCGGACAAAAACGCGGCCGTCACAAGCGCCACGGCCAGCAGAAGCAGCACGATCCAGCCATAGCTGTAGGGAGCTCCCTCCGTCCCGCCGTACCCTTGCGTTGTCAGCAGGGCCGCCGCGTGGAACAGCGGCCAGAAGCCCAGCCACTCGATGCCGCCCTCCATGCCGGAAAGGCTCAACAACGCAGGCAGGCAGTATCCCACGGCACTGACGAACAGCGCGGGCAGCAGGTTGCCGAACACTCGGCCCAGTGTGAGCGTGATCGCGCCCATACACAGGCAGGCGGCAATTCTGCACACCAACCAGAACAGCAGCACGTCGGACAGCGTAAACACCGCGGGCAGGCTCTCAAACTCGGAAATGCTCATCGCCGGGGCGAACAGGGCGGGCAGGCCGTAGTCGTGCAGCACCTGAATGAAATGTGGCAGACAGGATGCCGCCGTGATCAGCACGGCCACGCCCGCACTGACCGCGAGTTTGGCCCGCACCGTGCGTTTGCGGCCGAGCGGCGTCGTGCAGAGGATCGTCTCCATGCCGCCGCGGCGCTCCATCGAGAACAGCCCTGAAAAACAGAGCGCGCAGGCCAGCCCGGCCAGCAACGCGTCCTGCACATCGGCCTGGCCGGTGAAGCCGAACAGCTCTTTGTAGCCGCTTTCGTAGACCAGCCAGGCGCCGGGGTGTTCCTTCAGATAGTAGTTGATGTTCTGGTTGATGACCCGGCTGTAGACGCTGTACTTTTGTTGCAGCGAGCTGAACGCCAACATCGCGTCGCTGGACAGTTCCCCGGTCGCCACCTTCCGCTGCACTTCAAGCATCGGGGCAAACTCCTCGCCCTGCTGCTCGAGCCAGTCGTAACTCTCTTGGGTAAACGGCCCGGAGATATGTTTCATGTAGTAGGCGTAGTAAATCTCATCCGGGCCGATGTAGCTCTTGGCCGTCACCCCCTGGTAAACGCCAAACCCGACAAACGCCGCGAGCACCAACGCCGCCCCGTTGAGAAGAAGCAGCTTGCGGGCTTCTTCCTTATATATAGAGGTCGCGCGCGTCTTGTGCCGCAGCCCCAGCAGGAACCCGCGTTTGGACGCCGACAAAAGCTGCGCGCGCGCAAACACCCAGCAGAATCCGAACCCCAGCGCCCCGCCGTACACAACCGCCGCCGTCCACTCGACGAGCGGCAGGCCGATGGGCGAGCCAAACCAGTACAGGTTGCGGTAATTCCCCAAAAGTTCGTTGGTTTGCAGCAGGCTGGCGAGGTTCGCGTACTTGATCACATTCAACCGGCTGGTGGCCGGAATCGCGGCCCGGATGCCGAACATCACGAGCGGCCCGGCCAGCGCGGCGCCCCAGCCGGCAGCCGCGCGGCGGGCAACCAGCGCCGCCAGCATGACCCACAGCCCCATGACAAACGCGCCGGCCCACTTGGCCAGCAAAAAGCGGAACAGGTACTGCCCGACCGTGATCTGCATCGTGCAGCGCATGAGGGCGGGCACGCTCTGGATCGTGCGGGTCAGCGGGCCGAGGCCGAACGTCGCGGCACAGTAGGCGAGGTTGACGCCGTAGAGCAGCGAGAGCACGGCCAGCAGGCTCAGCGCAAACGCGCCGAGTTTGGCCAGCGCGGTTTGCAGCCGTCCGCCGGGCAGCGAACGAACCAGTGACAGCAAGCCGCTGTCCCGCTCCTGCCGCACGAGCAGCAGCGCCAGCACGAGCATCGACGCCAGCAGAATCAGGTCGGTGAAGGCATACGAAATTGCGGTGTACAGACCTTTTTGCGGGTAGTAATCAATGGCCGTCTCGCCCAGGCCCGCATAGACGTTGGCCGTAACCTCGATGTTTTTCAAGTCGTACCCGGTCTCGTCGTTCTGGAAAATCGAGATGCCCGCCAGCTGCCCGGCCTTGGTCTGCACGCTGTCGAGGAAGTCGCCGTACCCGGCCACCGTGTCGTACTCGCTGACCAGTTGGGAGAGCAGCGCATAGTCCAGCGAAAGGCTGTCGGTATACAGCGTGTAGGTTTTGTCGAGGTAGGTCTGCTCGTAGACTTCGAACAGCGCGGCGTTTTCGTCGCGGTAGCGCTGCAAATAGACGCTGTTGCCGTAGGCGAGGTTGCGGTAATAGTTGTCGAGTCGCAGCAGGGCCTCGGCCTCGTCTAATTTGTCGTGCAAGAAGCCGCCCTTGGCGGCCATGTCCGAACCCTGGGCAGCCAAATCAGCCCCCACGGCGCGGTAGGCCGCGGCGGGGGGCTGGTTGGCGGTTGGGCGGGTGCCCATCCAGAGTAATAACAAATTGGCGGCCACGAGCACGGCCAGCAGCATCGGGAACACCCGGTTGCCCCAGACCTTGCGCAGTTCGGCGGTGAGCAGGCTCATTTTCCGTCCCCCTCCCCGAAGACCGCGAGGTACACATCCTCGAGCCCCTGGCCGGGGGCGTACTTGGCGATGAGGTCCGGCACCGGCGCGGCGTCGACGATCTGCCCGGCGCGCAGCAAGATCACCTCGGTGGCGACGGTCTCGACGTCGCTGACGACGTGGGTGGCGACGAGAATAATGCGGTCGGCGGCCATCTGCGCGAGCAGCGTGCGCAGGCGCACGCGTTCCTTGGGGTCAAGCCCGGCGGTGGGCTCGTCCAAAATCAGCAGCTTGGGGTCGCCGAGCAGCGCCGAGGCCAGCAGCAACCGCTGCTTCATGCCGCCGGAGTAGGCGGACAGGCGCTTGTCCAGCTCAGCCGAGAGATTCACCGCCGCGGCCACGCGGTCGACCTCGGCCGGGACTGTTTTGCGCGGCAATTCCTTGAGCGCGGCCATGTAAGCGAGGAACCGGCGGCCGGTGTAGCTGTCGTACAGCCCCTGCTGCTGGGGCATATACCCGAGCACACGGCGGAAGCGGATGCCCCGTGCAGGTCTGCCGCACCAGCGCACCTCGCCCGAATCGGCCGCCAGCGTGCCGGTGATGATGCCGATCAGTGTGCTTTTGCCCGCGCCGTTGGGACCCAACAGCCCGTAGAGGCCGGGGGTGAGGGTGAGGGTGATACCGGCGAGGGCTTGCTTGGGCTTGATTTTTACTTTTCTGCCGTGCAGGAGGGAAGGCGGTCCGGCATACGTCTTACACAATCCGCGCAAGGTCAGGCTAGCTGTATGTATTTCATATACAGATGTCATGGATGGACCTCGCCTAATTTACAGAAATTACGTTGTTCACATGCGCTCGATGCGCTGCTGCGCGGGTTCCTGGGTGGTGAATTGCTGCTTGGGGATCAGGCTGTACCCGTACACCTGATTCTGCACGGTTGTCGCCGTGCCGTCGCCCAGCGGCATCTGGGCATCCTCGTAGCGAATTTCGGACATAACTAGATACTCAGTGTCGGTTTCGGCCAGCACGGTTGCTCCCAACGGGTCCTTTCCGTCCTCCTGGGTCAGGCACACGTCCGAGCGGGAGACTTCGCCGGTCGCGGCATCAACTAGAAGCTGATATCCGTGCTTCTGCTCATCATCCCAGCAGGGAATGAACAGCGTATCGCCCACCACATAGGGGTTATCAACCTGCTGGAAATCGGACGCCCCTTCGGTCAGCGACACGGTGCTTTGTACTGCGCCGTTGGCATCACAAAAGGCGACTTTACGTTCCCCGTTGGGGTAGTAATACATCAGCGTGCTGCCTGCCATATAAGGTTCGGCATAGCGGCTGTCGTCCGGGCACAGGTCCACAAGATCGGTCTGTGCGCCCGTTTGAACATCCAGCGTAACCAGCGTGTGTGTGCTGCTGCCCATATCCCCCGCCGAATTCTTCTTGTCCGGATCGTAGCCGATCACATGGAAATACAGCAGCCTATCGCGGCAGCCGATCAACTGATACGAGCCATCATCCGGCGGTAAAGTGGTGATTGTTTCGGGCGTACCGCCGCTTTCCGGGACCCGCAAAACGTCAATCCCTTCGACGGTTTGTTCAAACAGATACAGCGCGTCCTCGCCGCCAACGGCGTACATCATCAGATCCCCACTGCCATCGCCGCTATAAACCTGCGTTCGCTCGCTGCCGTCCAGATTCATCCGGTAAACCGCGCCGGTAGCCAGGTCGCCAAACTCGCTGCCCTCCACATAGGCGGACGCCCCGGCCCGGATAAAGTAGAGGTGTCCGTCGTAGATAAACAGGCGGTAGTCCCCGATGATGGAGTCCAGATAGGAGGGGTCCGTTTCATCGGCGTGGTCGCTGTTCACCTGTGTGGACAGTGGAACGTCCATAGCCGTCGCATAGTCCACATAGCGAATTTGCCCCGTGAGATAGTCGGACGCACCGGGCTGCACATAATAGTAGCCGTCCTGTGTGCCCACCCCCAGCGTGAGGCGTCGGTCTGGTATCAACATAGTCAGGTTTTGTACAATGTTCTCCTGCTCTGTTGTTGACGAAGAGGCAGTGCTCTGACTTACACTCTGATTGCCTCCGCACCCCGTCAATAGAGCTATCGCAAGTGCACAGGCCATAATGGGTAAAGCATTTTTTGTTTTCTTCATAACGTAGTCCTCAGAATGCTGCGTACCCCGCAACATTGTTTTGATGATGTCTGTTGCCCAACGGGATGAGCGATCGCTGAAACGCCCTTTGACGCAATCCAAGTTAATACGGGAAACAGGCAATAGCCCCGTAAGGCCCAACAAACGGTATGTACACCGGAATATGGGCTGTGCCCTACGCGGCTATTGCCTTATTTGAAACTTGCGCTGTTGTGAGAGACAGCCCCTAACCACGCCAAGCCGGTACCCTTGTCAAGTGAGTACATTGTGCAGCCAGCGCAGATTATTCAGGCTGCTTACAGACTAGTTCTAGTTATACATAGCCCAACCCCAGGCGCAGCGCGCAGACGACCAATAGACGTTTGCGTTGGTTGCCACACTGGCAAAGCCCAAGTAGGTCCCAGCCCAGTCGCGCAGCATGATCGTCCGATTGGCAGGGCTGATGTAAACAGCCGAGTCGCTCTTGCCGTTCGTGGTGTTGTTCACCCAGGAATGCAGCTGGCAGTTCCCGGTGGCGTGATAGATGTTGAGCGACTGGTTCGACGAAAGAGCGCTGATGACATAATAGTATGTCGTGCTGCCGGACGAGGACGCCTGTGCCATAAGCCAAATCTGATCGTTTCCGCCAGTCGGCGTATACAGGGTGACGTTATCGTTCTCGTTGCCGTTCCCGTACACATTCAGCAAATGGCTTGTAACGCCATTGGGGTAAACCCTGTACCGATGCCCGGTCTGGATGCTGGGGTTCCCGACGGCGAGTGCAGGGACTGCCATGGTAGCGGCCATTGCCAGAGACACACAAACCGCCAAGAGTTTCTTCTTCAGGGTTTTCATCGTATAATCCTCCTTTTCATAGGATTTTTTCGGATATTCCTCGGGGCGGAGGCCATCACCTGCGCGCCAGTGATGGCTTTTACAAGTCGTGGTCAGTTCCCGGGTTCACTGACCCTTTCCTGTAATCACAAGATACCATAGAATCATTTGCTACACCACAAATTTGACACCAAATTAGAGTCTTTCGACATGAAATGCCAGTAAACAACAGATGCCTCGGCGTAGCCGGGGCATCTTGTGGATTTATGAGCAATAGAAACAGGTGCACTACTGGTTTAAGAGACGAACAAGTTCTGTGATGAGAAACCATTGTAGTTCAATGGATTTTTGCCTTGTGGATTCGGTGCCAAAATATTCTGCCAGTGCAGATACCAGCCCTTTTTGTTCTTGTGACAATGAGCGAACAGAAAGCAGCTCCGCATTTTCACCATAAACCAGTGTGTCGAGAGATATACCAAATAATTCCGCCATCTCGATCAGGCATTCAGCGGACGGCAGTTTGGCGTTTGTCTCATAGGCGCTGATGGTTGAGGTCTTTTTCCCCAGCCGCTTGCCGAGCTCCTGTTGTGTCCACCCTTTGCTTTCCCGCAACCGGCGAATGTGATCGCCAATATAGTAAAATCGCTCTGTATTTTTCATGTCTGTATCCTGACCGTTTGAACATCCCACACAGTTATTTTCTTTAAGATAAGACAATTTTTTTACAATTGCGGTTGCTAATCGGTGTAATGCAAACGTATAATTACACTAAAAGTGTAATTCTGATAAAAAACTTGACTTTCAGGAGGGTAGGTCGTATGTTGGAGTGTAAAGAAGGGCGCCTGCTGCGGCGCAACAAAGGCGGGAGTACAACGATGAAAATCAATGTTTTGCTCTGTGATGATGAGAAAGACTTTCTGCAGAGGCTGACTGAAACGATTACACAACAACCTCTGCCGGAGGGGACTTCCGTTGCCGTCACAAAGAATTCCCACTCGACAAGCTTGAGTGACCGTGACCTGTCACGATACCAAATCATGTTTTTGGACATTGATATGCCAGAGCGGAGCGGTATGGACATTGCAAGGCGGGTGCGGGAACTCCACCTTGACACAATTATCATCTTTGTGACCAATTACCCCCAGTTTTCCCTGGAAGGGTACGAAGTACGGGCATTTCGCTACCTGCTCAAGCAGGAAATGGAACAAAAACTGCCTGTGTATTTCCGCGATGCGCTGGCGGAAATTTCGCGCGGTGAAAAAGGGCTGCATTTTTCCGTCAATGCTGAATCCTACTATGTGCCGTATGGCGATATTATTTATATGGGCTGCGATCAGCGAGTAATCTACCTGTACACCGTCACCCCCCGGCAAAACGGCGATCATTTTTACGGTAAGATGGAAGATCTGGCCCGTGAACTGGAGCCGGAAGGCTTTTTGCGCATACAAAAAAGCTACCTGGTCAATATGGCGCATATCAAAAAGCTCAACTATGACCGTGTTATTTTAAGCAATGGCAAAGAGCTTTCCGTCAGCCGCAAGGGATATTCGCAGATCAAAATCCAGTATCTGGCATGGAAGAACAGGCAGTGGAGGACATCGCAGTGAAGGAATATCTGTTGACATACTTGTGGTCTGGGCTGGAATGCCTTGCGGCATTCTTGCTGTTTGACGGATTCTCAGAGAGAAAACACAGGTCAGGGATACATTGGCTTATTGCAGCGTGTTTTACCATTTTGGAAGCTACAGGATTAACTCTGCTTGATCCGGAAGTGGATAGTTTCGGTAAAATATTGTATGTATGTGCTGCTTTTTTTCTATTGCACTGTATTTTATATCAAAGCGACATTTTGTTTGGCCTGTACATGACGATCATTTACTATGCAACGATGTGCTGTATTGATAACCTTTGCACCACTTTCGTGTTTCTTCTATCCAGTGCATCGGCAGCTATTTATTTGAACGATAATGTTCAGGTTTCTGTTTCTATTATCATCCACAGTATCGAAATATCACTTTTCTATCTGCTCAATCGAATTCGCAAGAGCAAAGTTACCGGAACGACAAGTTGGCAATGGTATACCATCCCGGCATTGCTCTCGCTTATCAGTATCCTGCTCATTTTCTTCTTTGGCGATTGCTTTCAAAATCGCCAAATGGCCGCGCTTCCGCTCTTTGTCTGTGCAGGCTTCATCACCTTCCTGCAAACGGCGGCAATGTTCCTGGTCAGTTGGATGGAGCAAAATGCACACTTTCGAGAGGAATCGATTAGCCTGCGGACAAGGGCACAGGCACAGCAGGAGAGCATCGAAGCGCTGAGCGCGGCCTACGCCCAGCAGCGCAAACTGACCCACGATTTCCAGGCACATTTAGATACGTTGTCAGGAATGCTGACACAAGAACCCCTTGATACAGGTGCACTGCAAAAGTATGTGCATGGTTTACGGGCATCACAGACAGACCGCATTTTGCTGGTCAACACGCATCACGCCGCGCTGGATGCCTTGCTCAACCAGAAGGCGCTTGTGGCCAAAAATCGCAAAATTGACATTCAGTTTTCGGTCAATGATCTGTCTGCGGTCAAAATCAATATGGTGGACCTTACCATCCTCATCAGCAACACGTTGGACAATGCAATCGAGGCCTGCGAGAAGCTGCCGGAGGAAGACAGGCAAATATTCGTACAGGTTTTGCTGGAAGAGGATGTACTGTTTTATTCTGTCCGCAACCGCTCGCTGCCGGTGAATGTACAGCCGGGGCAGTTACCGGTCACGACAAAAATTCCTCCGGCACTGCATGGATACGGCCTGCAAAATGTGCAGACCACACTGAGGAAGTATCATTCCCTTTATGCCCTTACCTATGCCGACGGCTGGTTTGGATTTGCGACAGATTTGCCCAATACTCTAATTTCATGACAAAAAACTGTGCTTTCACTACAAAAAAGAGGGCAAGGCACAAAAGATCTGCTTTAATAAGGGTAGGCTTACCATATAGAGGGCTCAAATATGGATAAATTGTTAAACTCCATCACGCAAAAATGTTTACAGTCAGGTTTGATTGACGAAGGCCAAACCGAGTGGCTGCTGTATTCGTTGCAATGCCGGGTGATGAACATCGGCGGTTTGGTGTGGTATAAAAAAAGTTGACAGCTTATTCTCAAGGATTTCATAATAAAA
>ERZ1090860.493-NODE-494-length-23566-cov-6.010251_pt1 | contig 23566 bp, 16 predicted proteins | sample MGYA00478483_ERZ1090860 | MGnify/ENA primary metagenome ERZ1090860 (study PRJEB33644, sample SAMEA5815741) | chicken gut metagenome | biome: Chicken; feature: Gastrointestinal Tract; material: Caecum | place: Ireland | collected 2019-01-01 | study: A study of the...
ATGCTGTGCCGCAACCTGATGCTGCAGCCCCTCTCCGGCGAAAATCTGTCTTTCTCGGACAGCCGCGAAGCCAGCAGCTGGAGCCGCGGCTATATCAAGGCAGCCGCCGAGGAAGGCATTTTGCAGGGTTATCAGGACGGAACCTTCCGCCCTCTCCGTAACATCACACGCGGTGAAGTTGCCACCATGCTGGTTCGCGTAATCGGTACACCGATTCAGGAGCCCGGCACCTACTCGACCAGCGTTGCAGGCAACCTGATGGTCTCCTCCTCCGGTGTCACGCTGGAAAACATGACTGTGACCGGCGACCTGTATATTACAGGCGGTGTCGGACTGGGATATGTCACGCTCAACAACGTAACCGTATACGGTAAAATCATCGCCAGCGGTGCCGGCGAAAGCAACAAGGGCGATTGCAGTATCATCCTGAAAAACTGCACCGCCCCGGAGATGATCGTAGACAGCCCATCCAACCAGTATGTTACCATCCGTTCTGTTGGTGATACCGATATCGACAAGGTGTATGTCCGCACGGATACCTATCTGGAAGGCAAATCCACCGGACGGCACGGCTTCCAGTATATTGAGGTTGACGGCGAAGACGGCACACGGCTTGATCTTGCCGGCAATATCCACGAAGTTGTCACCGTAGCGCCGGATTCTGAAATCAACGTCGGCAGCGGTACGGTGGAAAAGATGACCGTCGATGAGAATGCAGTCGGTTCGACTGTATCGATTGCACAGGGCGCGGTAGTCGAAGAACTGAATCTGGATACCGGAACAACTGTGACCGGCAAGGGCGACATCGGTACTCTGAACGTCAATGCACCGGGCTGCAAGGTGGAAATGCTGCCGGATGATATCAACATCCGTCCCGGCATCACCGCCGATATCAACGGCATGACGATGGACAGCACGCTGGCCGATCAGATCTCCGACTATCCCCGTATTTTGAGCGGCTATCCGCGTATGGATGATATTGCGCCGACACAGGCTGAAACCTCTTTTGAAACCAATAAGCCCGGCACGATCTATTGGGCAGTCCGTCTGAGCGGCGATGGCCCGATGGCTGCCAGCGATCTGATCAAGCCGCCAACCTATGGCGCCAATATTGTCAAGAACGGCAATCTTGCTGTCAAGGATGCAAACGAAGTACTTTCCCAGAAAATCACCGGCTTGAAGATTGACACTTCTTATGTCCTGTCGGCTGTGTTGGTTGACAGCCGCGATGATCAGAGCGTTGTCAAGAGCGTTTATTTCACCACGCCCGACAACAGCAAACCCGCTTTTGCTTCCGGCTATCCGAAAGCGACCACCATCGAAGATACTTACGTCGACTTTGATGTAGCAACCACCAAGACCTGCACCCTCTACTGGGCGATCTACAAGAAGGGCATGCCTGCTCCGACTGCAAACGACTTCAAGGACGGTTCTCTCAGCGGTGCGATTGATTCCGGCAGCCGCAAAATGATCCGCAGCGAGGAAGACAGCGTCCGCATGGGCAATATCATCGAAACCGCCAAGAACGCACTTGCAGAGTTGACGGACTACGATGCATTCTTCTACCTGACTGACGGCATCAACGAGTCAGCTGTCACGAAGGTTTCGATCACCACCGCTGACCGCACCCCACCGGAATTTCTCAACAACTATCCGCGCATCAGCAAAATCGACAAGACGTCGTTGACCGGTGAAGCCGCCATCAATGAAGATGGCAAGGTTTATTGGGCAATCGTCAAGCACGGTACAGACTATCCGGTAGAAAATGCCGCTCTGTCTGACGACGAAGCAAAGGAATTGGACAAAAAGCTCCAAATTAAAGGCGGCATGTATGCACTCAAGAGCGGTTCCTTCTCCGCCAAAGAAAATGCCGCATCCTCATTTAATATGAGCGGTCTGGAAGCAGAAACCGCTTATGACATCTATTTTGTTGCCGAGGACAACTCCGGTAACCTGTCTGCGATCAAAGTGCTCGAAAACGCCAAGACACTTGATACCAAGGCACCGGAACTTGTAGAATTACGTTTCTCAGAAGCCAATGAGGAAGGGATTCCACTCGCAGACACTGATATCACGCTGGTATTCAGCGAGGATATCTACAGCACGCAAACCAAGCTGTCTCTCGTTGAGATGTACGAATCTGACAAAGACACGTTTGATGTTGCCGGCAGCAAGGATGGTAAAACCGTTACTTGGGCGGAAATAATCCGCAGCATGTTTACTCTGAACAATCTGGATATCACTGACCCGAACAAGGCGGTTAAACTCACCTTGGGCGATGAGACCGGCGGTACCGGCAAAGAAAACATGACGGTTTCGCTCAACGAGAACGGTCAGACCGAAGTTACGTTCCATAATGCTGCGCTCAACCTGCTCAGCGGCACGCGGTATCAGTTTGTTCTCAACTTCATCACCGACTCTTCCAATAACAATATGGGTCGTGATACTAAGTCTCAGGAATTCCGCATCATGGACGCACAGGTGGACTTCAACGAACTCGAGACCGTCAACATTACAGTAGACGACGGCTCTGCAGATGGTGTCTCTGTTGCAGTGGATACCACGTTCTCCATGATCCCCTATGCCAACAGCACTGCCAATGCAGCTGAGAATACCCGCTACGATGTCATCATCGCATCGGATACGACAATTTCTTTCAATCTGTATCTAAGACCACACACGGAAGACAATACCGCCAAATGGCAACAAATTCCTACAAACGAAGATATCTCTATTGTCAATCCACCGACAGAAAAGTGGTCCGGTGTAAGTTATAACAAGGATATTGCGAAAATTATAGAACCCGATTCATATCCACGCTTGAAAGAAATGCCGAGCGAAGGCTATGATTACGCGATTAAATTGACCTCTATCAATGAAATCACCCAAGCGGACAAATGGAACGCAACCGTCCATCTGTATCTGTTCTGCGTAGCTGGTTCCGCAAGTAACCTAGATAATCTGGCGCAAAGCGGCATTAACGAGAGCAACTGGCAACAGCGTGTAATTACCGATAAGACCGTATCCTCTATCGGCAATCCTTCGGATTTCAGCATTGAGATCGTTCGTACCAACCAAAGTGCACCGAATTTCAACGAAGGCTATCCTCGCATTTCGCCGGGTGATTCACTCACAACTATCAGCTATCAACTGGACCGCGTCGGTGATGTCTATTATGTTGTAGCGCCAGAAACCAATCTGCCGCCGAAAAATGACATCAAAATTATAGACGACGAATACAGACAACCTTGGATTAAGGAACCTACTGATGACACTGGCATTCCAAACCTCGGTAAGCTTGTTGACACATATGCTTCGGTTGTTCTCCCTGCTGACAAGCGTGACATGGGCATTACAAGCCCAACCGCCAGCCAGATCATGAACCCCACACAGTTCACGAACGATGCTGGCTATCGTACCGGAAAAGCATCCTATTCCGGCGCAGGTACTGCCACCATCCAGATCGAAGACTTGAATGCCAATTCCAACTATTATATTTATTTTGTCCTGAAGGGATCGTATGCGCTCCCCTCCAGTGTCCTTTGCTACAAGTTCTCTACAACCGATGTGGAAGCACCACTGCTGGATGCCATGGCAAACAATAGTAACGATGCCTATTATACGGTCAAATCCAGTACAACCGGTACCATTTCCGCAAACACCTATTGGTTCCTCTATGGTGAAGGCGACGGTGGCTATCCGCCCATCCTCAACACTCAAATCACCAGTACCAGCAAAACCTACCTTGAAGCCATGAAGGACAAATCAATCGATAGTCTGGACTCTGAAGATAAGATAACGCTCTGGGAGACCCTTCTCGGTCAGGGCAGCGGCTTCGATTTGGCACAGTCCGGCAGTGAGCTTGTTGAAAATGTAACCAACTCCCCCGGTCAAATCATCAGTAATTTTATTGATCCGTCCAAACTGCTGCCAAACAACTCCTATGTCTTGGTTGTTGCAGCAAGAAACACGCAGGGCGGCGATCCGGTATTCCGTGCAGTTGGCAATATCCGATTGGTTGATACCTCCGGACCGAAAATCAGTAACATCAGTACCACTGGCAGAACAACGACCGCTGGTGCATTTACCGGTCAGGTCACCATTCAATTTGACAAAGATTTGTATCTGAAGTACATTCAGTCTAACACTCAAACGCCTTATAAGGCTTGGACCACGGATGCGGTTACCGGTGCTGGCACGGCGACTGTGCAGAAATATGTCTCTAGAATGCTCTACATCAATGTTTCACAATTCCCGGAAGGCGGTACTCTCAGCATAATCCCCCATAACACAGAGTCTGATGAGCAGGATATGGTATATCCCTATTTTGTCACCGAGCAGGGATATGGCAGCGAGCTTGCTCCGATCAGTTTGCGCCTGGAAAAAGAAACAACAGAGGATGGCAAAGACCTTTGGAAATTTGTCATTAGTGCCCCTGGCAAGGATTATGACGGTATGACCTCGGAAATCATCACACAGTAAACTCACACAAAAAAAGAAGCCCATCGGGGCTTCTTTTTTTGCACTTTTCCCTGTCACCTTTAATTTTACTTTAATCCTGCCGATATATAATGTATACTGTTAATAGAGCTTTAACAGATAAAAATCTTCCTGGAAGGAGAATGCAACGTGAAGGCTGTCTGGGAATTTTTAGAGAACTTCTATGCCGGTGTTTATGTCGCAGATATGAACACGTATGAATTGATATATATGAATGCAAAAGCCCGGGAATGGTTTCAAATCGCCAGTCCGGAGGACTACCAAAACAAAAAATGCTATGCCGTTCTTCAAAATTTCCCGATGCCTTGCCCCTTCTGTACCAATACGCAGCTCATTGACGATCAGTTCTACGAATGGGATTACTATAACCCCGTTGTAAACAAAACCTTTCATTTGAAGGATTATATCGTCAAGTTTGAGGGACGAAAATACCGGGTCGAAATTGCCATACCGGATGATACGGTCATTGATGCAGAAGATAATGAGAATAATACGAATGATGAGGATGCCAATAATTGTGCACTCAGCCCTAACTTTTTTATCAACAAGTGTCTGATGGCTACGCATTCCGCTTCCGACCCTTCTGTATCGCTCGAACTCATGCTGCAATATATTGGCACGCAGTTGGGATGCGAAAATGTTTTCCTCTATGAACGGATGGACAATGGTGAATTTCTCAGCACATATCGCTGGGCACCCACGTCATCCGAAGTCCCCTTAAATCTCTCGCTTCAAATCGAGCACCCTCAGCATCTGCAAAGCCTATATCGCAATGAGGTTTTGATCTTTAGTGAGCACGATCCTCGTTTGCCCACACCTTCCAAGTTCTCAACCCAATCGGATTTTTCGAATATCCATGCGCTTATGCTGTCTCCTGTGCTTTCCAAAGGCCGTATTATCGGGCTTTTGCGGCTGGATAACCCTGCCGTCAAGCACCTGCGCAATATTTCGGACACCATCAAAGTGCTGTCTCATTTCATGGGCTCCATCCTGCTCCGCCGGGATTTGATGGTACATCTGGAAGAACTGAGCTACCATGATTCCATGACGCAATTACTCAATCGGCATGCACTCAACCGGTACATCACTGGAGAAAAATATGAGAAAAGGCATACAATTGGCTTAATTTACTGTGATTTGATTGGTCTGAAACGGATCAATGATAACTTGGGGCACAATAACGGCGACCGTTTGATTTTGCAAGCCTCTCATATTTTGACCGATCTGTTTTCTCCCAGAAATGTCTATCGAATTGGCGGAGATGAATTTTTGGTGGTCTGTCAGGACATCTCCCAAAAGGTTTTGGAGGATCAAGTCGCCAAGCTCCGTACCCGCGTTGCGGAAGAAAACTGCGCTTTATCCATCGGCAGCACCTGGTCGGATTCACACGAGGACAATTTTTCTCAGCTTATTACCTTGGCTGATGACAGTATGTATCGCGACAAACTTGCCTATTATGAAAATCAGCAGGCACACGAGCCGCATTTTGAGTCCTCTAAAGCTACCGCGTTTCAGGCATTCCTGCAACATTATTACTTTGACGCCGAAACCTTTTTCCATTCCATCGCCATGCCGGAAGCGCCATTTTACCTGTATTGCGGCGATGTGCAGCGCAACATCTACTATATCTCCGACAATCTGCGGGACACCTTCAATTTTGACAGTAATCTGGTTTATGATTTTATCGGTCTCTTGGAGCAACGTATCTATGAACCGGATCGACAGCTTCATATCAAGGATTCGCAGGCCATGTTCCGCGAAAAGCGTACCACACACAGCATCCGCTACCGTATCTTTGACAAAACCGGTCAACTGGTCTGGGTGCATTGCCGCGGAATCCTGACTTGGGACGAGCAAAAGAACTTACCGCTGTTTTTCTCCGGCAGTATGATCAGCCTTAACAATGAATCCGAGGTAGATCCCGTCACCGGACTTTTAAACCTCTCTTGTGCGCTCAAAGATCTGGAAACACTCTGCCGCCGTCAATCCAAAATTCTGCTCTTGTGCTTCCATCTGAGACATTTTTCTGATATCAACCTGTCTTTGGGTCGAAAAACTGGCGATGCCATGCTCCGTGAAATTGCCAACCGCATGGAAATGGAGCTGGGCGAGCAATTTCAGTTCTTCCGTCTGGACGGCGTACATTTTCTGGTGCTCACGCAACTCGATTATGATGCCCGTGTACTGTCGGATACCATTCGTCAAATTGTTCTCGATGTCTACCGCCGCAACGGAATTCACATTATGTATCCATGTTCCATGGGCATACTGCATGCGCCGCAGGATGGCACGGCCCCGCAAGAGCTGATCGACAACGTCCTGTTTGCCACGCAAAACGCCAAGAAATCACCTTCCACGGATTGTGTCGAGTTTTCCAACTATCTCTCCAAGGGTTACCGGGAACAAACCGACATCAGCATGGCGCTCAATTACAGCGTCAATCATGGCTTCCAAGGCTTCCGAATCAACTTCCAGCCACAGATCAAAACAGACACCAATGAGATTTTCGGCTGTGAGATCCTGCTCCGGTGGCAGTATCACGATCATGATATTCCGCCATCCAAGTTTATTCCCATCCTTGAGCAGGTTGGCCTGATCGTCCCGGTTGGGAAATGGCTGGTCACGCAAATCATGCAGGCCAGTCAGGAGCTTATTCTCCGCGCCCCCAATCTGAAAATCGCTTTCAATGTCAGCTATCTGCAAATTCTCGATCCATCCTTTTTCGACTGTATCCAAAATTCGATGCTGCTCTACGGCATCCCTGGACGCAATCTGATGATCGAGTTGACAGAGACGCACTTTGACGAAATGCCCGATTATCTGGAGCACTTCATCGAACAATGTGACAAAGTCGGTATTTCCTTTGTTCTGGACGATTTCGGCACGGCATACTCCAGCTTGCATATGCTGCTGCAATACCCTGCCGACTTAATCAAGCTGGACCGAACCTTGATGTGTGAACTCACCTCTTCTCCGGAAAAGCTGAACTTTATGATGAGTATCATCTACGCTTGCCACCGCTTCGGAAAGAAGGTATGCGTGGAAGGGGTGGAAACCCAAGAGGAGCTTCAAATCGTCCGGCAAACTGAATGCGACTACATGCAGGGATTTTATTTCTATAAGCCGCTTGAACTGGAGGATTTTTGCCGAATTTTACGAAACGATAATAGTGAAACGTTGCAAAGCTGATTCTGTTTCTGCGGAAAGGATGACAACTCATGCAAGACTATATGGATTCGATGCATCATTACCTCGGCGCGTCCTGTGAAGTGCTCAAGCTGAATAACCGTCTTTTGTTTGCCGGCTCCATCCACCACTATGACGACGGTGAAGAAGAATTAACCGTTTCTATCCGCAATGGCAGCGAAACACCACAGGGTATCATCCACCAGACTCCCGTCAAACTGCATGTGCAGACCGGGCTCGCCATGAACAACGTGCTTTTGCTTTATGGTGTTGTTTCCCGCTGCGCAGCTGATTTCTGGCGAATCGGATTGAAGCATACGTTTTCCTGTGCAGAACGGCGCAGCAGCTTCCGGCAACCGATCCGATCCGAAATTGCCGTTTATCGCGGCACTGATACGGAGTCCTCCACTGTTGCTCTGTGTCAAACGGTAGACATCAGTCTAACCGGATTGTGTTTAATCAGCCCAGAGCAATACGTGCAGGGCGAGCAGATTTTTGTCTCCTCCCTGCAGCTGCGCCGGGACGGGCCGCGCTATTCCTTCGCTTGCACTGTACAGCGCGTGCAACCGCTGGATTCTGGGAAAATGTGCTACGGCTGCAGTTTTAATGATATCACTGAGCGGCAGGAAGACATGTTATTCCATGACATGTTTCTGCTTCAAGTGAAGGCTATAAACCGCAAATAATGTCCAGTTTCTCGATTTTCAGTTGTTGTACCATTGGTAACGCCTTTCCCTATCGAAAACATATTTCTTGTACATACCGTTCTCGCAAGGGACGCTGCCTGCTGCAGCGTCCCTTTTCCAATACAGCAATACGTCTTTTTCTATCCTCCCCTTTTCTACGCAGCAATGAATAATCATGCAATAAAGTGTTCAAAAAATTCGAAATATTGTAAAATCTTCCTGTAGGCTGCTGTTTTTGTGCGTATTTCCAATAATGCAACTTATTCTTTCCCTCCAGTTGTGCAAAAAAGAGAATTTCTTTGGATGAAACTGTTATGAATTGAAAAATTCGGTCGAATATTACCATGTAAATTATTGTTGCATGCACGCAACAATTCGTGTCACACGGGAGTGAGAAAAATAAACGGGAAGGTGTTATCGTGAAATTAGGGATCGTGCAAAAACTCGCTTTGGGTATTTTGATACCGCTCATTTTGGTGCTGAGTGGTATCGGAACACTGCTCGGGATCCAGATTTCCGGCACAGTCGAGGATATGATTACAGAAAATCTGACCTCACAAGCGGGATCTGGCGCGCAGTCAGTACACGCATTTTTGAAGCAGTACTACGGCGTGGTGGATACCATGATCTGCTCACCGGATATTTCTGGTCTTGCGGCAGACCAGACAAAAACCACCTTGGAGGGTTCTCCGTATTTCTCCAGCATGCTTGCAGAACTGCAAAAAATTCAACAGCAGTATCAGGATACGGTAATGGGTGTTTGGTTTGCAGATGTCGGCTTGCAAGAATTGGTATACTCCGACAATAGCCGCATCACCTCAGCGGACGTGGATTTCTCCACCCGTGAATGGTATACCCGCAGCCAAGAGGAGCAGAAAACCACCATCACCGGCGCCTATGTCGACACCGGAACGCAGGAAATGGTCATCAGCGTTGTCGGTCCGATCATGAGCAACAACCGCATGATCGGCGTGGCTGGTATCGACGTTTCCATAGAGCAGCTTCGCAATTCTCTCAATTCAATTCAGGTGGGCGACACGGGCTACATCACCTTGATCGACTCCTCTAACATGATCGTTTATCACCCGGATTCTTCTGTCGTCGGTACAACGATCGAAGAAGCACAGTACTCTTCCAACATGCAGGAAGCGCTGCTTAACCGCACCAGCGTGCAAGGCATGGAATATACCCGTCAAGGAACTCCTTACTATGGCAGTATTGCAACATTCGATGACAATGATTATGAGGTATTGGGCATTCTGCCGGCAGAAGAATATGACGGCCACGTCTCCAGCACCATGCGCATTATCATCATCAGTTTTGTCATCTGTGCCATTTTGCTGGCGATCATCGTGATTCTGCTGGCAGTTTCGATCATTCGTCCGCTCAAGCGACTGGGTAAGGTTGCAGACCGGCTGGCCGATGGCGAACTGAATGTGGAATATCAGGTAAAGGGCCACGACGAAGTTGCCCGCCTCGGCCAGTCCACGCTGCGCATTGTGGATCGCTTGAAAACGTATATCCAATACATTGATGAACTGTCCACTGTTCTTGACCAAATCGGTCATGGCAATCTGGTATTCGAATTGCAGCATGACTATCGTGGTGAGTTTGCCAAACTTAAGGAAGCTTTGCTCCGCATTCAAAAGAACCTGTCGGAGACCATGTCCAGCATTGCAATGTCTGCTGCGCAGGTGAATATGGGTTCGGATCAGATTGCCAGCGGCGCACAGGCACTTGCACAGGGTGCAACCGAGCAGGCATCTTCGGTACAGGAACTGTCCAACACGGTACAGAACCTGAACGATAAGGTTACCGAAGGCGCAGAGCAAGCCGGAAAAATGATTGAACAGCTCAATGCAGTCAAGACCCAGATGAACACCAGTAACGGTCAAATGCAGGATATGCTGACCGCAATGCAGGATATCAGCCGTCACTCTAACGCGATCGGCAAGATCATCAAGACGATTGACGATATCGCGTTCCAGACCAATATTCTTGCGCTCAATGCCGCGGTTGAGGCTGCGCGCGCCGGTTCGGCAGGCAAGGGCTTTGCCGTTGTTGCCGACGAGGTACGCAATCTTGCCGGAAAGAGTGCAGCTGCTGCAAAGGAAACCAACGAATTGATTGCACAGTCTATCGAGGCTGTCAAGCAAGGCGAAGGTATTGCACGCTCCACAGCCGAAGCGCTCAGCATTGCAGCATCCAACTCGGATGAGGTTGTTTCCGCCGTTGAACGTGTCACACGGGATTATCAGGATCAGGCTGCACACCTGAAGGAAGTTTCCATCGGTGTCAACCAGATTTCCGAAGTAGTGCAAACCAACTCCGCTACTGCAGAGGAAAGCGCTGCGGCCAGCGAGGAATTGTCCGGTCAGGCGCAAATGCTGAAGGGCATGATCAGCCACTTTGTTCTGCCGGAAACCGAAAACGGTTTGCCGATGTCTTCCTTTGAAGCAGACACTCCCGCCGCTCCCCCTTCTTCAGCGTCCGTTGATAACTTTGGCGGCTCCAGCTACACGGATAAATATTAAACCAATCACTCTGCCATAACCAACAGGCAGTATATCACCAAAGAAGAAGCCCGGCTTTTGGCCGGGCTTCTTTCTATGCACAAGGGTACGGCTATTGCAGCGTTCTTTTGCACTATGGCAGATATTTATCCGCTTATGCGTTTTCATCCCCAAAGAACAAGCGGATATCATCTTCCACAGCACCAATACCTGCGATACCAAAGTTCTCCACCAGCACCTTTGCCACATTCGGACTAAGAAAAGCCGGCAGTGTCGGTCCGAGATGGATATTCTTGACCCCCAGATACAGCAGAGACAGCAATACGATCACTGCTTTCTGCTCATACCATGCAATATTGTACACGATCGGCAGGTCATTGATATCCTCCAGCCCAAATACCTCCTTGAGCTTGAGCGCGATCACTGCCAGCGAGTAGGAGTCGTTGCACTGTCCCGCATCCAGCACGCGCGGAATACCGCCAATATCGCCCAGATTCAGCTTGTTATACTTATACTTGGCGCAGCCCGCGGTCAGAATCACCGCATCACGCGGCAGCGCCTTGGCAAAGTCTGTGTAATAGTTACGGGACTTCGCGCGACCGTCGCAGCCCGCCATCACCACAAACTTACGGACTGCACCGCTCTTGACCGCCTCCACAATCTGATCCGCGAGCGCGAGCACCTGTGCATGCGCAAAGCCACCTACAATTTCACCACGCTCGATCTCCTGCGGCGGCGCACAGCGCTTGGCATGCTCGATAAGTGCAGAAAAGTCCTTGTGCTCCCCTACGCCACCCGGGATGTGCTTGCAGCCCGGATAGCCAGCCGCACCCGTGGTATATATTCTGTCCTGATAGCTTGCCGCGGGCGGCACAATGCAGTTGGTGGTCATCAGGATCGGGCCGTTAAAGGACGCAAACTCCTCTTTCTGCTTCCACCATGCGTTGCCGTAATTGCCGACAAAATGTGGATATTTCTTAAACGCCGGATAGTAGTGCGCAGGCAGCATCTCAGAATGCGTATAGACATCCACCCCTGTGCCTACAGTCTGCTCCAGCAGCATTTCCAAATCGCGTAGATCGTGGCCAGACACCAGAATACCCGGACGAGTGCCAACACCAATGTTCACTCGCGTGATTTCCGGATTGCCGTAGGTTTCGGTATTTGCCTTGTCCAGCAGTGCCATGCCCTGCACGCCGTATTTGCCGGTTTCCATTGCCAGCGCCACCAGTGCATCCACAGACAGACTATCATCCAATGTGGCTGCCAAAGCACACTGCAAGAATGCATCTACTTCGCCATCATCCCGCAGCAGCGCGTTTGCATGCTTGGAGTAAGCGGCCAAGCCTTTGAGACCATAGGTAATCAGTTCCCGCAGCGAACGGATATCCTCATCCTGCGTGGACAACACACCAACGGTTACGGCCTTGGCTGCAAATTCCGCCTCGTCTGCTGTCCAGCAGGCAGCTTCCGGCAGCAGCTCCGGCTGCGCCACACGGTCAAGTAACTCCTGCTTAATATCCAGTGTCTCGCGGATGCACGCCACAATGGCATCCTTGTCAAAATTTGCATTTGTAATCGTGATAAACAAGTTGAGCGTAATACGGTGGTTGATCTCTGATGCGATCTCCTCCCCCTGCCTGCGCAGCGCAGTAGTCACCGCGGAAAGCCCCTTGGTCACATACACGAGTAAATCCTGCATCGCAGCAACATCCGGCTTTTTACCGCATACGCCCGCCATAGTGCAGCCGGTGCAGCCCGCCGTCTCCTGGCACTGATAACAAAACATTTTCGGTTCCATCGTTCATTTCCTCCATCTGTTCCGCAGATCAAACGATCCATACGGTTGTTGACGTTACAAGCGAAGTATACTATACTCAAAACAATAAGTATGTTGTTGTAACAACAATGGAGGAATGATTTTTGCAAACCGACATTTTATTAGAGAGTGCACTGTTTCGCGGCATTGAGCCGGGCGAAACCAACGAAATGCTGCAGTGTTTGGGCGCAGAACATCGAAAATTCAAAAAAAATGAACACATTTTCCGCACAGGAGACACTGTCACCGAACTTGGACTTGTGCTCACGGGCAGCATTTTGATCCAGAATAACGATTTTTGGGGCAATACCACCGTGCTGGATCACATCATCGCCGGACAAATTTTTGCGGAAACCTATGCCTGCACCGGCGAGCCGCTGATGGTGGATGCAGTTGCAGCAGAAAACACTGAAGCACTCTTCCTCAACGTCGGGCGCGTACTGCAAACCTGCCCGCAAGCTTGCGTACATCACAGCAAGCTGATCCGCAACCTGCTTTTCCTTTCCGCACGCAAAAACCTGAACCTGTCACGCAAAATCTTTCATACCTCATCAAAATCCATCCGCGGACGACTGCTCTCCTATCTCTCCTTTCAATCGACACATTGCGGCAGCCGCAGCTTCACCATTCCGTTCAACCGTCAGCAACTGGCGGATTATCTAAACGTCGACCGCAGCGCGCTCTCCAATGAACTGAGCAAGATGCAAAAAGACGGTCTGCTTTTCGTCGACCGCAATCATTTTGAACTGCTTTGCAATCATGAAATGCTATAAAAACACGCAAACAAAAAGCGATATGCTCCCCCACGAAGCATATCGCTTTTTTATTCGTTTTGCGGCCCATCTCCTGCCGCTTATTCGTAACTATGTTCTTACCAGCTGTCTATCAACCGCTGCACATACTCTGCATCCCACACATACTCTTGCATTTCATCCTCCGAAACGCCGAAATGCACGAACCCAAACTTGGACATACCCCGGTCGCTTGTCGCGTCGTAATACGCCCATTCTCCATCGATCTGCGCAATATTCCACATATGGTTTTCCGACCGCATTCGTCCCTGCACCGTCAGGCAAGGAATCCCTGCTTTTTCAAACAGCACTTGAATGGCCTGCGAATAGCCACCGCAAATAGCCAAGTTGTCGTGCAACGCGCCATACGCAGTCTGAGAATCATGCGGCATGGAGGCCAAATCGGTATAATAGCGTCGATCATATTTTACCCGGTCTGTAATCACGGTATAGATCGCCACAGCCTTCTCACGCTGTGTCATGCCATCGTTGATACATTCTGCAAGCAATTTGTCTGCCATACGGTCAATCTCTTCCAAACGCGCCAGACATTCTTCCCGCGTCATATTGTTTTCCGGCGTAATGGTAATTGCTGTACCGTCACGATTGAGCTGACACAACAGATAGCCGCCACCCACTTGCTGCAAAGCATTGTTCATATCATCCACAGTAAGCGACGGATCGGTAATGCGGATGTTGACCGATGTCTGTGTCAGGTTATTCTGCGCCAATGTAACCAATGCATGCAGTCCGTCTACTTCAACGCCCTGAAAACCCTGCGAATAGTTACCGCTGCGGTATGGCATATAAGAAAAGGTACATTTTAGGATACCGCCCTGCTGTGTCACACTCATATCATAGGCATATTTATAGGCCGGATCTTCGGATAACAAGGCATAATACACATTCTTAGCCGTGATTTCCCAGTCCGTCGAAGTCGAAACATCCGAAACATCGAATGCCGGAGGCTGACGAACTGCAGCTATCGCACTCTGCAAATGTTTTGACATCTGCTCTGAGGCTGCATCCGTGTCTCCGCTCAAATGTACAGTATTGTCAGATGGTGCACCGTCATCCTGTGCACGCTGCAAAATCACAACAGCCTCTGCGGTCGTGATTGTCTCAGTTGGTGCCAAACGGTCATTGGCTTTTCCTTGCAGCAGCCCCTGCTGGACACACCAAAGCATAGCGTCCTGCGCCCACTGCGCAATTTCCGACCAATCGGAAAAATAGTGCAGCTCCTGACCAGAGACAGCCGGCTTCCCGGCCTGTCGATACAGCATCGTGGCAAACTCCTGCCGGGTCACCGATGCCGACGGACGGAACTTCCCATCACCTGTGCCCTGCACATAGCCTTGTGCCGCAGCCCAGATCACCGCGTCTTTATACACATCGCTCACATCGGTAAACGGCATCTCTCCGGAAACCGCCGGACTTCCTGCTGCTTCATATAACAGCTGAACGGTCTGCCCGCGTGTCAATTTCATGGACAGCGCGGACAAAAAAGCATCACTGATTCCCTGTTCCACCGCCCAATTCTGCGCTTCGTCCGCCCATGACGGCCAATTTGCGGCCGCAGCACTACTGAACAACAGCAGTACCGTCAACCCAAAGGCTACCAGCTTTCTCATTTCTGTTCTTCCTCCTTTTTAGGCTGCATCACCCCGAACAGCAGCATTTCCAGAATTTCAGACGTAATTTGCAGGATATCGTAAATATCCCGCGCGTTGCCCGCTTCATTATACTGCTCCAGAATGGTCTGGAACGCATAGTCGATGCTTTCCAGATATCGCATCACCTGTTCCTCTTTCAAACCGGCGCGCAGCGGATATTGCCTGACCACACGCTGCCAAAATTGCCGGTTGATTTGCCATACCGGTGCGCGCAACTCACGCAACTTGCTCTCCAAATGCGCCGGTGGATGCAGCATCGCGCTTTCAAACACCTTTCGCCGCCTTGGATGCGCGGCAAAAAACTGCTCCCGGCACTGGTAATACGCCGTTAAACTATCCAGCGCGGAATGATCCTTCAACTGGAACTCATTCTGCGCCACAAACTCGGACAGCTTTTCAAACGTATCCCCCACGCACAGCAAAAACAAATCATCCTTGCCGGAATAATAATGATACAGCATTCCCTTGGAAATGTTGTGCCGCGCGCAGACGTTGTCAACAGTTACCTGCGCATACTCATATGTGCCGAATTCATCGAGCGCCGCCTGCAAAATCTCCTGCCGGCTGTGTTCCTGCCGTTCCTTTTGGGTCATCTTTTCACTCCCTTTTCCTTCTGTATATCTCACATATCATCATTCTTACCAAATATAGACGGCTTCGTCTGTTTTGTATTATAACACTTATAGACGATATCGTCCATAATTCCAAAAAAATTTTTCTGCCTTTCTCCCTCCAAACAGCATCTAACGCAAACAGGGAGAGACGCGAAGCGTCTCTCCCTGTCATTTCTTGTTATCCGTTCTGCGATTTGTTCAGCAGATCCATGAACTCCTCGCCCGTGATCGTTTCCTTTTCCAACAGATGGTGCGCCAGACGGTGCAGCGCTTCCATATTCTCCTGCAAAATACCAACCGCCTTTTCGTGCGCGGTTTTCACGGTCTGCACCACTTCTTCGTCGATCTGCGCCGCAGTCTGCGCCGAACAGGCCAGTGAAGTATCACCAGACAAATATTGATTGGTCACGGTTTCGAGCGCGACCATGTCGAATTTTCGGCTCATGCCATACCGCGTTATCATCGACCGCGTCAGCTTGGTCGCCTGCTCAATATCGTTAGATGCACCAGTGGTGATCGAACCGAAAATCAGTTCCTCCGCTGCGCGGCCGCCGGTCAAGGTTGTGACCTTATTGAGCAGCTCTTCCCGCGACATCAGATAGTGCTCGCCTTCATCCACCTGCATGGTATAACCGAGCGCGCCCGAAGTGCGCGGTATGATCGTGATTTTGGTCACCGGTGCGGAATTGGACTGTTTCGCCGCCACCAAGGCATGGCCGATTTCGTGATACGCAACGATCTCTTTTTCCTTCGCACTGAGCACTGCGTTCTTGCGCTGCGCACCCGCGATGACTGTCTCCACGCTCTCTTCCAGATCCGCCTGCTCGACCGCGCTGCGTCCCAGACGCACCGCGCGCAGTGCCGCTTCGTTGATGATATTTGCCAAATCTGCGCCGGATGCGCCGGACGTTGCGCGGGCAATCGCATTGAAATCAATGTTTCCGGACATATTGACATCCTTGGCATGCACCTTCAAAATCGCCATGCGGCCCTGCAGATCGGGCAGCTGCACCGGAATGCGCCGGTCAAACCGACCGGGGCGCAGCAACGCCGGGTCGAGCGATTCCGGACGGTTGGTTGCCGCCAGAATGACCACGCCCTTGGTGCCGTCAAAGCCGTCCATCTCGGTCAGCAGCTGATTGAGCGTTTGCTCGCGTTCATCGTTTCCGCCCATGCCGTTGCCGTCACGCTTTTTGCCGATGGTATCGATCTCGTCGATGAACACGATGCAGGGCGCTTTCTCGCTTGCCTGCTTGAACAGGTCGCGCACCTTGGCAGCACCCATACCGACGAACATCTCAACAAATTCCGAACCGGAAATTGAGAAAAACGGAACGTGCGCTTCGCCGGCTACGGCCTTTGCCAGCAGCGTCTTACCGGTGCCCGGAGGGCCGACCAACAGCGCGCCTTTGGGCAGCTTCGCGCCGATTGAGGCATATTTGCTCGGGTTATGCAGGAAATCCACGATCTCGGTCAGCGCTTCCTTGGCCTCATCCTGTCCGGCTACATCTGCAAAAGTTTTGCCGGTTTCAGTCTCCGCATAGATTTTTGCCCCCGACTTGCCAAAGCTCATGGCGTTGCCACCCATGCTCATCATCATCTTTTTGCTCAGCCACTGGCCTACCACCACGATCAGTATGATCGGCAGCGCATAGCTGATCAGAATGCTCAGCAGCGGTGAGGTCTGCATCGGGATCTCGGCCGCGAATTTCACACCTGCCTCATCCAATCGGTTGTACAACTCCGAATCGGGGAAAATACCGGTCTTATAGATACCGGTCTTGCCGTTCTCATTGGTGGCTTCAAACACGATCTGGCTCTCCGACGGCTCATAAGCCACGGTCTGCACCTTGCCCTCATCCAGCATGGACACAAACTCATTATAGCCTACCTCAACGACCTGCCGCTGCGCCAGCATCGGCACCAGCAGCCAGTTGAGCAACATCAACACCAGCAGCGTCACCGCATAATAAAAAATCAGTGGCCGCTTTGGTGTTTTGGAATTTTTGCCCGGTTCAACCATATTATTTCACCTGTCCTTCCATCTTGTTCAGTATTTCATCCAGATTGCGCTGCATTTTTTCCATGATCTCATGCACGCATTGCATCTCTTCCTCGGTCACGTCCCGACGAAGCTGTTCCGATACCCGGCAGCCGCTCTGGTACAACTGCTGTGCAATCGTGACGCCTTCGCCGCACAAATGCAGATGCACGATGCGCCGGTCGTTGGCATCGCGCTCGCCCTGCACAAAGCCGCGCCGATACAGACAGTCCACGCTCCGCGCAACCAACGCCTTGGATATGCCAAGTTGCTGCACGATATCAGTCGCAGTATCCCATTCAGGTGCGTAGCGCCGCAAAAACAGCAGCACGGAAATCTCGTTGAGCGTCAGACGGTAGCCTCTGGCTGCCTCTCTGACACAGCTCCAATACAGCTTTTCCATTTTTGCCGCATCCAGCAAAAATCGTTCTTCCCACCATATCATGCTGTCACCTTTCCTTTCCATGCATTCCTGTTACCATCATCATACGCAACATAGTCAACACTGTCAATCGTTCAATTGTGAACAATTTGCAAATTCGGATTCTATCGGACAGGAAAACGGACGGCACAGCCTTTTGCCATACCGCCCGCCTCCGGCGCATACCCATTTTGCAGCCGTTTGCGCTCAGGTGATATGAAACAGCTTGCTCAGGATGCCTCGCAAATATTTCGGACTCTTCCACACAACAACCTTCATCATACTGTCCACCTCCCGTCAACACTGAAGCAGGAACCACCCTGCTGCGATCAGCGCCAGCGCAAGCAGCCAGACCGGCAGGCACAGCGAGAGCAGCCCACCCAGCAGCAGGCCCACGCCCAGACAAAGGCAAACCAGACCGATGACCTGACCACGACAAAACATTGCGCATCACGCTCCTGTCATCATTATAAGCGATGTGCCCCCAAAAGGTGACACCCATGCAAAACCTTATGCCGTGATAAAAAATCCGAGCACCTTAACTCACAGGTGTCCGGATTTTTGGATAGGTACGGTTTCTATGGCTGAATGTCCTTATGCAGCATTTTAAGGGTATACTCATGCAGCGATTCGCGCCGCAGTCCGTCCAGCGACATCAGCTCGGAAAACAACACATCCACCATCACCAGAATAGGGAACTGCGGCGAGATCACCTTGCTGTTTTCCAGATACTCCTTGACCGAAAACAGCAGAATCTCATTGCAGTATTTGCGAAATTCCGGTTTTACATGCGCGGTCATCAAAAGCGTAAATGCACCGCACCGCTCAGCCGCCGCCAGCGACTGCATCACCTCTTCGGTTTTGCCGCTGACGCTGATGCCGATCACCGCGCAATCCGGGTTTAGCAGCACCGAATTCATCTGCATGATATGGGAATCCGTGATTGCTTCAATATTCAAACCGATGCGCATAAAGCGGATACGCATTTCCATTGCCACCAGTCCCGAACTGCCGCGGCCATACACATAAATATGCTTTTTCTCAGCGAGCGTGCGCGCAATGCGCTGAATCTGCTCCTCATCAATGAGCGAATAGCTTTTGTTCAGCAATTCCTGATAGGTGTGTAGCACATTGTTCATGTGGCCGCTGCTGGGAGAATGCTGCGCCGCCACATCACCGTTTTTGTAATAGATCAAGAACTCACGATAGCCGGTATAGCCGCATTTCTGCGCAAAGCGAGACAGCGAGGCTTCGGACACATACAACTGCTTGGCGACCGACTTTGCCGACAAATCACTGCAAGACGGCTTTCGGATAAAGAAATCCGCAATATTCTTTTCCAGTGGCGTCAGATTTTCGTAATTGGCCTCGATGCGGGGAATGATATTTCCTTCGTACCGTATCCCACCGCACTTTCCTGCCGCTTGTTCCCGCATTTTCATCATCGTTCCCCTTTTCCAGCTTGCCGCATACGTCTGACCGTTGACAACGCCGTCTGTCTCTGAACCGGAGAGGCGCGTTTATCCACTCCATCTATATTCAGTATAACAGTTTATGGATGCTTTTCAACACTTTCAGTCATTTGGAAAGTGGTTTTACCGCTTTTGTCGATTTGTGTGTATCCTCTGAAAATCAGATAAAAATTTGTAAAAAACGCCATTTTGTTTGAAAGTACTTTCATTATATTTGTGCTATTTTGAAAAAACATTCTCTGTATTTTTGACATCAGCCACAAAAAAGCACCGCGAGGATGTTCCTCGCGGTGCTTTAGGGCCGAAATCATGCACACACCACGTTAGTCTTGAGCAACAGGTCGTGCGCCAGCTCTCCCTTGGGGTTTCGCTGCATGATGAGCAGATATACCACATAATAAATGATGGAAAACGGGACAAACAACGGTGCAAAGGATATCTTGATGATGCATTCCCGCAGGAAGCTCTGCCAGTAGGTGCGCGGGCGTCCGCTTTTGTTCTCCACGCGCAAGTACATCAGCTTTTGCCCTACGGTTTGCCCGCCCGTCTTGGTGGGCACATAGCAAGTCAGCAGCAGCGTGGTAATCAGCGCACAGACCAGCATCAGAATTGCCTGATTCTGTGTGGCCGGGTCCAGATAAAAGACGCTTGCGCAAAAGGCATATAGTGTGCCCAGTCCTGCCACCAGCAGATAGTCAATGACATAGGACACCAGTTTTTTCAGCAGCAGCTTCATGCGTGTTGTTCCTCCCACCATCCGATTATTTTGCTGTGTCAGTGGATGCCGCCGTCAAACGTCAATCCGCTACACCAAGGATATCATTGATTTCGTTTTTATACAAGATTGCTTTCGCGCCGTAGATTGCCTGAATACCGCCCTGCACATCGAGCACAGCCGTCGCGCCGACCTTCTTGAGCAGCTCCTTATCCACCTTGGCGCTGTCCTTGACCGCAACGCGCAGACGGGTGATGCACGCATCGACGTCCTCGATATTCTCGCGGCCGCCCAGCGCTTCCAGAATAACCAGCGCGTCTTCATGCATAGAGGACTTGGTATCGAGCTTGACTTCGCCTTCCTCGTCCGCATCATCGCCACGGCCCGGAGTGGCAATATTGAACTTGGTGATGGCAAAGCGGAACACAAAGTAATAAATGACTGCCCAGATGATGCCAACCGGAATTTCACGAATCCAGTTGGTCTTGGCATTGCCCTGTAACACACCAAACAGCAGGAAGTCGATTACGCCGCCCGAGAACGTGTTGCCGATCGAAATATTGAGCACATCCGCCACGAAGAAAGACAGACCATCCAGCAGCGAGTGCACCACATACAGCGGCGGGCAGACAAACAGGAACATGAATTCGCAGGGCTCGGTGATACCGGTGATGAACGAGGTCAGCGCAACGCCCAGGAAAATGCCCTTGTACTTTTTCTTGTCCGGATTGGTCACGCAATGGTACATGGCAAGACATGCGGCCGGCAGGCCGAACATCATGGTCGCAAAGCGGCCGGCGAAGAAACGGGTGCCCTCCGTGAACAGACCGACATGGTTCGGGTCTGCAAGCTGCGCAAAGAAGATGGTCTGCGCACCGACAACCTGCACGCCGTTGACCATTTCCACGCCGCCCAGCTCGGTATACCAGAACATGGGATAGATCATATGGTGCAGACCAACCGCACCGCACAGACGCATCAGGAAGCCATAGAAGAAGGTGCCGACTGCACCGGCGGACGCGATCAGGTCACCGGTCATCACCAGCAGGTTCTGGATCGGCGGCCAGATCAGGTAGAATGCCGCGCCCACAAAGATTGCAGCAACCGACGTTACGATCGGTACAAAGCGCGAACCGCCGAAAAAGCCGAGCGTCTGCGGAAGCTGAATATTCTGATACTTGTTATGCAGCGTTACCGCGATGATGCCCATAACCAACGCACCGATTACGCCGGTGTCAATCGCATTGCCTTCCGGATTGAAAATGTTCAGCATGGCCGAAATCGTACCGGTCATGACAAGGAAACCGACAACGCCGGCCAGCGCCGCCGTTCCCTTATCCTTCTTGGCCAAACCCACACACAAACCGATGCACAGCAGCAGCGGCAGATTGCCGAAGATGACGTTGCCCGCCGCCGACATGATCTGGAAAATGACCTGCAGGAAATATACATTCAGCATCGGATAGGCTGCAATCGTCGCCTGACTGGAGAACGCGCCGCCGATACCAAGCAGAAGGCCCGCTGCCGGCAGAATAGCGATCGGCAGCATAAAGGATTTACCGATTTTTTGCAGATATTTGAACATGTACTTTTACCCCTCTCTCTTCAAAACCCCCACAAAACGTGCTGTGATCTGCTGCGGCCTTGTGATTGCGCCTCCAACCACCGCAGTGAATACACCGCATTCTTGATAAACACGCCGCAAGTCCTCCGGCGAGTTAATCTTGCCTTCGGCAATGACCGGCACGGTCAGCGTATCCGCGCACTTTTTCAGCAGCTCGAAATTCGGTCCGTCCAGCTTTTTGGAATACGGCGTGTAGCCGCAAAGCGTGGTGGAAACCATGTCGAAGCCGATTTCCTGCGCCTTGACGCATTCCTCATAGGTCGAGCAGTCCGCCATCGCCAGACGGCCCGCCTCGTGGATCTGCGCCACCAGGTCCTCGGTCTTTTCCCCATTCGGACGCGGCCGGTCGGTCGCGTCGAGCGCGATGATCTGGCACTTTGTGGTCAGCAGCTCCGCAACTTCCTTTTTGGTCGCCGTGATGTAGATGTCGCTGTCCGGGTAATTGCGCTTTATGATGCCGATCATGGGCAGGTCGCACACGTCCATGATCGCATTGATGTCCTCCACCGACTGCGCGCGGATGCCGGCAGCGCCACCCTGCTTGGCAGCTACCGCCATGCGGGACATGATGTAGCTTGAATGCAGCGGCTCATCCGGCAGCGCCTGACAGGAAACGATCAGTTTCCCTTTTAGTTGATCCAGTACCATACTCTTCCCCTCCTTGCTCACAGCTTGATAGCGGCGATTTCATCCTTTCCGGCAGTTACACGCTTTTCCGTGGTGAACGTGATCTCCGGGTCCTTCGGCTCAGTTACACACAAAATCGCAGCCGTTTCCAGCCCTTTGCTGCGAATGAATGCGAGATCGGCCTCAATCAGCGCGTCGCCCGCGGAAACCTTCTGCCCGTCCTGCACAAAAGCGGTAAAGCCCTCGCCCTTGAGCCCCACCGTATCAATGCCGATGTGCAGCAGCAATTCCTGTCCATCTTCGCTTTTCAGTCCCAGCGCATGCTTGGTCGGAAACAGCATCGTCACCGTGCCGTCTACCGGACTGCAGATCTTCCCGTCATCCGACTCAATCGCAATGCCCGGTCCCATCAGTCCGGCGGAAAACATCTGGTCCTTCACATCCCCAAGCGCGATCACCTCACCCGTGGAAAAAGCAAGCAAGTGTGTTCCTTTTTTCTTCTTCTTGAAAAAAACCATGTCAGCAACCCTTTCTCAAATCGTTGTTTTTTACCCGACGCTGCCTTGATTATCAGCGCCTTCCCATTTCCTGCACGCCGCACGGCCCGGTTTGATATTTTTCTCCAACCGACCGGTTTTGTGAAGTATTTTCCTATATTCTATCGTAAAACACCAGAAAAGCAAGCGATTTGATGCATTTAGAAAGCGGTTTCTATTTTCGGAAATTTCTTCCCGAAACAGCCCGAAATCCGAAAGTCCTTTCTTCTTTTTGCTCCATACTGCACAAAAAACCAATTCGCATTTTGATACGAAAAAAAACTCCCGGCGGACCTAGGCCTTGTTTGAAAAATAAAAGTTGCACAAAAGAAGCGGATATGCGAAACT
>ERZ1090860.498-NODE-499-length-23458-cov-47.088194_pt1 | contig 23458 bp, 20 predicted proteins | sample MGYA00478483_ERZ1090860 | MGnify/ENA primary metagenome ERZ1090860 (study PRJEB33644, sample SAMEA5815741) | chicken gut metagenome | biome: Chicken; feature: Gastrointestinal Tract; material: Caecum | place: Ireland | collected 2019-01-01 | study: A study of the...
GCAGCCGCCAGTCATTCTATGTTTCCCGACAAGATGAAGACAGCGAGGAAACCGGCGAAGATGTCAGTCGAGACGATTGCTGGGACTATGCCGAAATCCTCTGGAATGGTATCAAAGCCAAAGCCATTCAAAAAGCCTTCGATGCTCTTGACTATCGAGAACAAACGTTGTTGGAAAAACGCAACGCTATCTGTATGCGCTGCGGCAGAGTAAGTCCCATGAGCAGCCGTTCTTCCTTTGAGGAGCTTGCTACTCTGTTTGAAGGAAGCGGAACCAGCGGTGCGGAACGTGCATATCGCAAGGCGCTGGACAAACTCACCACTATTTTGGTAGAAGAGGGTATTCTGCACGCTGTGCATCTAAAACGCAAAAACATTACCAGAAAGAAAAAAGAAATCGCCACCGCAATCTATCTGTATCAGGTAGACTACGATGGCGAATGGGGTGAAATATATTTTGACTTTGTGAACCGGACAACGGAAATCCGAAAACTTGCAGAATGGGATCGAATGATAAGTAAAGTATTCTCTAAAAAAGCAATTTGTTACATACAAACTCATCCCTTATTAGTCAACTTAAAAGAGATCGTAATTTCATTCTCTTTTTAAGAAAAATCACGAATTTTGCATTGAACAAGTTCGTTCAAACGAATATAATAGAAATGGTAATTGTTTGCTTTTACTGGAGGTGGATTCAATGCTGAATGGCTATATTACAACGCAGGAAGCTGCGCAGAAATGGAACATAAGCGCCCGACAAGTCCAAATCCTTTGTAAGAATAATCGTATAGAAGGTGCTGTACAGATCAATAGAATATGGCTGATACCTGCCAATGTCAGTAAACCCACGAACACCTATAAATATCAATCACAGCATAGTTTATAAATTACAATCGCAGTCGCAAACAGAGGGAGGGCTGCTGTTTTGAAAAAGAAAGAAGCAAGTGCAAGAATTAAAATCAATCATCTGTTAGAAGAAGCTGGCTGGCGTTTCTTTGATGATGAAAACGGACCTGCAAACATACAGCTGGAACCCAATGTCAAAATGTCCAAAGCTGATTTGACAGGCCTGGGCGAAAATTTTGATAAGGTAAAGAATGGCTTTGTGGATTTTCTGCTCCTTGATGATAAAGGTAAGCCTTTTATTGTGCTGGAAGCAAAAGCAGAGGATAAAGATCCCCTGGTCGGCAAGGAGCAGGCCAGAGAATATGCCAAGTCTCTTTATCTCAAGTATGTGATTCTCTCCAACGGAAATCAGCATTATTTCTGGAATATTTACAAGGGAAACCCGCAGCTTATCACGGCTTTCCCCAGCTATGAAAGCATTCGGGAAAGTAAAGCCATGAACGCTGACCCAGCAAAACTATATTCGGAGGAAATTGGTGAGGATTATATTGCCGTAATCAAAAATCCTCGATATATGGAGGCACCCGAATACATAAATCCGGAAACTCGTCAGCAATTCCTATATGATAATGGGCTGCGCTTTCTCCGTCAGTATCAGATCAATGCGCTGAAAGCTTTGCAGGAATCTGTGCGACATGGAAATCAGAGATTTCTGTTTGAGATGGCAACCGGTACAGGCAAGACTCTCACTTCTGCTGCTGTAATTCGTCTTTTCTTGCGCAGCGGAAATGCGAATCGAGTACTTTTCCTGGTGGACAGAATTGAGCTTGAAAATCAGGCTAAGAAAAACTTCCAGAATTATCTTGCTCCTGACTATCACACAGTTATCTTCAAGGAGAACGTAGATGATTGGCGGAAAGCGGAGGTTGTCGTTTCCACCGTACAAACGCTTATGTTCAACAATAAGTACAAGCGTTTTTTTAAGCCTACCGACTTTTCACTTATCATTGCCGATGAAAGTCATCGTTCCATCAATGGAAACAGCCGTGCTGTATTCGAGTATTTTCTCGGCTATAAGCTGGGACTGACGGCTACGCCCAAAGACTATATCAAGAATATTGATGTAGAAAAGCTAAAAGCAACTGATCCACGGGCATGGGAAAAACGGCAACTGCTCGATAGCTATAAAACCTTTGGCTGTGAAAGCGGCGACCCAACATACCGCTATTCACTGCTGGATGGAGTTCGTGACGGCTATTTGATCAATCCTACAGTGGTGGACGCCAGAACTGATATTACAACAAAACTATTGGCAGATGAAGGTTATGCCGTGATTTCGCAAGGGGATGAAGCGGACGAAGAACAGGAAGAAACCTACTTTGCCCGTGACTTTGAAAAGAAGTTTTTCTCCGAAGAAACCAACAAGATGTTTGTCAAAACTTTTATGGACAATGCGCTCCGTGACCCGATTACCGGAGAAATTGGCAAAGGCATCATCTTCTGCGTAAGCCGCAAACATGCAGCAAAAATCACACAGCTGCTGAACGTGTATGCGGATATGATGTTCCCCGGCAAATACTGTTCTGATTTTGCTATGCAGATCACATCAGACATTATGAACGCACAAACCTATACAATCAACTTTCAGAACAATAATCTGAGCGGAACAACCAATTTCCTGGAAGGGTATAAATCATCCAAGACCAGAATCTGTGTCACAGTGGGCATGATGACAACCGGGTATGACTGCGAAGATTTGCTGAACATCGGGTTACTGCGCCCTATCTTCTCTCCCACAGACTTTATTCAGATTAAGGGACGTGGTACACGAAAACATGATTTCATCTTCAAAGAGCGAAACGGCGGTCAGGAAATCGTCCATAAGTACCCCAAGGAAACATTCAAACTGTTCGACTTCTTTGGAAACTGCGAATATTTTGAAGAAAAGTTTGATTATGATGAGGTCTTAAAGTTGCCCCGCTTCCAAGGCAGCAGCGTGTCGCCAGGTACTCCACCTGTTGATCCGGATGGGTATGAAAACTTTGCTCCTGACCCGCTGAAAACACTGGTGGAGACCAAAATCGGTGCTGAGGGCATGAAGATTGACCGGATGTACTTTGATAAATTCGAGGAGACTGTCAAAGAAGATCCGGTTGCGAGAGAACAGTATGAGCAAGGCAACTATCCCGCTGTCATCCGCTATATTGATGACCACATCATGAATCAGCCCAACGAGTATTACACCTGGGACAAGTTGCGGCGCTCCATTGGCAGTGATCGCCGCATCACGGCCCGGGAAATTCTGGACAAAATCTTTGGTGTCCTGCCCTTCTTCAAGAGCAAAAAGGAATTGGTAGAGGATGAATTTGAGGGATATGCCCTGACGCACAGTATTCCGTCAGAAAAGTATGCCGATGTAAAAGAGTTCTTTGCCACTTATGTAACAGACAAGGATGTGCGCAGAGCCATCGAAGACCGAAAATTCCAGCTGCTTGGAACGGACATCAGCACATACACTATGGCTGATCTGAAGCATTTGGGGCTGGATAGTATGCAAAGCGTGGTAGATTACGTTGCCGATAACGTCAATGTATCCCGCTTTATGTAGGAGGAAAGGAAATGTTGACATTTGATGTAAAGCGCAAGATCAATACGCTGCGTGATATTCTGGTGGGCAAGGTGCCTGATCCCAAGGCGCAGGTTGAACAGATCACCATTGCGCTCATTTATAAATTCATGGATGACATGGATATAGAAGGTTTGGAATTTGGCGGTACCCGGCAGTTTTTTACAGGTGAATATGAGAAGTATGCCTGGACGGAAATCATGAAGCCGGAAAACAGCGGTCAGCAAAGGGCTTTACTCTATGCAGAAGGCATTGAGAAAATGACTACGAACCCCAACCTTCCGCAGCTGTTCCGTGATATTTTCCGTGGAGCATATATCCCTTATCGGGACCCGGATACCTTGAATATGTTCCTCAAAGAAGTCAGCGACTTCTCGTATGACAACAGCGAGGATTTGGGCAATGCCTTTGAATATCTGCTGTCCATCATGGGCAGCCAAGGGGATGCCGGACAGTTCCGTACACCCCGCCACATCATTGACATGATGGTGGAAATCGTAGATCCGAAGAAAAACGAGACCATTCTGGACCCTGCCTGTGGTACAGCCGGTTTTCTGATCAGTGCCTATCGTCACATTCTGGTACAGAACAAGGATGAGGATGGCAAAAGCACATTGACTGCCGATGACCGCAAGCGTTTGGCAGAAAACTTTGCCGGGTATGATATTTCTCCCGATATGGTGCGTCTGTCTCGGGTAAATATGTATCTTCATCATTTTACAAAGCCCAAAATCAGTGAATACGATACCCTAACCAGTGAAGAAAAATGGGATGATTGTTATGATGTTATCCTTGCGAATCCGCCTTTCATGACGCCAAAGGGCGGAATTATGCCCCACAGCCGCTATCGGGTAAAAGCTAAGCGCTCCGAAGTGCTGTTTGTGGACTACATTGCTGAGCACCTCAACCCAACAGGCCGGGCAGCCATCATTGTTCCGGAGGGTATTGTGTTCCAGTCTGCCAATGCTTACAAAGAACTTCGGAAATATCTGGTAGACGGCGGCTTGCTGTATGCGGTAATCTCACTACCTGCCGGTGTTTTCAACCCGTACAGTGGTGTTAAAACCAGTATTTTGCTCATTGATAAGTCTTTCGCCAGGTTAAAAGATGAAATCCTTTTTGTAAAACTGAACAATGACGGATTCGACCTGGGAGCACAGCGCCGTGAGATAAAAGGTAGCGAAATTCCAGAAATTATTCGTATAGTCAAGAAGTATCATGCTGATCTGGATCTGCAAACAGCAGATGATGAAATTCTTCATCACCCACTTGTAACTATTGGCAGTAAAAATGAAATTGCAAAACAGGATTATATTTTGGCTGGAGATCGGTACAAAGAAGAACAGCCAATTTCTAGCACTTGGCCAATTGTTACATTAGGAGAAGTGTGTGAGGTGATTTCAGGACAATCTCCTGAAGGAAAATTTTATAATGATATTGCTGAAGGTGTTCCTTTTTATCAGGGAAAAACTGAATTCACGGAAATTTATCTGGGTAAACCTAAAAAGTGGACGACAATGGTTACAAAAACGAGCTCTAAAAATGACATTGTTATGTCTGTAAGAGCACCTGTTGGACCGGTTAATATTGTAACCGAGGATATTTGCATTGGGAGGGGTTTAGCAGCTATTCGATGCAGCTCCAAAATACAATATAAGTATTTGTTTTATGTTTTAAAACAAATGGAAGATGAGATACAAGGAGATAACGGTGCTGCTTTTTCTTCAATCAATAGAAAACAAATTGAGCAAATAAAAATTCCGCTTCCTCCTATATCAGTACAGGAAGAAATTGTTGCTGAACTTGAGAGCTATCAAAGAATTATTGATGGAGCTAGACAAGTTATCGACAACTACAGACCCAACATTAAAATTGATTCCTGTTGGGAGTTAAAACCTTTAGCTCAAATCTGTGATGTAAGAGATGGCACACATGACAGTCCAAAGTTTATTCCGGATGGTTTTCCATTAGTAACTTCTAAAAATATCAAAAATGGAACAATTGTTTTAGATGATGTAAATTTCATTTCAAAGGAAGACTATGATAAAATTAATCAACGATCCAAGGTGGATAAAGGCGATATTCTTATGCCTATGATTGGAACAATAGGTAACCCTGTTATTGTTGATATTGAACCAACCTTTGCGATAAAAAATGTTGCACTAATAAAATTCTCGGGTCAAGAAGTGAAGGCAAAGTATGTATTATTTGTGCTGAACAGCTCTTTGTTTGCCAAATATATTGAGGCTACCAAACGTGGTGGTACTCAACATTTTATTTCACTAAAAGACATTCGCTCATTTAATATTCCTTGCCCGGCAGTGGAGATTCAAGAAAGCATTATAAGAGAGATTGAAGAAGAAATATCTATTGTAGAACAAAACAAACGGCTCATAGACATCTTTAAACAAAAACTAGCAGATAGAATTAGCGAAGTCTGGGGGGAATAGCACTATGTACGATGAAACGTTTAAGGACGCACTATATGGTGCTTTTCAGCCAGCCGATGAAGAATATGATCCATCATTCTTAGTTCGCCTCTTAGAGTATTTTCCGACTGATAAAGTGGATGTAGGAAGTGGCACTTATGACCAATACCTTTATGATTTGGAGAAGACAGTCGTAGATAACTATGAGAAAGGTAACTATCAGGTTTCTTTTTTCTATGCGCACCTCATTTTTATGAGCTACACCTACTATTGCGTTGATCATGCCTTTCAGACAAATCCGGATCGAATGAAAGATCTTTTTTACCCAATCAATGCTTATAACGGTAAAACAGATAAACCGGATATTGAAAATCACGCAAGTGTTTATGATTTCAGCAAAATTCCGGAAAAAGAAATATTCAAAGTCTTCCGTGCGCTGGAGATGGAAGATGAAAAAATAAAAGCGCTCTCAAAGTACATAAGCGATAGAGATGACTATGCTCATGCCACAGGACAAGGAAATATTTCTATCGATGCCCTGTCTCAAAATATACGGACAATAACCAAGCACATGGAAGCGTTGCACGAAATTTTTAAAGGACCAGCAAAAAACCTCTATGTTCAGTATTTACTTAGTCACTGTGAGATGGAGTATTCTGATGTTGTAGATGGTGTTTATGATTTCATCGTAGATAATATGTTATCGCTTCACGATTTGGAATACCTATGCCATTTAGGAATCAGCGGTATTAGAAATGAGAACGAAGAATTCAAAAGTAAATACAGATTTATTAAAAAAGTACACTGTACGTTTATCGAGTACTGCATGGAGAACATGGGAATAGATTCACCCAGTAGTTATACAGATTTGAGAGATGAAGCCTATCTGTATTATAAATATCAGGACAATGCCGTTGAGTATGTAGAGAATGAGCTTGGTGTCAGTGCTTATGAATGTGGAAAAGAAGGCGTGGAGTTTCCAGTTTATGAGTGCTTGGAATGCGGTGCGGAGCAGCTGGCTCATGATACAAAGGCACAAAAATACCATTGCTTTTCATGCGGAGAAGATTTTGACGAAAGCACCATTTCATTTTGCAGCCAATGTGGTGCTATTATGAAAGATAATGAAATTGACATCTGTCCAAACTGTATTGAGAATATAACGGCTGATTAAGGCGCAAAAAAGAGCAATCACATAAGGAGGAGTTGCGTTGGAAGCAGAAGAACGAAAAACAGCTATGAGCCACGATGAAATGCAGGATTATTGGGAAACGCTGTGCTCATTTACAGGCGAAGATATACCAAATGAAGTTAATCAACTGATGGCGAAAATTCGTTATCCAAGATTTTTGTATAAGTATCGTGCGGTGAATAACAATAACCTTGATGCTTTACGCTCTAATAAACTATTCTTCTCTAAAGCCAGCAGTTATGATGATCCGTTTGACACCTTTTTACATATTGATGTGGAGAAGATCCGTCAAGAATTTGTTAGTAACTATAGCTCCCCTGAGGCATTAGCAGCGTTAGCGAACGGGATGAAAGAAACCTTTCAAAATCAACCCGGCATCCCGCAAGAATTTATTCAGCAAGTTACGAATGTCGAAGGGTTAAAACAATTATTTGCAAATGGAATTACAAACCAATTTTTGTCCTATGTACTAACTTTGCGCTCAAAAATACAAGACGAGATTCTGTCCATCTGCTTTTCTGAAAATGGGTTTAATGAAACTCTGTGGTTAAAATACGCCGATATGCACAAGGGTTTTTGTCTTATGTATGACCTTAGTGATGCGGATAGTTCGCATTGTGGGAAATTGGACAAGTGCGCAAATTGTGGCGTCTATAAATATGGAACACGGATTTATCCAGTATATTATTCCAACACTCCACATGATGCAACCAATTTTGCAAAGTTTGTTATGGGACAAGATATGGTACAGCGAATAGGGGTTCACTTGCCGGATTTTATGCAAAAGGAATTAAAACCTCTTCCTTGGGAAGTCGAGCGGAATAGTTTGATTAAAAAGGAATGCCACAAATATGATGAAGAATGGCGGATGCTTGCTAATTGCAAAATGAATCTCCCCGCAATGATAGAGTGTGTTCCGGCTGGAGTCATTATTGGATTGAGAACATCCCCAGTAGATAAAAATCTGATTATTTCCATGGCCAAAGAAGCCGGAGTCAAAAATATCTATCAATCCTACATCGATGAAAAAAACAGGCTGAACGCATATCTGCTCAAGGATGTATAGGAGTCTGAATAATGCAAAACACGGATGATCGCCTGACGGCAAATCATCCGTGTTTTCAGTATCAGATCATTTGAAAATGTTTCAGTGCGTCCATTATCGCCATTTCCTTTTCTGGCGGACACTTTGGCACTTTCGGGTTCTCGGATTTGGACAGGTTATAATTCTGACCAACCTCTAATCCACATTTGCGCTTAATCTGAGAGACATACAGGTTGGACACCTTCAAATGGTACTTCTCCCAAACATAAGCTTTGATTTCCTCATAGGTTGCCTTGGTCTCAGCGGCAGTAGCGTCCAGCTCATCCAAATCCAGGTCGATCTCTATGGTGTCGTCTGGCTTTTGTTGGGACAAAAGAACAACCGTCTCGAGCATTGTCCCAGATTCCAAGGGCAGTTCTGTTACTTCCTGCCCATTCACAGGAACTGGAAAATTGAACACCATGTTCCTGATCCAGTTTCCATCCTTCTGTTTTTCTGGATACAGGTCAATTCGTTCAATAAACGCTCTCATAAACTCTTTTTGCTCGATTTCCGTGGCAGCACCGTATACTTCATCAAAGGCCAGTAGAAGTTGGTAAATATTATCGCCGGAGATTTTCTCCTGGCGGATACTCTGAATCTGGCTCTTCACTTCATCTATCTGTGTCTCGATTTCTTCTATTCTACCATACTGTTCGTCATATCGACGCTGCAAATCCAAAATTTTTCTATCAAAATAGGGATCGTTAATATCCAGCGTGTCCATCTGACGCTCCAGCCTTGCTTTAATGCCCAAGGTCTGACGAAGCTGTGCCTGGAGTGCGACAAGCTGCTTTTCCAAATCCTCGGTATCAACAGATGTCCCTATTTTCGCCTTGATTGCCTTGGAGAATTGCGGGTCATTGACCATAGCCGAAATGATTGCCGCAACCATGCGGTTCATCTCAGTCTGTTCAATGTTCACACGGAATGTGCATTTGTGTCCGGTTGCGCCCAACGTATTTTTGCAGTAATAGTAATAGCGGGTTTTCTTATCCTTACTGTGTGCCTTGGCTATATTTCCATAAAGGCTTTTGCCACAGCAGGGACATTTCAGAATACCGGACAAGATATGCGCGTGTTCCGGGTCAATTACTTTTTCCCTCCTAAAGGCGTTGGTCTTCCGTTTATCCTGTGCCAGGTTCCAATCTTCTTCTGAAATGATCGCCTCATGTTGCCCTTCATAGATTGGAAACTCGTCTTGCTCGACCACGTGCATCTCGTTTCTTGTTCCCAGCTTCTTTTCCGTTCTGCGGCGGCCATAGGCAATCTTACCCATGTAAACAGGATTGTCCAAAACATCCTTCACAAAGTTGGAAGAAAAGCCGGGGATCGTGCCATTCTGACGGATTTTCTTTTTGTATCCGTGGTCATTCAGATACTTCGCCACACCGTTAATTCCATCGTTGGTATGGATATATCTGTCATAAATGAGCCTTACCACTTCTACTTCATCTTCGGCAATTTCCAATTTTCCATCCACTAATTTGTAGCCATACGGAGCAAATCCACCGTTCCACTTTCCCTCACGGGCTTTCTGCTCACGGCCTGCCATGGTTTGCGTCCGAATGTTTTCACGTTCAATTTCCGCCACAGCAGAAAGGACGGAGATCATCAGCTTGCCGGAATCTTTGGAAGAATCAATGCCATCCTCCACACAAATCAGGTTGACACCAAAGTCCTGCATCAGCTGTAAGGAATTGAGAACATCCGCCGCATTTCTTCCAAAGCGGGAGAGTTTGAACACCAGTACAAACGAAATATCGTCCTTGCCCTGTTGGATGTCACTCAGCATCCGCTGGAACTCCAGCCGCCCCTGGATGTTCTTGCCGGAGAAGCCCTCGTCAGAATACTCTCCGACAATGGCCATATCTTCATACTCAGCATACTTCCGTAGCTTATCCTTCTGGGCGTCCAGACTGTATCCATCCACCTGCATAGAGGTGGAAACTCTTGTGTAAATATAGCACTTAGTCCGTCTTTTCATGGCTGGAACTCCTTTCTCCGGCATGTTTCTGTTCAGCCGGTGATTTTATCAATCCCTCATTGCGGATGTAATACTCCAAAAGACGCAGGACATATTCTGGCGCATGGCGGTTATCCAGTTCCCATTCCGTTACCGTCCGATAGGGGATATGAAAGAATTTACAAAAGTCCTTACGGTTCATACCGGTCATTTCCCGCAGTTCTTTTATTTTGGTTTTGCAGTCCATCGCACCATCTCCATAAACAAAAAAACACACGTTGCGTAATTATTATAGCATCGGCTTAATAATTACACAACGTGTAAATTGTAAACTTTTAAGCAGCGTCGGCAAAAGAGCTGCTTTGCTCCGTGCCTGGCTGTTCCTGCAAAGAAACAGGAGCAGCCATCTGGTGCCGCTCTAAGACTTGATTTCCATATTTCAGCATCAATTTTGTCATTACATCAATACAGCGGTCAAAAGCCGCATTATATTTCGGATCATCATAGATTTTGCTCAATAGGCCGCTCCTTTCTCCTGTGACCGCCACAGGCATACGCATCCAACACTTCCTTTGGAATGCGATCCAACACAGCAACAGCGTCAGCATAGTCCCGCCGCAGCTTGGCATCGGCCAGCTGCTTCAAAGTGCTTTCCTGGGTTGCTTTCTCTAGGGATTGCTCCAGCTGAGCGTTCTCCTGTTTCAGCTTTTTGTTCTCTACGGTGGTTTCCGTAAATGCCACCTGATACTTCTTCAAGGTGCTGTGCATCTGCTCTACCGCAGGGATATACTTATCCAGCAGGGCCGAAATCTCGGTAGCTCTGCTTTTGGCGTTAAAGGCTCCGATACCGGACAGCAGTTCCTCCAGTTTGGCCTTTTGCTTGGTCAGTCGGGTCATCTCTTTGAACACTCTGGGCGGGATATGGTCACGTCCGGTCTGGCTGGCGCTTTCCCCACGCTCCAGGTCCGGGTATTTGAGCACCATGTATTCCCAAAACTTGTCCTGCCACTGGATCAGCTTTTTCTTGTTTCCTACGATCTCCTTGGCGCTGAGCCTGCCATCCGCAGTCAGCGGAACAAAAGAAAGGTGCATATGGGGCGTTTTCTCGTCCATATGCACCACAGCGGATATGATTGTTTTGGGGTCTTGGTTTTGCTGGAGAAAGGCCAGCGCCTCTTGAAAATAGGCTCTGATTTCAGATTTCTTCTTTCCCTGAAAGAACTCCGGTGTGGCAGTTACCAGGGCTTCCACGACTCGAACACTGTCTGACCGGGTACGGCAACCGGCTTCTTTGATCTGCCGCTCTGCCTCCGCACGATATTTTCGTTCCGGCTCAATCAGATGGAAATTGTACTTGCTCCTGCTGATGTCCACATCGGGATTGCTGGCGTATTTCTCTTTGGTTCGCTCGTTGTGGGCTTCAATATTCCCGATCTCCGGCCCCTTGTACTTGGCAAAGCGGAGAATGGCATACTGCGGCTTGCTCATACTCTGTCCCTCCGTTTCTGCCAGATCAGGTCGTAGCCCAGCACATCGGCCAGCTCCACAACCTCCTTGTAGCGAATAGATTCACGCTGGAGCTTGGCCGACAGGTTGGAAACACTGTCCGACCAGTCGTATTCCTCATGGAGCCGGTCAACTACCTCCTGCATGGTGTATCCGGCCCGGACGATCTGTGCCTTAATCTCGTTGCGTACCGTCATCATAAAAAATCCTCCTAAATTTACTTGATAAAAAAGCGAAGCCGGTACGCCCTCTGGCATAACCGCTTCGCTGTGTCGTGAAAAATTCTCTCGTCAACAAATCCGTCCAGAATTGCCGGTGCGATGTCCTGTCCACAGGTCGCACCTTCCGACTTTTCTGTTTCGTGTGATTTGGCTTGAAACCGTGCAATTTCCCATGGTTCCATGCACCCGGTTCACCGGGGTGAGAAGCACTGTTTCGCAAAATGATTTCTTCCAACCGTCAAATACTTTTCGATTCCCACTTGCCTTGATTTAGCATGGGGATTTGACCGGTGATTCTGACTGCCATAGCCGCCGAATTGCTATAAAAGGGAGAACAAGGGTCAATCAAAGCGTACGTACGTACACGGTTCAGCGCCGCCATTCCTCCGGCACATCTTCCGGTACGTACGTACGCATCGAATCACCGGAAAACACTGATATATGATTTCTCACCAGTACCTCAATTCCCAGAAAGCCACGCACCCGCCGTCCGGCGGCATTGGTCACATTGTTGCAGTATTCCAGATTGTAGCGGCTCTGGCAGGCAATCAGGGCTTCGCTGAAGCTGCGGGGTTTCAGGGCAGGCAGATTGTTCTCGGTGCAGTAAATCTGGTATGCCTCGTACAGTTCTTTGGAGCTGGCAGATAGATCGGCTTTCAGGCGAACATACCCGTCAGAATCCAGAAAATCATAGACATTGTTGTTGTCCCGTTTGACTGCTTCCCGGTTTTCTCTGGTGCGGTCACTTTCGGTGAATTTGAAGTTGTTGGCGGCCAGCCGCTGCAATCCCTCAAAAGCCCACAGCAGAATACCCTCCACCTCGGCTTTCATCTTCTCGGCAAGGTCGGGATCATCCACACGACCAGCCGGTTTTTCTTTTGTGGTCAGCACCAGCTGGCGGCGGTAAAATCCGTCGCTCCGGTCAAACAGCGCCTGCAAATCCCCGTTGGAGAAGGCCAGCAGCCGGGCGCACATCCATCCCTGATAGCTCTGCTTGCCCTTGCGCTCCAAATCCATCTTGCCCTGGGCGGTGACGATGGATTTCACATAGTTGGTCTGGCGCAGGGCCTCCATTCGCATATCGTCATCCACGCACAGGAGGATATGTTCCAAATCGGCACGGGCAAACCGGTTCTCGGATATTTTCCCGATGCTGCCATCCTTCATGTTGGAACCGAACAAAGTTCCCAGCACAGCGCCGATCTGCGACTTGCCCTCGCCGCCGCTGCCCTTAATGACCATCATCCGTTGTCCCTTGTTGCTGGGAATCAGGCAGTAGCCGATATATTCCTGCAAGGTGGGGATGTCCTCCGGGTAGAGCAGGCCATCCAGAAATTGCAGCCAGAGAACAGGCTTTGGGGCGTTGGGGTTGTAGGCCACGGGGAAACGGTTGCGGACGATTTTCGGCTTTCCCTCCGCAAAGGTTCCGTCCAGAAAAAGTGTGCCGTTGGAAAGATGAATCCGATCCGGCTCCGGGGGAAAATCCTCCACCAGCGCCGCCAGTTTCATCAGCTCCACAATGTTGCTGATTTTGCGGGGAATGTTGCTGACCGCACAGCATTTCAGCTCCTCAAAAATCTCTCCCCGCAGGGGCAGCTCATCGGTCACACGGCCTTCGGGCGTGAAAAAAGCCCCGTTTGTGAAGATGATCTTGTGCGTCTGCAAGAACTCCTCACAAAACAGGGCTTCGTTGATGCTTTTTCCATCGAACCAGACGGGCATCCCGTCAAGCTGCGTTTTGTTTTTCATGGGCATCGTCCTCCTTTTTCAGCCTGTCCAGCCGTTCCTCCAAACCGGCAATCAGGCCATCCTTGTTCAGCATTTCTACGATTTTTACCCGCTGTTCCAGCTCGGCGGCAATGAGCAAATCTGCCAGATACTCCACATAGTCCAGCATCTGGCAGGCTTCCACAAACCGGTCATCCAGAACATCTTCCGGTGTCTTGGGTGCGTACTGCACCTTCCAGCTTTCCAGAAGATGCAGATAATCGCACAATACCCGCAGACAGCGCACTTCCTCCTGCCGGTATGCTTTCAGCAGAGGACGTTCCGGTTTGGGCAGAGCGATTGCTGCCGGTGGTTTGCCCGGGTCAATCCCGAAGTCATAAGCCAGCTTCTGCGCTGCCTCGTAACTGCTAAGGTCAAATGACCTCGCCACAAGGTCGATCACATCACCGGTTGCTCCGCAGCTGAAGCAATAAAAATACCGTTCGTTTAGCTTCATGCTGGGGTGCCGGTCATCGTGAAAGGGACAGAAAGTCATGCCGTTTCGACTGACTTGCAGCCCATAGTGTTCAGCGGCTTGTCTCACGGTAACTGCTGCCTTTACAGTCATAAAAATATCCATCTCATGTTCCTCCTTCATCTTTGTACAGGTTTCTCCTGTCACCTCAATGTACGGAGAAAAAGGGCATGGCTCAAAAAATCCGTCAGTCTTGCAAGAAAATAAAACACCGCCTCCAAAACTTGCAGAATTGCAAGATAGAAGGCGGCTGGATTCTTAAAATATGGATTGAGATTATTCCTGTTATGGAATATAATAAAAAGTAGAATTGTAAACAATGAGGGCTGGTTATGAAATATCTTTCTACGTTTGAAATTGCAGAGAAATGGGGGATTTCTCCCCGGCGGGTCGGCATCCTCTGCAACCAAGACCGGATTCCCGGCGCACAAAGAGCAGGAAGCCGCTGGATCATTCCGGAGGATGCAGAAAAGCCAACCGATGCCCGCATTAAAAGCGGGAAATACAGAAAAGAAACGAGGTGATCTTCCTATGGAACAGGAATATCTCCCTGGTGATACTCCACAGCAGAGATTACAAGATTTGATGAAGGAGTATAAATTTACGCAGGCAGAGCTTGCTTCTAAAATTGGCGTTGCGGAAAGTTCCATCAGCCGTTTCCTAAATGGAACAAAGAACAAACTGACTATTGAGCAGATCATCAGTATTGCCCGAATTTTTAATGTATCCTCGGATTTTCTGCTTTGTCTGACCAATGTGCCGGATAAGAAAAATTATGACATCTCTGAGCTTGGCCTTTCTGCCGAAGCGGCACGCAATCTCTATACGGGGCGAGTGAATCCGGAAGTGGTGAGCCGCCTGCTGGAAAACCGCCGCTTTGCCCAGCTGACCAGTATGATTGCCCTGTATTTTGATGAAACGATGGCTTCCGGATTTGCCGCACAGAACCAAATCCTGCAATCGTTAAGTTCCATGTTGTTAATGACTGGCAAAGAACAGCCAGACGTTCGGAAAGCATCGCAACAAGCGGCACAGGCAGTCTCTCTTAACAAGGTTCCGGTTTTTCAAGCTGATCTGAGCAATATTCAGAATCAATTCATGGCCGTTCTTCGAGAGATCAAAAAGGAAATGACTTCTGGGGAGGGGAGTTCCCAGAACATGACAAAAGAGCTTACCGAGCAGATGTTCTCAGAACTGACCAAAGGGCAGGATCTTCATCATCCATCAGTTTCCCCAGAGCAGCTTGCAGCCATGGTCGTGCAGCCCATATCCCAGATGGGACTGGCAGAAGATGAATCACTGGCGGAATTACAGCAGGCGCTGCTTCACATGATGGAAAGTATGCAGCCTAAGCAAAGCGATGAGAACGATGACTAATGAGCGGCTTTGTACTCTGGCACAGCGAGGGGATACACGGGCGCAGGAGCAACTGGTGCAGAACAATCTGGGGTATATCCGAAAAACTGCAAATGAATTGTACATCAGCGTTGGCCTTGGGAACAGTGAACTGGGTATTGACCACGATGACCTGATTCAGGAGGGGAGTATCGCCTTGCTTCGGGCAATCGCCCTGTATGATCCCGGCAAAAAAATAAAGTTTTTGACCTATGCGGGGCCTGCCATCCGTAACGCCATGATGGATTTAATCTCGGCTGCTTTTGCGACCTTTGAACAGCGGATGCAGTCTGACAAAGATGGTATCCCCATGGAGAGAATCTATCTGGATGATTTGCTTCCCGGCGAGGATTCCATGCAGCGTTCCGACTTGATTGCTGACCCCTATGCGTCAGAGCCGGAAAAGATTATGGAGGAAGCGGAAAACCGGAAAGAGCTATATGAAGGGCTGCGGCGCATATCAGAACGGGAGCGGGTTTATCTGCTGTACCGTTTTGGCTTTGAGGACGATATGGAGCATCCTCTTGTAGGAACAGCTCTGCATTTCCATCTTAGTGAGAGCCGTGCAAGGTCAACTGAAGCATTGGCGCTGGACAATCTCTGGCTGGAACTGCCGTGGTGGTATTAGTGCGTTGTCGCTGCGGCGAGACGAGGGATGATATACCTTTGCTTCCTTTTCCGGTCAGTCGGATTCTGCCCGCTGTGCAAATCTTGATTTCGTCCTTGTCCGTACAAAATCCGCCTGTCCTACTGCCGCCGAAAAGTGACTGTTACCCGCTATCTGCCCACCCAGCAGATGGCGAGTCCAGCCCCTTTCCAGCGTTAGCCGGAAGCAAAGGTATAACACATTAGACTTTCCTACGGAAAATCGTGTGCCAACAGGGGTGCTGCTCGCCCCTATTGGAAACCCAGAGCAGAGGGGATCTCCCCTCTGGACACCCTTAATTTTCTTTGCACTTGCAGTTTGAAACAAGCGCAAAGAAAATACAAAAAGCACCTGCGCATCGCTTGTCGAAGCGCAAATCATCCTTTTGTGCAAATAACCCAGGTTGGATAAATCATAATTTCAAATTGTTAGCATCTGCTGTAGCAGTAAAAAGTAATGCGGAACATAGCAAGATAATAGATAGTCCTCCCGTGGTTTTTAACACCATACAAAGATTTTTACATAATGAATTAAGCCTGAAAGGAATATGGATTATGGCAAAGAAAGAAGTAAAAACCGATTTATGGGTAGCTCGTCAGCTTGATGACTCCCAGATTAAATATGATGCCCAAGGCAGTAATGTGAAGGAAATTAACGATGCCCTTCAAAGTGCTTCGAAGCGTGGCACAGGAAAAGTTGGGTATCCGGAATATGTCGCGGTTGTTAAGGATTTTGTTATAGTTATTGAGGATAAAGCCGACCTGACTAAGCATCAAAAGCTAACTGATGCAGGAATTCTATCTGTTGATCAAAAAGATATTGCAAACTATGCTGTTAATGGAGCATATTTTTACGCAAAGCACATTGCTCAAAACAGTGCATTCCATAAAATCTTTGCAATTGGTGTTGCCGGTGACGAAAAGCATCATAAAATTACTCCTCTATATGTAGACGATAGAGAAGGGTATAAGGTGTTGCCTGATATTGAGTCTTTTACATCATTCACTGTTGCTAATATTGAGGAGTATTACACTCGCTATGTTCTTTCAGAAAAGACAGATGTAGAAAAAACCACAGAAGAAATTTTGAAGGACGCCGCAGAACTACATGAATATCTGCGCACTTATGGCTCGCTAAAAGATCAGGATAAGCCTTTGGTGGTTTCGGGCATTCTTCTTGCACTGGATGACAAGTTTTTCAAACCCAGTGATTTGCTCGGCGATGAGACTACTACAGACGGCCAGTTGATATATGACGCAATCCAGCGTCGTTTGAAGGCCTCCAATGTTGGCCCCGATGCAAAACGTGATAAACTAATGAGTGAATTTTCGATTATTCGCACAAGTGCCCGCTTGAACGAGATCGATCAAAAGCTGGGTAAAACACCGTTGAAATTCTATACCGAATTCTTGAAAAAGAATGTTTTTGACAACATAAAATATCGCAGTTCCAGTGAGGACTTCATCGGAAGGTTCTATGGAGAATTTATGAGCTACTCTGGAGGTGATGGTCAAACACTGGGTATTGTCCTTACACCTCGTCATATTTGTGACCTATTCTGTGATTTGTTGAATATTCAGGCTACGGATATTGTGCTTGACCCCTGCTGCGGTACCGCTGGTTTTCTTGTGGCTGCAATGCACCATATGCTTGAAAAGGCTGGTGCTGATCAAACTAAGCGGAAGAACATCAAGAAAAAGCAGTTACACGGATTTGAGCTTCAAAGTAATATGTTTGCAATCGCTGCGACCAATATGATTCTTCGTGATGATGGTAATAGTAATATTAAATGCGAGGACTTTTTGCGTCAAAATCCTGCTCAAGTGCAACTTAAAGGTGCAACTGTTGGAATGATGAATCCTCCCTATTCCCAAGGAACCAAAGCTGATCCTTCACAGTATGAACTATCGTTCGTAGAGCATTTGCTTGACTCTTTGACCGAAGGAGCACGCGCTGCAGTAATTGTTCCACAGTCTTCTATGACGGGTAAAACAAAAGATGAGCAAGCATTTAAGGAAAATATTCTGAAAAATCACACTTTGGAAGGTGTTATTACCTGCAATACCGACACTTTCTATGGTGTAGGTACTAATCCTGTCATTGCGATTTTTACTGCCCATGAGCCCCATCCCGCTGATAAGCTTTGCAAATTTATTGATTTCCGAAACGATGGCTATGAAGTGCGTGCACATATTGGGTTGGTTGAGGGTGACTCCGCTAAAGACAAGCGTCAGCATTTACTGGATGTATGGTTTGGTCGGACAGAGGCAGCTTCTAAATTTTGCGTTGAATCTACGGTAAAGGCTGAGGATGAGTGGTTACATTCTTTCTTCTATTTTAACGATGACATACCAACGGATGCAGATTTTGAAAAAGCAATTGGAGATTATTTGACTTTCGAATTCTCTATGGTTATGCAAAACAGAGAGTATTTGTTTGAGGGAGGCAATAACCATAATGAAGATTAACAAAAAGAACTGGGCTGCGTTCACAGTCGAGGAATTATTTGATGAAATCAAGGCAACTAAAGGAAAAACAACTGGCCAACTGGTTAAGGGTGATGACGTTCCATACATTGCAGCAGCAAAAACAAATAATGGTTTTGCTGGTATGTGTAGTGCAAAAGAGCATCCAGAATGGGTATCTAATGGAAACGCTATTGTTTTTGTTCAATTAGGTGATGGGGCTGCTGGCCTTGCTCATTATGTACCTATGAGTTTTATTGGAATGAGTGGAAAGACATCAAGCGGCTATAATTCGAAGATTTCAAAAGATAGTGGTATTTTTATTGCCAGATGTCTCAGTTCTAATAAAGCTATTTTTTCTCACGGTCACAGTTGGACTGGTAGTAGATTGTTGAGCACCAAAACAATGTTGCCTACAAACGCTGACGGACAACCAGACTATGACTATATGACAGAGTATATCCAGCAGGAACGCAAAGCATTACAGGAGAAGTATCGAAACATATGCCAAAAACGAATTGCTAAGTTAGGCAAACGCATTAAAATTCCCTCAATTAGCCAAAAGCAATGGAAAGCGTTCCTAATTTCTGACATATTTGACATCATGCCGGGCAAACGCTTAGTTGCAGCAAACTCCACCCCCGGAAACAGGCCATTTATCGGTGCTTTGGATAACAACAATGGTGTAGCACATTTTGTGAACGATACAAATGCGTCTCTGGACAAGAATGTGCTTGGAGTAAATTACAATGGAAACGGTATGGTTATTGGCTTTTACCATCCGTATGAGTGCATTTTCTCTGATGATGTTAAGCGATTTCACTTAAAGAACCATAAGGACAACAAGTTTGTTCTACTGTTTATGAAGGTAGCAATTTTACAGCAAAAAAGCAAATTTGGTTATCTGTATAAATTTAATGCAGAACGCATGGCAAATACCCGAATAATGCTCCCTGTTACAGATGAAGGAATACCTGACTACCAGTACATGGAGCAGTATGCAAAAAATATGATGCTACGAAAATATAAGCAGTATTTAGCTTATCTCGATTCAAAAGGAAAAGCGGAATCTGATACTACTAGTGTTTAGTAACAAGCGGTTCCTAAATGGATGCATCCCAGTATTGAGGAAAACGAGGATAACATGGATAAGATAATTAAATTTCCTGTGGATACCGGAAAAGTTGTCATTTCAGAAGATACAAAATCAACTCTTAGAAACCTATTTTCTGGATGTAGAGTAAATTTCTTGTTTGGCGCCGGATTTTCCGCAAATCTGTTAGGTACTTTAAACAATAACGAGGTAATTTTTGAAGCGCTGCAAAAATACCAAGCGAAAAATGAGGATGAAAGGAAAAAAGTGACGATACTCTTCGCTTTTTTGTATTGGTCATTTTTCGTTAGATGTATTGAGCCCATTTCCTCTAAAATATCGACATATGATTCCTCATTTGATCCATATAAAGAATTCGGAGACATTGTATACCGAATTTTTTCTGAAAGAGGCAATCCTGCGTTAGATAGGCAGTTTAGCATTTTTACAACCAATTATGATCCAATAATCGAGCTGATTTTTGACCATTCAAATTGCATATGCAATGATGGCTTTGAGGGGAGAATTGAGCCTCGTTTTGCCACTGATAATTATTCGAAAACATATTACAGACAAGCCATATTCTCCAATAGGAAAGCAGAAATTCCTTCTGTGAATCTTTTGAAATTACACGGATCTGTTACTTGGAGCCAAGACATTTTCTGGGGCGGTATTATATATCGACAGTATCGTGATAAAATAGGGTACTTTACAAATACTTACTCAACGCTGTTCGATACTACTATGGTGTCAACTATTGATGCACATTTTACAGCGAATCGGCCAGATGAAGCTAATAAGCAAATTCAATCTTTATTTGCAAGCAGTATTTTTGACACATTGCTTGCTAAAGAGGATGACTACGGCAAATTCATTCAAGCGTACAAAATGGCTTTTCTAATTGTGAATCCAACCAAGGAAAAATTTAGTGACACGCTACTGAACAAGAATTACTATGAACTTTTACGTATTTTCTCTAATGAATTAGAGAAGGAGAACTCACTTCTGGTGGTCAATGGTTTTTCTTTTAGGGATGAGCATATCCTAGATTTAGTAAAACGCTCCATGGTTAACCCATCCTTGAAAATACTCATTTTTGTATATCAGGCCACCGCAATTGGGGATTTCCAAAGGCTATTCGGTGAGGTAAAAAATAATAACATTACATATATTGCGCTTGATGGTGAAAACCTGTCTTTGAACTATTTCAATCAGATTTTGTCGCATATCCATTCCTAAAAGAAAGAGGTGAATTGGTATGAACGATTTTTATAAAATCGGACAAGTGATTGAAGTACGCGGTCAAAAACTTCGTATACGTGTTTTTGAAAACAAAAACAGCAATATTTTGGTATACCAAGGACACGTTATTAAAAATGTGTCTGTCGGTAGTTTTGTAAAGATTCCAAAAGGATTCAGCAATATCATTGGCCGCATAGAAGGAGAATACATTCAAGAGAATAAGTCTACGGGTGAGAATAACTGCCAACCCCGCTTTTCAAAAGAAAGCGAAACCATTGATCGCATTATCGAAGTAAGCATTATGGGTGTTCTGAATGACGGGCGTTTCCAGAGAGGCTTAATTGACATTCCGCTAGTTTTCTCGGACGCATATATGCTTGCTGATACAGAAGTGCAAAAGATTTTTGAGTTTAGCTCTGATTTAACTACTTCTGTGTGCATTGGCTCTATTAACGATTACAAAGAAGAAAAACTTTTTATCTCGGCAAATTCGCTTTTCGCCAGTCATATAGGAATATTCGGGAATACCGGAAGTGGTAAATCAAATACATTAGCCAAAATATACACTGAGTGCTTTCAACGTTTTAAAGGAATGCCCGGATTTGCTAAAAGTAGATTTCTTCTTATCGACTTTAATGGGGAGTACACCCAAGCCTTTGATGACAGTAAACGAGTGTATCGGCTATCAACAAGAGTTGATACAGGAGATTCAATCCCTATTCATCAATCTTTCTTGGAAGATGTAGAACTCTGGTCAATAATATGCGAGGCAACAGAGAAAACGCAAAAGCCTTTCCTAAGCAAGAGCATTGATCTATACCGTCGGTTACGCGGGACAGATAATCTTATGGCATATATTCGTGGAATGTTAAAAAATCTGCTTCTCCGATATTATGATGACCCTCAAATGTTTTTGCGGCAATTGACAGGACTTAAAAATATTCTGGCATTGCTATTTGTTGATGCCGAACCTGGAATCAAAATTTTAAATAGCATCCAGGTTCGTGCAAATGGCACAAAATTTTGCCGTACAGATGATGATGGTGATCACTGGGGAAATACTTCTGATGATTACGAACAACAATTCGTTTCTGTTATTTTGGATTCAGTGTTTTTCCCTAACAATTATAAAAGTCAAGATGAATATTTGATATTTGAGTACGCTTTACGGTATAAATACTTAGATTCTTTATGCTCGCAATATATCAATGAGGAGCACGTTGGTCCACTTATCTCAAGATTTGAAAATCGTGTAAAACGAGTAAAGCGTCTTTTCAAAATATGTGACAATCCTCCCGCTGATTGGCTGGCAATATATTCATTGGTTGATGTTAATGTGGAATTCAAAAAGATTGTTCCCCTAATTATTTGCAAGTATTTCTATGAACGTCAACGGCTAAACTTCAATGGTAGTAGTTTACATATTATCATTGACGAAGCGCATAATGTCTTGTCCACAACATCGGAGCGAGAAAGTCAGACTTGGAAAGATTACCGCTTAGAAACTTTTGAAGAAATCATCAAAGAAGGGCGAAAGTTTGGAACGTTTTTAACCATATCAAGTCAGCGTCCATCTGACATATCGGAAACCATTATTTCTCAACTGCATAACTATTTCATTCATCGATTGGTTAACAATGAGGATATACGAGCCATTGGTAAAGCTGTGGCATTCATTGACAACACTTCATATGAAATGATCTCTGTCCTGCCACAAGGAGCGTGTATCTTTACTGGCGTTGCTTCCAATTTTCCTGTTTTGGTGCGGGTTGATTTATTGCCAAAACAACAGCAACCACAAAGTAGCACCATAAATCTTACGGAGTTGTGGAAAGAACCTTAAAACAAAGCCCATCGGTCAGTATTGACCGATGGGCTTTACAAATCTATGCAGTTAATCTGTCAAACGATGCCGGGGTGTTCCGTGAATATATTTTTCCAATTCTCCGCTCAACACTACATTTGCATATTCTAGTGGCTGGTTATAGATTAACCATTCCAATTCGGATCGTTGATACATATTGTCTGCTACCTCGTTTTCAACAGCAACCGTATCAATCGAAATCATGCTACCATCAGCAAATTTCAGTTCAACGCAGGCTGTATCCAAATTGAACTCACAAGAGATCGCACGCTCCATGTTGTTCACCTCAAATCATCCCCAAAAACTTCAGTGCCTCTGTAATTGCCGCTTCCTTTTCTGGCGGACATTTCGGCTGTTTGGCATTTTCAGACTTTGGCTTATTATAGTTCTCCCGCTCAATAATGCCATATTTCTGCTTAACCTGGGCAATGTAAAGGGAAGAAACCTTCAACCCGGTCTGCTGCAATACACGTTCTTTGATCTGCCCGTATGTGGCGTCATTCTGGAACCCGGACATATCCATATCCTCCAACGAGAACTCCACACGAACCTTCTTCGAGTCGATTTCACCCTTGGAAAGCAAGACAACCGTCTCCACATGCTGGGTGCGGGGGAACATGTCCACCGCCTGGGCCTGCCGGA
>ERZ1090860.500-NODE-501-length-23442-cov-6.830761_pt1 | contig 23442 bp, 23 predicted proteins | sample MGYA00478483_ERZ1090860 | MGnify/ENA primary metagenome ERZ1090860 (study PRJEB33644, sample SAMEA5815741) | chicken gut metagenome | biome: Chicken; feature: Gastrointestinal Tract; material: Caecum | place: Ireland | collected 2019-01-01 | study: A study of the...
CATACCAAGTGGTCATGTCGCTGGATACGGTCGTACCGATCAGGCATTCCCTCCACAGATACCTTACGGATTCGGTTTTCTTCCCATAAGCGGTTGAGGTTGTTGTATACAGTGGCTAATACTACCGTAGGGTAAGTATTCCGCAACTGTTTAAAAACTTGCTCCGCTGTCATGTGGCTATAGGAAGATTCCACAATTTCCAGAATTTCCTTTGCGTACTTTGTCACGACGATCAACACCGAACTTTAGAATGATTCTAATTTAATTATAGGGATTTGAGGACCACCGTCAAGCGACAAATAAAACAAAATGAAGCATTCCGCTTTGGATACATTCGCTGATACTGACAAAAGAATTGGAAAAAGGAAAATAGAACCATGAAGCATCAAGGGAAAAGGGCATCCCTTGCATGAAAGGGACGCCCTTTTTATGAAATATCTTTATGTTGCCAATTCTCCCGCCAGTTCAAAACTTTTTTTCGCAGCAATGACTGCGATAATCTCGTTGATGACAGCGCCTGCGGCAATCGTACTCTGCGCGATTTGTGCACACGCTGGGGCGGGGGATTTTGTACGGAAACTGCGATTCCATTAAAGACGAGAGAAACACCGGAATGGGGGAGCAGTGTGAGCCCGAGGAATTTCCGAACGGTTTTGGGGGACTTTGTGATGCTTGCGCCGAAATAGGCGCCAAGGTATTTGCCGGCAGCACGAGCCAGAAGATAAATCGTAGTAAACAGTCCATGATTTATGCCAATCGGGATGGGGATACATATTGGTAAATGTAGCGGAAAACGCCATGCCGTCAGCATGAAATTCAAAATAGAGCGACAGAAGAAATAGTTGCATGCAAATTCGATGACAGATGTGAGTAAAAGCATCAGGATCAAGAGAAAAGCGGAAGGACAACAATCAGTATCAGTATATACAGGGAAAGCTGTCCGGCGGACACATGTCCAGCCACTGCGGTAATCGTAAGGAAAAAGACAACACAATGCCGAATACCAGTGAAACCAGCAGAAAAGTCCCCAATGATTGTGTGAAGGTGGTAATGATGATGGCCTTGCCGGATTGTCGGAGCTTGTACCATACCAGTTCTGTGCCAATCATCAGGCTGACAGAATACTTCCAAATATGTACGATGGTTTGATACCACTGCGCATCCGGTATTTGCTGATTGATAAGGCAAAGCGCATGTGGGCCGAAAAACATGCCGGTAATCAACCATCCAAGTATGGCTGGCAATTTGATTTTGGATATGAGCTGTCCCATCAAAAAAGAAATTCCGACGGCGATCTTGTTTGCTGAAATAAAACGGTTTTTCTATTTTACAGCTTGCGCTGATCTCTTGGGCTTTGCTTGCGATGCCGTAAAGAATACCTTGTCAGATTTTGCGCTATTATGCATAATAAAAAAGGTAAAGTAATGACACGAGACATGTGTGGTGAAGCGTCTGTTGAACGGTGCTGCAGCGCCTGAGCAGTGAAGCCGTTGCTTTAGATGTGTTGAGATGGATGTGATGCGGGGATACAGAGAAGGGCAAAATCATCGGCTATGCATTAAAATAAAGATGGAGTGGGGTTTATGCAAAGAGAGAAAAAAGATGCGCAAATGGTGCGCCGGCAGATGAAGTTTGGCATCGTTCCAAAGTTGATTTTGGGAATATTGACTCCGCTTATTGTTGTTTTGATCATCATCACAATATTTTTAGGATTGCAGGGATCGAAAACAATCAATGAGGTGATGAGCGCGGAACTGAATGCCGAGACAAGAGCGGCATCCAATGAAGTGAACAGCTTTTTTGAGCGATATTATGGTATCTCTGAGTGTTTGGCAGCCACGCAGATTATCCGAGATACTACCACGCAAGAGGTGGAAGGTGGTATTCGAGCGCATAATCTGTACGGCAGCCTGCTGGAAACCTTGCGTTTGATTCAGCAGGATAACGCAGAAGACATTGATTTTGTTTGGGTGACCAATCTCAGCACAGGGGAAATTTTGCAAAACGATGGGACAGTCTATGAACCGGAAGAGGTGGACTATTCAACGCGTTCTTGGTATAAGATGGTGGCGGAAAAGCAGGATACCATTGCAACCGAAGCATATTCCAGTGTTAATACGAATGCTCTTATGATTACAGTAGCCAGCCCTGTTTTTTTATGATGGAAAGATGGTGGGTATTGTAGGCATAGATCTGAATATGGATCATTTGAATCAGCAGCTTTCCGCCTTGAAGGTAGGCGAAAATGGCTATATCACGCTGTATGATTCTGCCAATCAGATCGTTTTCCATCCGGACAGCAGCTTGCTCAATACAAACGCACAGGATGCCAACTATTCTTCCAATATGCTGGATGCAATTGTTAATAAATCAAATATCAATGCAACCCTTTATACGCGGAACGGGACAGAATATTATGGCAGCACCAATACGATAGAGTCGCTGGGATATACGGTGCTTGGTGTTATGCCGGTAACAGAATTTACGGCACAGACTTCTGCTATCGTTCGGGTTCTGATCATCGGTATGATCTTCTGCGGGATCCTCCTTGGAGTGGTAAGCGTCATTCTTGCGCTGTCCATTACAAAGCCGCTTAAGCGGTTGAATGTGTCCGTTGGACAGCTGGCGGATGGTGAGTTGGATGTGACCGTGGATACCCACGGCAGGGATGAAGTCGCTGAAGTTGGTATGAATGTGGCTCGTATTGTACAGCGACTAAAGGAGTACATTCTTTACATTAACGAGATTTCGATGGTGTTAAATCAAATTGGGGAGGGTAACCTGAAGTTCACGCTTCAGTACGAATACGCTGGTGAATTTTCCAAAGTGAAAGCATCCCTGCTCAATATTCGACACGCCTTGACCGAAACGCTGGTGTTTATTTCTCAATCTGCAGATCAGGTTAATGCCGGTTCTGAGCAAATCTCCATTGGCGCGCAGGCGTTGGCACAGGGTGCAACGGAGCAGGCTTCCTCGGTACAGGAATTGTCCTCTGCGGTACAGGAATTGTCCGGGCAAGCAACGGAGGAAGCGGAAAAGGCCGTGAAAGCTGGTCAGTCGCTGGAACACATCAAAGAGGAAGTGGAGCAAAGCAACGCGCAAATGGATACTTTGCGCAAAGCCATGGAAGATATCAGCGTTCAATCCACTGCGATCCGCAGCATCATCAAAACCATTGATGATATTGCATTCCAAACCAATATTCTGGCGTTGAATGCTGCGGTAGAGGCAGCGCGTGCCGGTGCGGCAGGGAAGGGTTTTGCCGTGGTCGCAGATGAGGTTCGCAATTTGGCAAGCAAAAGTGCCGAAGCTGCTAAAAAGACCAATGATTTGATTGAAGGTTCGGTTCAAGCGGTGGAACGTGGCGAAGAACTGACCAAATTGACCGCAGAAAAGCTGTCCATTGTGACGGACGGCACCAAAGAGGTTGCGGAAACTATTGATGCGGTTGCATTGGCCTATCATGATCAGGCTGATAAGCTTGCGGAAATTTCTCTTGGTGTGGAGCAAATTGCCAGCGTTGTGCAGACCAATTCTGCCACTGCGGAAGAGAGTGCAGCAGCCAGTGAAGAGTTGTCTGGCCAAGCAAATATGATGCGCCAGCAGATCGCGCATTTCCAGCTGGAGCAGGACTTTACTTGACGATTGCATAATCACTATTAGAGACGAAGAGCGGTTAGTTAATCTAATCGCTCTTTTCTTTTATTCCGTGTATGAAAAAGTGAATCTGCATCAGCGTGCCGCCTTTTTCTGAAAGATGTATCGAGTTGACTCGCAAGTTGATTCACTTGCCGTTTGGATTGAACAGTTTACACAAAAACAGGAAATAATTACCTAGAAATGGGGATGGACAGTGTCCCATAAAATGCATATACTAATTATCGTAATCAAATACTTGGATTGTCACTGGTAATGCAGGAAAGACCACTATAAATAAAAGCCTGGGGGCTACGGCGTCAAAAAGCTGGACGGGATTTTGGACAAAACTATCCGCTATCAATTTTTTAAGATTAGGGCCTCCAACGGAAAGACCGTCATTGAGGCGCAGCATGAAAAACAGATTGAGCTGGCTCGGGCGCGGCATAAGCTGGCCTGTATGCAATTGTCGGAAAAGCAAAAGGAACTGTGGAAGACCACCGGGCAGAAACAATACGGGTAATTCGTGGTGAGAGCAGACTGGATATTGTCTTACTCAATAGCCTGATCGTAGATGGCAGGGCGGAAGTGGAGCGATTGTCCGCCGCGGCGGAGAACATAAAGCACGAATTGGACAGGGGTTTGGCAAGCGAACGTGCTGAACAAGAAGAATATGAAAGACTGGGGAACTGGGAGGACTTGTATGCCAACTGTACCTTTGAGGCAAGGAAAATGATTGCCTGTCAGTTTATCAAGTCTGTCTATGTGTACCGCAACTACGCATTGGAAATTGAATTTAATGTGTCGTTGAAGATTTCAAGACGTTAGAGACGCAGTGCGGGGGAATAGAGAACGAAGAAGTGGCCATCCATGTGACGGCATAAAAAAACAGACTTGCGTTTGCAAGTCTGTTTTTGGTGGACCTGAAGAGATTCGAACTCTCGACCTCTCGGATGCGAACCGAACGCTCTCCCAACTGAGCTACAGGCCCATATTTTATTTTTTCAGCATTTTTTTACTGCTCTTGACAAGTAAATATTATACATGTAGAATAAACTCGTGTCAAGCGTTTTTTTCTGCTTGGTGAAAAAAAGAGTGCATCAGCCAGATGCGCCAAAAGGAGAATTGAAAATGAAAAACAGCGAAAAGACAATGGAAAAAATCGTCGCCCTGTGCAAGGGTCGTGGCTTCGTGTATTCCGGCTCGGAGATTTACGGCGGCCTTGCCAACACGTGGGACTACGGTCCGCTTGGCGTGGAGTTTAAGAACAACGTCAAGGCGGCGTGGCGCAAGAAGTTTGTGCAGGAAAGCCCGTATAACGTCGGTCTGGACTCTGCCATTCTGATGAATCCGACTACTTGGGTTGCCTCTGGACATGTCGGCGGCTTTTCCGATCCGCTGATGGACTGCAAGGACTGCAAGACCCGTCACCGTGCCGACCAGCTGATTGAGGATGCTACTGGTGAAAATCCGGCTGGCTGGACCAACGAGCAGATGAAGGCATATATCGACGAGCATCAGATCGCTTGCCCGAACTGCGGCGGCCATAACTTCACGGATATCCGTCAGTTTAACCTGATGTTTAAAACCTATCAGGGCGTTACGGAAAATGCGAAGAACGAGATTTATCTGCGTCCTGAAACTGCGCAGGGTATTTTTGTCAACTTCCAGAACATTCAGCGCACCACCCGCAAGAAGATCCCGTTCGGCGTAGGTCAGGTGGGTAAGTCTTTCCGCAATGAAATTACGCCGGGCAACTTCACCTTCCGCACCCGCGAATTTGAGCAGATGGAGCTGGAGTTCTTCTGCAAGCCGGGCACGGATCTGGAGTGGTTTAAGTATTGGAAGGATTACTGCCATGATTGGCTGCTGTCTCTCGGCATGAAGGACGAGAACCTGCGTCTGCGCGATCACGATCCGGAGGAGCTCAGCCATTATTCCAATGCAACAACCGATATTGAATTCCTGTTCCCGTTTGGCTGGGGCGAGCTGTGGGGCATTGCTGACCGCACTGACTTCGACCTGACACAGCATCAGAACACCTCGGGCGTTTCGATGGAGTATTTCGATCAGGAAGCGAATGAGAAGTATATCCCGTATGTTATCGAGCCGTCGCTCGGTGCTGACCGTGTAGCGCTGGCATTCCTGTGCGATGCGTACGATGAGGAAGTCGTCGGTCAGGATAAGAACGGCAAGGACGATGTACGCACCGTGCTGCGCCTGCATCCGGCGCTCGCGCCGTTCAAGGCTGCGGTACTGCCGCTGTCGAAAAAGCTGTCGGAAAAGGCAATGCCGATCTGGCAGGAGCTTTCCAAGCAGTTCTCGGTGGACTTTGATGACGCAGGTTCGATTGGCAAGCGTTACCGCCGTGAGGACGAGATCGGCACGCCGTACTGTGTCACGGTGGACTTTGAAACCGAGCAGGACGGCTGCGTGACTGTGCGTGACCGCGATACCATGGAGCAGGAGCGCATCAAGATCGAAGATGTGGCTGCTTATATTGCCAAGAAGATCGCGTTTTAATAAAAAATGTAGAAAAACCGCTGCATGTGCAGCGGTTTTTTCTTTTAGGAAGCGTGACGATCCTCGGCATTGTTGTTGCCGCGGAACAGCAGGGAAATGCACCACAGCGCGGCCAAGCCGACGAGAGCAAAAATGATGCGGCTCATTGCGCTGGCCTGTCCGCCGAACAGAAAACCGACCAGATCAAATCCGAACAGGCCGATACTGCCCCAGTTCAGGCCGCCAATAATGGCAAGAATCAATGCAAGTTTATCAAGAAACATAAAAACTCCCCTTTCCGGTTTTCCATAGTATGGCCGAAAAGGGGAGAAAACATGCGGAAAAAACGTTTTTTTATGCTGAGTGGCTGTTATAGCTGCGAAAAGACCTGACCGATCGGTGCGTGAATGACCAAATCGGCACGGCGGTCGGCGGGCGTTTCGGACTTATTGACCAACACCAGTTTGTTGCCTCGGTAGTAGTCGATCAGCCCGGCCGCGGGGTAGACCGCAAGGGAAGTGCCGCCGATGATGAGAATATCTGCATTGCGGATGTATTCCACACTTTTATTGATCGTATAGCTGTCCAGACTTTCCTCGTACAGCACAACATCGGGTTTGATGATGCCGCCGCATTCGCATTTAGGAACTCCTGTGCCTGCGGCAATGTCCCGTACATCATACGGTTTGCGGCAACGCATGCAGTAGTTGCGGAGGACAGAGCCGTGCAGCTCCAGCACCTCTTTGGAGCCTGCTTTCTGGTGCAGGCCGTCAATATTCTGTGTCACGACTGCGCGGCATTTGCCCATACGTTCCCATTCTGCCAGTTTAAGATGCGCGGCGTTCGGCTCTGCGTCCAGCGCGAGCATTTTCGCGCGGTAGAAGCGGTAAAACTCCTCGGGCTCTGCCATGAAAAAGGTGTGGCTCAAAATGGTTTCCGGCGGATACTTGTATTGTTGGTTGTACAGACCATCCACCGAGCGGAAATCCGGGATTCCACTTTCGGTGGAAACACCTGCGCCGCCAAAAAACACGATGTTATCGCTGGCATCCACCCATTCTTTCAGCTTGGCAATTTGTGCATCCATGCTTTCTGCCTCCTTTTATTCCACGAAGGAAACAACGCCTTCCTTGCGGGGCTTTGCGGGTGTTTCCTTGGCGATATAGCCGATGGCAGCGGAGCAGATGACGATATGATCCTCGGGCACGCCGTATTCGGTCAGCAGGGCACGCACCTTCGGGTCGTCGCAGCACTCCCGGATCTGATTGATCCAGCACGAGCCAAGGCCAAGCTCGGTCGCCATGAGCAGCAGGTTCTCCATCGCGGCGGCGCCATCGACAAAGGCGTGATGCTCATCGCGCTTGTAGGAGATAATAATGTTGACCGGTGCGCCGTAGAAATTGTATTCCGGGCCACGGTTATCTGCTTCGGCAACCGCGCGGGCCAGAGCAAGAGATTTTTCGGCGCTATACACTACGGTGAAGTGCCAAAGATATTTGCCCATGCCGGAAGGAGCCCACTCGGCGGCCTCGACCACCTGCATGATCTGGTCTTTGGGCGGAAGTTTGGATTCAAACGCGCGCGTGGAGCGGCGGGATTTGATAATCTGCATCAGGTTGGACATGGAAAAAACCTCCTTGATTAGAATAAATATAGTATAGCCCCTGTACGGTCAGGTTTCAAGACAACATCACCAAAAATGCAAATAGATGTGTAAAAAAACTGTGAAAAGCAGGGTTTCTGTGATATACTGATACAGATTAAAAATGATAAACAGGAGACGGATACGAAATGATTACAATCAGCGATCTGAGCTTGAATTTCAGCGGGGAGCCGCTGTTTAAAGATGTGAATCTGAAATTTACAGAAGGGAACTGCTATGGCGTTATTGGCGCCAACGGTGCGGGTAAATCCACGTTCCTGCGTATTTTGTCGGGAGACCTTGACCCGTCCACCGGCACGGTTTCCATCGCACCCAAGACGCGCATGAGTGTTCTGAAGCAGGACCATTTTGCATTTAACGAGGAGACCGTGCTCAATACCGTGCTTGGCGGCAATCCGCGTCTGCTGGAGGTCATGCAGGAGAAAGACGCACTGTATATGAAGGACCCCTTCACCGAGGAGGATGGCAACAAGGCGGCGGAGCTGGAAGCCGAATTTGCCGAGATGGGCGGCTGGGAAGCGGAAACCGAAGCCGGTCAGCTGCTTAACGGTCTGGGATTGGACGCGGACGCGATCCTGTATACCGAGATGCAGTATCTGGGAGACGTGGAAAAGGTCAAGGTGCTGCTCGCACGCGCGCTGTTCGGCAAGCCGGACATTCTGCTGCTCGACGAGCCGACCAACCATCTGGATATTCAGGCGGTGCGCTGGCTGGAGGATTTTCTGGCAGATTTCGAGGGAACCGTGCTGGTTGTTTCGCATGACCGTCACTTCCTCAACAACGTCTGTACGCATATCGTGGATATCGACTACGGCAAGATCAAGCTGTATGTCGGTAACTATGAGTTCTGGTACGAGTCCTCGCAGCTGATTCAGCGTATGATCAAAGACCAGAACCGCAAGAACGAAGAGAAGATCAAAGAACTGCAAAACTTCATTCAGCGTTTTGCGGCCAACAAGTCCAAGTCCCGTCAGGCAACCAGCCGACGCAAGCTGATCGACAAGCTGACGGTTGAAGAACTGCCGGCGTCTTCCCGCCGCTATCCGTGGGTGTCGTTCGCGGCTGACCGTGAGGCAGGCAAGGACATTCTGGAAGTGCGCGGCATTTCCAAGACGATCGACGGCGAAAAGATTCTGGACAACGTCTCCTTTATTGTGCGCCGCGGGGATAAGATTGCATTCATTTCGGATAACGAGCTGGCGATGACCACGCTGTTCCAGATTCTGATGGGCGAGATCAAGCCGGATGAGGGCAGCTTCAAGTGGGGCGTAACCACTTCTCAGAGCTATTTCCCCAAGGATAACAACGAGTTCTTTGAGGGCCATACCGAAAATATGCTGGACTGGATTGCACCGTATTCGCGCACGGATACGCTGGAATCCACGCTCCGCGGTTTTCTTGGCCGCATGCTGTTTTCGGGCGATGATGTGTATAAGCCGGTCCGCGTGCTTTCGGGCGGCGAAAAGGTGCGCCTGATGCTCGCACGCATGATGCTGTTTGGCTCGAATGTGCTGGTGATTGACCAGCCGACGAACCATCTGGATCTGGAGTCGATCACGGCGGTCAACAACGGCGTGCGTGATTTCAAGGGCACGGTGCTGTTCGCCTCGCATGACCATGAGTTTGTGCAGACCATCGCCACGCGCATCATTGAAATCCGTGAGAAGGGTGTGCTGGATAAGGAGTGCACATACGATGAATTTCTGGAGTTCCGCGAAACCTATCAGGGTTAAATGAAAAAAGGGATATATGGCCTGCTGGTGCTGCTGGCAATGGCTGCGGCGGCTTATGCATCGGCATCTGTGCTGGGATGGGGCTGCCCAGTGTGGCATTTTACAGGCATACCCTGTCCGGGCTGCGGTCTGTCGCGCGCGGCATTTGCATTGCTTCGGCTGGATTTTTGGACGGCGTTTCGCTATCATCCGATGATCTATGTGCTGCCGCCGGTGGTTCTTCTGGTTCTGTTTCGGAAAAAGCCGCTGTTCGGCTCTCAAAAGCGGGAGCGGGTTTTCTTGTGGAGTGTAATGGCGCTCTGGGCGTGCATCTGGGTCGTGCGGTTGATACTGCGTGACCCGTTGATCTGCGGCGCTGCGGCGTAAGCATTCGTGTTGCAAAAACGCATGGCAATGCGCCATGCGTTTTTGCTTTTTAATCTTTATAATAATTAAGAAACAGTATGTCCGCTATCGCTTGCTTCATCACAGAAAACTGTGGTATAATAACCTAAATTGGGCATATACCGAGGAGGAAAACCGGAATTATGATTATCACGTGTCCGCACTGTCAGGCTGAGACCGATCACAAGGTGCACGATCATATCAATATTGACCGCAATCCTGAGTTGCGGGCGCAGGTGCAGGATCTGTCCTGCTTCCGCGTCAAATGCCCCAATTGTGGTGAGACGGCGCTTGTCGTACACCCCTGCCTGTATCATGATATGGCAAATCAGTTTATGGTTTGGCTGTGGCCGGAGGAGGGAGAAGCACCTAAGGCACAGTTTGACCCGCTGGCAGGTTATACATTGCGGATCGTGGACAGTTTGAACGCATTCCGCGAAAAGATCAATATTCTGGAGCGGGGGCTGGATGACCGTGCAGTGGAAATCATGAAGCTGCTGCTGTTTACCCAGCTCAATCATGATTTGGATGTCGTGGAGCTGCTGTTTCACGAACTGGATGAGCGCACCGGAGACTTCCGGTTTGTGGCAGTGCTGTCCGATGGGGCGGAGCAGTATGCTGCCATGCCGGGCACAGTTTATCAGCGGTTGCGGGAGGATGTGGAAACCTATCTGTACACATCCGGCGGCGACTTTACCAAGATTGATATGGCATGGGCGCACAGCGCGCTCGAGTTGTTGCATGAGCTGGGATGAAAAAACGGCCTTTCCAAAAGGAAAGACCGTTCGATACGATTTGGTTTAGCCGAAGAACACCTGTACCAGTGTGCCGCCGATCACGGCAACGGCAAACGTGGCTGCAATTACAGGCAGTGCGCGATGCCGGCCTTCTTTTTCTTCAAACAGCACGATGTAGCCGAAGCCGGCGCCGGTCGAGAGTCCGGCAATCAGTGCGCCGAAGCTGATGGTGCCGCCGACAAATAGCTCGGAGAGCAAAACGCTCATGGCGCAGCTGGGGATCAGCCCGAGGATGGCACACAGGAGCGGCTGGAAGATGCTGTTGGACAGAAGAAGGGACGCGAGCACTTCTTCGCCAATGATGTGCACGACCAGGTTCAGAACAAAGAGCACGGCAAACAGGAAAAACGCAGTTTTTAAGGTGTGCCAGACAACGCTCCAAACCGGGGAACTGGCGCTGCAATCACAGGCCGACATTTCAATCTCCAGCTCTTCGTCGCTGTTCGGACGGTGGCTGCGGAATACGGTATAGCGCAAAATGTAACCGCCGATCACGGCGATGGCGAACTTGACGACCAGCAACAGAACGACTTGTGACACACTGGCGCCACCTGCCAGCATAACTGGTACCGCCTCATCCGAGGTGGCAAGAAATACGGCAACTAAGGTCGCGGGCGCCAAATATCCGGCGGAGAAAAGGGCCGCGGCGGCGGCGGAGAAACCGCATTGTGGAATCGTTCCAGCTAGTGCACCGACAACAGGGCCAAATTGTGCGGCACGCGAAAGCAGAGCCGGTGTATTGGTCAGCCGGTTTTCGATATAATAGAGAAGAGCATATACCACAAGCAAAAGTGGAATGGTCTTGAGCACATCGAAAAACGCTTCCGGTAAAACGTGAGATAGGATATCGAGCAATAATTTCACCTCATAGCAAATGACAGTTAAACAAGGACAACTACAAGACAGTATAACACACGAATAGGCAATCGGGCAAGAAGGATTTGCCGAAATACACCAGTTTTGAAAGGGAAACGATCGAAGGATATGAAATTTAGTGATTTGAAAATCGAAAAAAATATACTCAAGGCATTGCGGGAAGCCGGATACGATGAGCCAACCCCCATTCAGCAAAAGGCGATCCCGCCGGTTTTGGAAGGCCATGATCTGATGGGCTGCGCGCAGACCGGCACAGGAAAAACCTGTGCGTTTTCGGTTCCGATCATCCAGCGCTTGTCCCGTTCCGGCGGCAAAGCGGGCACGATTCGCGCATTGATCTTGACGCCGACACGCGAGCTTGCGTTGCAGATCTACGAAAATGTCTGCCAATATGCGCGGTATACACCGTGCACCGCAGCAGTGATCTTCGGCGGTGTATCTCAGGTGCCGCAGGTGGAGGCTATCGCGCGCGGCGCAGATATTTTGATTGCCACCCCTGGACGGTTATGGGATTTGATGGGGCAGGGCATTGTGAAACTGAACAAGGTGGAATGCTTTGTATTGGACGAGGCCGACCGTATGCTGGACATGGGCTTTTTCCCGGATGTCAAGCGGATCATCAAGTATTTGCCGGCCAAGCGGCAGACGCTTCTCTTTTCCGCAACCATCCCGAAGGAAATTGCTGCATTGGCAGACAGTTTGCTGACCAATCCGGCGCGCATTTCCATCACGCCGTCAGCCAAGCCGGTAGAAAAGATCGAGCAAAAGGTTTTTTTGGTGGAAAAAGCAGAAAAAAGGGAACTGCTGATCGACACCATTCGTCAAAGCAATGTACACCAGACATTGGTCTTTACACGCACCAAGCACGGCGCGGACCGTGTCGCGCGTGATTTGAACCGCGCAGGCATTCAGGCAAAGGCGATTCACGGAGATAAGAGCCAGAACCAGCGCCAGCGTGCACTGGAGGAGTTTAAGGCGTGCAAAATTGCGGTGCTGGTTGCGACTGATATTGCCGCGCGCGGCATTGATATCAACGAGCTGCCGCTGGTCATCAACTTTGACTTGCCCAACATCCCGGAAACCTATGTGCACCGCATCGGCCGCACGGGACGCGCGGGGCAGGAGGGGACTGCGATTTCCTTCTGCGACCGGTCTGAACGGCCGTATCTGGCAGATATCGAAAAGCTGATCGGCAAGCGTATCCCGCTTGCAGGCGAGATTCCGCACGTGGAAAAAGAGAATGAACGTGCAGGACGAGAAAACGGTCAGCGCAAGACAACCAATGTGCGCACGCGCCGCAAGCCGGTTTCGGAGAATGCTTCTGCGGAAGAGGTTGCCGCAGATGTCGCAAGGGAAAAAGCTGCAAAGCAAAAGGCACGCAAAAATGCTGCCGCAAAGCGTCCCTCTCACAAGGAGAAAGCAGCAGAAGCACAAAATGAGCAGCGTGCAAAAGCGGCGGCGCCTCGCACCAAAAAGGCGGCGTCTTCCCGCACGCGGGGACGGCGCAACGATCCGTATGCACGTTTTGAAAAGAATGAACCGCGTGTAGATGCACACACACCGTCTCGAGCCTATGCTTTGAGCGAAGAAGCGGCGGCCCGCATTCGGAAAAAGGTAGAGGATGCGCTGGCAGCGCGCGCTCAGAGAGCATCCGCACCGGCGCAGCCGGCTAAGAAAAACACAAAGACCGCTGTTCACCGGAGACGGCGCAGCGTGAAATGATCGGTTGAAATATTCCTTTATGGATAGATAGAAAAATGAACAGGAAAAGGAGTAAACAACGATGAACGGCGCACGACACCGCTTTGCCCTTGGGCTTACCTGCTTTTTTTTGATCTGCCTGACTGTGGTTTACCCTTTCCTGCTCTATACGCCAAATGCGTTTGTCAGCCGGTGGCGGGAATGGTATATCGAAACCGCAATGGGAACCATGACGCACCAGTGGCTGGCGACCTGGTTTATTCCGAACGACATCATTGAAGAGGTCATGGCAAAGCGCTACATGCTCAATCAAAAGCAGGAAGGCATCACCAGTGCATGGAGCGATGTGAGTGATCAGGAAGCTAAGGCATCCACGCCAAAGGAGCAGTTTTACCAGACCTTTTCGGAGTTGGATGAAGAAAGTTTTGAAGCCTTTCTCCGGGACAATCCGGAGTACATAGCTGATGGATATGACCATATCAACATTGACCTGATTGGGGATGCCACGCAGAAAAACTATAACACGGGCATTACCACCAAACAAGGGGATACGGTTTTGGCAATCAACGCAGAGCATGGAATCCTGATTGCTGAAATTGTTGGAGAAGATTCGCTTGGTATGGAATATGCCGGTAAGGTTGCGCTGTGCAAAAAACCGGAAAATATTTTTGTCGGAACGTGTGAAGGACTGTTTTCCTATGGCTCTTATGTTTCGGATATGGTGCGGAATTATGATGCAATTCTGGGGATCAATGCCTCCGGTTTTGCGGATTATGAAGGAAACGGAACCGGTGGTTTGCCGTATGGGTTCCTGAAAAGCCAAGGGGAAACACTCCAAATTGCTGTAGGTGATACATGGAAGATTATCGGTTTTGACGAAGAGGATCATTTGCAGATCGGCGCGTTTACCGATACCTCCAATCTGCGCGACGCGGTGGAGTTCCATCCAGCGCTGATTATCAATGGGGAAAATCTGGTTGCAGGCACAGGCTTAAATGAGCAGCAGCCGCGCACAGCGATCGGTCAGGCGGAAGACGGAACGGTCATTATGCTGGTGGTGGACGGACGTCAATTCCATTCTTTCGGCATTTCCATCGAGCGATGCGCCGGCATCATGGAATCCTACCATGCGTATCAGGCATCTATGCTGGACGGTGGTTCGTCATCTGTAATGGTATATCGGGGACGGGAAATCACCAGTCCGACAACCTTGTCGCAAAATCCGGAAGGACGGTATTTGCCGGACGCATTTTTAATTCGGTAACTTCTGAACAGAAAAACAAAGGCACGGCATTTTGCCGTGCCTTTTTGTGCGATTTACTGCTTTTGGTGCTCTTGTTTCCACGCTTTGATTTGTGTAAGACGCGCTTTATATTTACTTTCTGAGCCTTGTTCGGTTGGGTGATAGTATTCGCGTCCTTTCAGTGAATCCGGCAGACATTGCATATCGGTCAGCTTGTCGGCTGTGTCGTGCGCATATTGATAACCTTTTCCGTATTCCAGTTCCTTCATCAGCCGGGTTGGCGCGTTGCGGATGACCAGCGGTACTGGCTCGGAAAGTTGAGTCAAAGCATCCTTTTTTGCACTTTCATAGGCAACATACAGCGCGTTAGACTTGGGCGCAAGCGACAGATAGACCACCGCGTGTGTTAAATGCACGCTGCATTCGGGCATTCCGATAAAATGGCACGCCTGATAGGCTGCGACTGCAATTTCGAGTGCGCGCGAGTCGGCCATACCGACATCTTCGCTGGCGAAGCGGATGACACGCCGCGCGATATAGAGCGGATCTTCGCCCGCTTCCAACATGCGCGCCAGCCAGTAGACAGCGGCATCCGGGTCGGAATTGCGCATGGATTTGTGAAGCGCGGAGATCAGGTTATAATGCTCCTCGCCGGTCTTGTCGTACAGCAGCGACTTTTTGGAGATGCACTGCTCGAGCGTCTCGCGTGTGACCGTAACCGTTTTTCCATCTGTATCGCTGTTGAGCACAAGCATTTCAAGGGTGGACAGGGCGGTACGAGCGTCGCCATTGGCAAAGTTTGCGATTGCTTCCAGCATATCCGGCTCGATCTGGATTTTTTGCGCGCCGAAGCCGCGCGGATCGGTCAGCACGCGGGAGAGTAGGGAAGTGAGGTCGCTCGTTGTCAGCGCCTGCAGCACAAACACCTTGCAGCGCGACAAAAGGGCGCCGTTGAGCTCAAATGACGGGTTTTCGGTTGTCGCGCCGATTAGGATAATGCTGCCCTTTTCCACAAAGGGCAGAAAAGCGTCCTGCTGTGCTTTGTTGAAGCGGTGAATCTCGTCCACAAACACAATGGTGCGCTCGCCGAAGCGACGGTTGTCCTCCGCCTGCTGCATCACCTGCCGGATTTCTTTGATGCCGCTGGTGACAGCGGAAAAGTCGATAAATGTTGCTTTGGTGCGGTTTGCGATGATGCGTGCCAGCGTGGTTTTGCCCACACCGGGCGGTCCCCAGAAGATCATGGAGCTGACGCGGTCGCTTTCAATCAAGCGGCGTAGTACCTTGCCTTCGCCCAGCAGATGGGACTGCCCGACAAACTCGGACAGGTCGCGCGGACGCAGTCGTGCCGCCAGCGGATGACTATCGTCTCCGCCGAACAAAGTCTGTTGTTCCATGCGGCGCACCTCCTTTACATGATATCTGTATTATATCACCGAACAAATGTTCCTGCAAGAAGGCGTGAAAAATCCTCTCCGGAAAGGAGAGGATTTTTTGATTATTGCAGGGGAACGTCCACACCATCAAAGTTCAGCAAGACGATATCGGACGGGTTGAGTGGCTCATCGAACATCCACTGGTCGTTTGCGTGCCCATCGCTGTTGGGATCGGACATATCATCAACGCTCCAACCGCCTTTAATGCAGTTGTTGGTCAAATAGAGCTTTTTGCCACCTTTTGTCATGGCATAGGTCGGCCGGCGACCGAGGATGGTGCCCTTGCTTGCGGAGCGGGCAGATACCCCAATTTCAGAGACGCGGATTTCTTCGACCAGTGCGCCGCCAACTTGCACGTTCGGGTGGTACACGACTTCATCGGCCGTTTCCACCGTGATGGTGCACGACCAGTCGCCTTCGACGGGAGCATGTAACAGATAAGAGCCGTTCAAATCGCTGAATGTCAGATAGGGGAGGTCGTCTGGGGTGACATCGAATACTTCATCGAAATACCACTGGTCGTTGTATTGGAAGTATCTGCCGCCGCCGAAAGATTGATTCGGGTCACGTGCGTCGGTTACTCTAATGTGTATACTGCTGCCGGAATGATTAGCTTCGCCCACAAAAGCGACTTGAATATGCAGCTTGCCGTCCTCGCCAAAGCCGACCGAGGACAGGCGGACGCGGTCGCTGCCCTCCAATTCGCAGGGTGACTGTTCAGGAATTAACGGAATATGCTCTGCAAAGAGCGGCACGCCCATGTCCTCCGTCATGTTTTTCAGTCCGGTGACGGACAGCATTTCACGCGGGAAATCAACCGTTTCCTCCGCGCGTTCGGCAGGCTGGAAACTGCTGAAAGACACGTTGACTTCCGTGCCATCCGCGATCGAACGGCCAATCTCGTAGATCTCGATGAGTGCTGTGCGGCTATTTTCGTCATAGTATACTACGCGCTCGCCGCCGACCCAGCCGTTGACGATCGGCGCATCTTTATCCTGTTCGTACTCCAGCCATCCATTAATCAGCATATCCTCGCTGAGCCGGTCGCCGGTTTTGTCCTGCACCTCGACCCAGACGCGCACCATGCCGCTGCTTGCCAGCGCAGCCACCGGTCGCACCTCAATGCCGTTGTCCTCGACGGCAATGCCAGTAATAGATTGGCTTTGCTCAGAAAAACTGCCGAGTGCATTTTGCAGTGCGGCGCGGATAGCTGGGATGGCGGCGGCGAATGCAGAAAAAGTCAGCAGCGCAGCAAGCACAGCTGCCAATACCATTCTTCCCGTTGTCCAGCGCAGCTTAGCACGGCGGGGATGAAGCTGTTGGAGAATTTCCGCGCGCCGTTCGGGCGAGAGTGTGATATTTTGCATTGTCATATCTAAGTCCCTCCTCATACTGCGTTTATTCATCGTAGTACCATCCTTTCAAGACTTCGCGCAGCATTTTGCGGGCGCGGGATAGGCGAGCGGTGACAGTCGAGACATCCACATGTAAAATGTCTGCGATCTCACGCGCTTTGAGTTCCTGATAATAGTACAAGATGATCACTTCGCGGTAAGGACGTGAAAGCGCCAGAATGGTGCGCGGCAGTGTGTCATCCACCTGCGGATCATCCGTGGAGGTAAAGAGCGCATCCAATTCTTCAGCAGGGGCATGGCGGCGTTTCCATGGGGAACGCAGATAGCTTTTGCACACGTTGATGGCGATGCGGGTGATCCAAGTCAGCTCGCTGCCTTCGCCGCGAAATTTGTCCGCGTTGCGCCATGCTTTGAGCAAGGTTTCCTGCACCGCGTCCTCGGCCAAATGCACGTCTTTCAGATAAAGCGTGCACAGACGCAGCAGGCGGTTACCCCAGTCGTTCAGCAGACGCGCAAAGCCGTCCTCGTCCTGCAGATACGAGGGAGCCTTGTTTTCAGTCGGTTCCATTACGGCTTCACATCCTTTCAACCATTTGACGCAAATAGGGAGGAAAATTACTGCAAAAAAATTGAGGCTTTTTGGAAAGCCTCAATTAAGATGTAGCTCGTCATTCATAATCAACCGGCTCACCGGTCAGCACATCGTAATAATACCAGTCATCGCTGTTATCGTCCACGAAAAAATAGAGACCAAGTGGGCTTTGTGTTCGGTCACCCGTGATGCGTCCAATATATCTGGCGCCTTCGGTTTCGCCAATCGGTGTGATCTGTGCAACCGAGAACGGATGCATGATAAGTAGATACAGCGGTAGTACTATGAGAAACGGTATATAAAACACGAGCAACAAGATAAAGACATTTTTCACTTTGCTGTGCGGCTGTTGCGGCTGCATTGGTCGGCGGAAGGGCAGAAGCTGGTACAACCAGACGGCAATGCCAATCAGCGCCAGCAGGCACAACCACCAGATGTCAGGTTGATACCACATGTACCCGCCACCGTACTCCAGCAGCAGATAGGCCAATGCAGTGCACAGCAACAACAGCAGTGCGCCCTGCCAGCGCGGTGTACGGTCGGGCCGTTCGCGTTCAATATACTCGACGGCTACTAAGGGAATCAACAGCATTGCAGCACCCCAGATCCACAGATAGACCGCATTGATGCCAAGTGCTTTGTCATACGCGAAGTTAAGCCAAGTGGCAAGGCTGCTTGCCGTCAGCCAGACAGCGATGGCCAGCACAGCCAGCATAGGGGTGGAAAGCTGCTTTTTCATCTCTATCCCACCTTTCAAAAAAGGCAAACGGGCAAAGCCTTGCGGCTTTGCCCGTTTTATCATCCTGCGCTGCAAGGCGCTATTTGATTAAAAAGGAACTTACGCTTCTGCCTTGATCTTCTTGAGCTTAGCAAAGCGCGGCAGGCCGTTCACCTTCGGGCCTACGTTCTCGCCGGCGATCAGCGGCATAGCATACTCGACGAACTTCTCGGTTACGCCGTTGCCTTCCTCGTTGATCCAGTCGCGCGGAACCTTCTTCTCGGTATTGGCAACCTCGGAGAGTGGCAGCAGCTCGATTTCGCACTTGTAGCCGTTTGCATCACGGGTGCACTTGAAGCCCGGCATGTAGTCAGTCTTGCCAGCGACAGCGTTCTCAACCGCTGCCTTACCGGACATGTAGGACTCGTCTACGTCGGTCTTGGAAGCGCAGTGCGCTGCGCAGCGCTGGAGCAGAGAAAGCTCGATGCCGCGTACCTTGCAGCCCAGCTCGTTCTTGACGGTATCTGCCAGCATAGCAGCCAGACCGCCCAGCTGTGCATGACCAAAGCCGTCAGTTGCAGAGGTCTTAGCCTCGGATACGAAGGAGCCGTCCGCATAGTGGATGCCTTCGGAAACAGCAACCAGGCAGTTGCCCTTTTCTGCATAGATGCGCTTTACGTCTGCGAGGAACTTCTGCATGTCGAAGTCGGTCTCGGGGAGGTAAATCAGATCCGGGCCAGCGCCCATCGCGGTTGCCAGACCAGCAGCGCCAGCCAGCCAGCCAGCGTGACGGCCCATGATCTCAACCACGCAAACCATGCCGGTGTCGTAAACGCGCGCGTCCTGATAGATCTCCATGCAGGAAGTTGCGATATACTTGGCAGCGGAAGCGTAGCCCGGGCAGTGGTCGGTGCCGAACAGGTCGTTGTCGATGGTCTTCGGAATGCCCATGACGCGGCACTCATAGCCGGACTTCATCATATACTTGGAAACCTTGTTGCAGGTATCCATGGAGTCGTTGCCGCCGTTATAGAAGAAATAGCGGATGTCGTACTTCTTGAAGATTTCCAGAATACGCTTGTAATCGGTGTCGTCCACATCCGGATCAGCCAGCTTGTAGCGGCAGGAGCCGAGCGCGGAGGACGGGGTGTAGCGCAGCAGCGCGAGCTCGTCGCGGTCTTCCTTGTCGATGTCGTACAGTTCGTCGTTCAGCAGGCCCTTGATGCCGTGTGCCATGCCGAGTACACGGGTGATGGACGGGTTGTCCAGCGCGGTCTCCAACGCGCCGAGCACGGAAGAATTGATGACCGAAGTCGGGCCGCCCGACTGGCCGATGACGCAAGCGCCTTTCAGTTCACTCATAATGATAAACCTCCTAACAAATTAAAACACAGGGTTTGCCCGCTGCGTTCTCTTGCAATATAAGGGTATCATAAAACTGCTCTAAAATCAATGCAAAACAGAATTTTTTGCATACAGTCGGGCATTTTGGGCAGATAAGCAAAAAATGGGCGCAATTTTGATGATGTACTTGATTTTATGCGAACATACTGATAAAATAAAGGAAGAATTAAGCGCAAGCTAATTTGTAGGAAAGGAAGTTTACTATGCCATTAGTTACTACTACCGAGATGTTTAAGAAAGCCTATGCCGGCGGCTATGCGGTCGGTGCTTTCAACGTGAACAACATGGAGATTGTTCAGGGCATCACTGAGGCCTGCCAGGAGCAGCACGCTCCGGTTGTGCTGCAGGTTTCCAAGGGCGCGCGTGCCTATGCCAACCACACCTATCTGGTGAAGATGGTAGAGGCTGCTGTTCAGGAGTGCCCGGATATCCCGATCGCGCTGCACCTGGACCACGGCCCGGACTTTGAGACCTGCAAGTCCTGCATCGACGGCGGCTTTACTTCTGTCATGATCGACTGCTCGAGCAAGCCGTTCGACGAGAACGTTGAGATCACCAAGAAGGTCGTTGAGTATGCGCATGCACACGGCGTTGTTGTTGAGGCTGAGCTCGGCACGCTGGCAGGCGTTGAGGACGACGTTCAGGTTTCCGCTGAGGATTCCTCTTACACCCATCCGGAAGAGGTTGAGGAGTTCGTAACCCGCACCGGCTGTGACTCGCTGGCAATTGCTATCGGCACCTCGCACGGCGCTTACAAGTTCACTCCTGAGCAGTGCACCCGCAACGAGAAGGGCATCTTGGTTCCGCCTCCGCTGCGTTTCGATGTTCTGGAGGAAGTTTCCAAGCGTCTGCCGGGCTTCCCGATTGTACTGCACGGTTCCTCTTCGGTTCCGCAGAACTTTGTTGACATCATCAATGCGCACGGTGGCAAGATGCCCGATGCAATCGGCATTCCGGAGGAAGAGCTGCGCAAGGCTGCTTCGATGTCTGTCTGCAAGATCAACATCGACTCCGATATCCGTCTGGCTATCACCGCTACCATCCGTGAGTACTTCGACGAGCATCCGGATCACTTCGATCCCCGTCAGTACCTTAAGCCCGCTCGTCAGGCTGTTAAGGACATGGTTGCGCACAAGCTGGTCAACGTTCTTGGCTGCAACGGCAAGGCATAAGAAGTTTCTTTGTTTTGAAGCAGAACGAACCGCATCCAAAAGGATGCGGTTCGTTTTTTTATTTTGGCGGTAGGTCTGACAGATGCTTGCGATAGCAGTTTTCATACTTTACATTATGAAAGTGCTGTGCTATAATAAAAATAACGGAACGCAGTATGGATGTAGGAGGGATATGTTTTGAACCGAAAGCTAAAAGATGAGGATATGGATATCCTGTTTCGGGGCATTCTCAAACTCAAGACAGTGGAAGACTGCTATGATTTCTTTGAGGACCTGTGTACGATTGCCGAGCTGCGTGCAATGGTGCAGCGCTTTCAGGTGGCCCGTATGCTGGATGAGGGCCGCATTTACAGCGATATCGTGCAGGAGACGGGCGCGTCAACGGCGACGATCAGCCGCGTCAATAAGTGTCTGGTATATGGGTCGGACGGCTACCGCAAAATGCTCGACCGCTTGAAAGAAGACGATGAATAGTTATCAGACTCTGTCGGCATACTATGACCGCTTTACGGATGATGTGGGCTATGAGCAGTGGGCGGATTTTTTTGTCGCGCTCTTTGCACGGGAAGGTGTGGAACCCAAGATCGTGCTCGATCTGGCCTGCGGCACGGGCAGCCTGACCCGTTTGCTTGCGCAGCGCGGATATGATATGATCGGCGTGGATGCCTCGCCGGAAATGCTGATGCAGGCGATGGAGAACACCATGGACTGTGACCCGCGTCCGCTGTTCCTCAACCAGCGCATGGAGCAGCTTGACCTGTACGGCACCGTGGATGTGTGCTTGTGCTGTCTGGACAGCATCAACTATGTGACCGAGCCGGAAACGCTGCAAAAGGCGTTTGACCGCGTGCACCTGTTCTTGGAACCTAAAACAGGCTTATTCGTGTTTGACATCAATACGCCGGAAAAATTTGCGCGTATCGATGGCAACAGTTATGTGCGCGAGGACGAGGATGTGTTCTGCGTTTGGCAGGCTGCGGTCGAGGATGGCCTGTGCGCCTATCAGTTCGATATTTTTGAACGGGAGGGCGACGCATGGACACGCGCGCAGGAGACGCATGAGGAGCGTATTTACACCATCTCAGCGTTGACGGCGATGCTGGAAAAGGCCGGTTTTACCGAAATCAAAACCTATGGAGACCAGAATTTCTCGCCGGTACAGGGCGGGGAAGATCGGGTCTATATTACCGCACGAAAGAGAGACTAATACAATATGAGCGATACGTTACTTCGCGCAATCGCCCGCGATGCGGGGATTCAGATTTCTGCCGCTATTACGACCGGTTTGGTTGAGCGCGCGCGGGAGATTCACGACACCACGCCGGTGGCAACTGCGGCGCTTGGCCGCACGCTGACCGCGACTGCTATCATGGGCAGCCAGCTCAAGACCGATGACGGTTCCGTGACCGTGCAGGTCAAGGGGAACGGCCCGCTGGGCACGATTGTCTGCGTCGGTGACGCGGACGGCTGGGTGCGCGGCTATTTGCAAAATCCGGGCTGTGAGCTGCCGCTGCGTGCGGATGGTAAGCTGGATGTGGGCGGCGGCGTGGGCCGCGGCTATCTGATGGTCATTAAGGACATTGGCCTGAAAGACCCGATCACAGGCACTGTTGCATTGGTCAACGGTGAGATTGCTGAGGATCTGACACGCTATTTTGCAGAAAGTGAGCAGATTCCGTCGGCGTGCGCATTGGGTGTGTTGGTGGATACCGACCGGACAGTCAAGTGCGCGGGCGGCTGGCTGGTGCAGCTGATGCCGGGTGTCAAGGATGCGGATATTGACCGTCTGGAATCCAATCTGTCCAAAATTGAGTCGATGACTACGATGCTGGATAAAGGGATCACGCTCGAGCAAATCGTGCAGGCTGTGCTGGACGGATTTGCTGTGGACTTTTTGCAGACTGATCCGATCGGTTACCGCTGTGCGTGCAGCCGGGAGAAGGTGGAGCGCGCTCTGCTCAGCATGGGAAAAGATGAATTATGCAAAATGGCGGAAGAACAGGAAAAAAGTGAGGTTACCTGCCAATTTTGCGATAAAGTCTACACTTTTTCGCGGGAAGAGTTGCGGCAGCTTTTAGCGCATGCAGAAAAATAAAAAAATCTTGAAAAAAGTGTTGACATTTGGCTGATGTTTCGATATAATAAATCTCGCCGCTGATGATTACGGCGGCGGCGATTCGGCCCGGTAGCTCAGTTGGTTAGAGCGCCAGCCTGTCACGCTGGAGGCCGT
>ERZ1090860.502-NODE-503-length-23420-cov-6.904130_pt1 | contig 23420 bp, 28 predicted proteins | sample MGYA00478483_ERZ1090860 | MGnify/ENA primary metagenome ERZ1090860 (study PRJEB33644, sample SAMEA5815741) | chicken gut metagenome | biome: Chicken; feature: Gastrointestinal Tract; material: Caecum | place: Ireland | collected 2019-01-01 | study: A study of the...
CAATCCTCGATATCTTCCTGATCAATCGCAATGCGTTCCTCTCCAGGGTATCTTGTCGAAAAATAATAGCCGTCAATCATTTGAATTTGTTTTCTGTCGATTTCAAAACCTTCCAAATGATTTTTCGCATATTTTATAAGTTTCGCAAGACTATGCGTTCGCAAAACACTGATTTTCTCCTGCCTTTCTTGCTCACTGTTTACAGTGGAATATTCTGTAATGATGTGTTTCAAATACTTTTCACAAATCCCTTGAGCAATCGCCCCCATCTGATTAGCAACCATATGATTGTTATAAGCCGCCATAAAAAACTGGAAATCATTTTCTGCAAAGTCAAAATAGTTTTCCAGCCTGCTTACCATAATTTTTTCCCCTCCTTCCGTATATTTTGATAATAAAGCATGCTGCTGTCTTTCCAGGCATCACCATACAACACCTTCAGATCCACCTGCACATCATCCACGCCATCTTGTGTTACCTCAGCTTTTAGCTTTATAATTTCCTTTTTTAAATTAGGCGCATCAGCCTCTAATGTGAGCAAAAGATCCACATCGCTTTCCCATGTTTGTGTTCCACGTGCGTAGCTTCCGTATAAAATAAGTTCATTAACATAAGGAGCTAAAGGAGATTGGATGATTTTCTCCATTGCATATTTCAATGCCCTCTTATGTCTGCTCTCTGTCTTTACACTGCTCATCAGGATCTCCTTCTCAATAAACATTACAACGTGATACTATAAAGATACTCTTGGTTTTTTCATATACTTCTGCCCGGGTATTACCAGCTTTCTTTCCAACAGAAACTGTTTCAGCATTTTCTGTTTTTGGTGAAAAGCCTGTACCAGACTGGCAAGACGTTCCTCTGGCATCTGATCCACCCGGTACAGGTCGTACAGGTATTCATCTGACGGCAGCAGCTCCAGGCTGACCGGCGAATCAAAATTTCTGATATATCCCAACAGTTCCAGTTCCGTTCCTCGGAAAGATTCTGTCCGTATGGCATAAAATTTATCTGGAGACGATGGAATGGCATGATAATTCCAAAACATACTGTTTCCACTATCAAAAATCGGAGCCATGCCAACAAACGCTAACGTCTCGCTGTCTCTGAGCACACCGAAATTCTGGAAGTGCCGATCCGTATTCGTAATAAGGAAATCCGTCAGAATCTGATACTCCAGAAAACTTCTGGTTATTTCTTCCGGAAGACCATGTTCTGCACATATAGCAATAAAATGTTCATAATAGGAACGATTATTTGGCTTCTTTTCACTTGATACAAGATCATAAGCATTGATAAATTCTGTGTGCTCATTAGTAAAAGCCGGCGATATACAGCAATATCCCTTTTCTATTCCCTCCGGATGCGGTACCAGCTGATATACGGTATATGGCTGCTTTGCCTGTAACCTGTGGATCTCTGTCGCCAGGATTTCATTCAGGCTCTGCTGAGAGGATGATCCTTCATTTTCTTTCAGCAGCCACCTCTGCCCTTTGTCAATATACCAATATTTTTTCTGATCACCGGAAAGAGACGCACCTGGAACGAAAGACTGCGACGCAGATCCTATTTTCTCCGGTTCCTTCAATTCTTCAAACTGATTTTGAAAAAAGTTAATGTCTTTCCAGCAAAACGCCTGTTCTTGTCCCTCCGGACAGATCCAATAATGATCTGTCATACTCAGTCCTAAATTGTCGGTCAAAAACTCTGTGTTTGTTTTATCTATTTTTTGTAAGAATGAAACAATTCCTACCTGCGTAACCGGAACAGCACGCCGCTGCCACCATTTTTTCAGTTCCTGGACTGACAAATTACCTCCCAGGGGAAGTAAGCGCTCATCAAAAATCTTTCCCGTCTTAATAATATTCCCTGTTTCATCAAGCGTGAGTTCACACACGCGATCGTCACGGTGTTTCAAGAAATATTTCATTTTTTTGACTCCGATCATTTTAGATTATTTCTATCGTATCATATTCTGCACTTTTTTCCAACTCTCCCAACGATTTATATTTTTGACATAACAGATTTTTTCCTTCTCGGTGCAGGATAGGTCGGAGCACTTTCTGATACAGACGGTTCCTCTATTACATTTTTCGAGTCGACAGATATATTTCTCTCAGTTAAAGGAGCCTGGTACATAGAAATAAATTCCCTGGCTTCTTCCGGACTCAGATTCTGCAGCCTCTGGATCTGGTTTTCCAGCACTTCTGCCGTTTCCATAAGAATCTGTATGTTCTCTCTCATTTCCTGCAACAATTCATCCATATAAGCTGCCTCCTTCTCAACTTCCATACTTAGCGATACTTCTTTTTTCGCTGCTCTTTCTTTCCCGTCTTTTCCAGAGAATCCTTCAATTCTTTCAATTCCTTTTCTGTTCGGACATCATACAATTGTTTGCTGGAGCAATTGTAATACCATATCGCATCTGATAACCTTTCGTCATATGCTTGGCATAATATGTTCTGCAGGTTCTCTACAGGTATTTTTCCATTGCTCTGAATGCATAAAACTTCATCAGCCCATGAAGGAAGAACAAAATAGTCTCCTTTCAGGGTTTCGCCGACCATTTCCAGAACTTCCGGGCGCATCAGTTCTGCCGCACCATTAATTCTAATCTGATTGGTAAGCTGATAGAACCCGGTTGCAGGTTCTTCTGGCTGCCCTCTTAATACCTGCCAAAGCGGCAGGAAAACAGGATCCGGCATATTTTGAATCGCATTCTCCCGCAGAGTCTCTTTTGAAATTCCCCAGACATCTAATATTTCATTGGTGATACGCATTTTCATATGATCATTCAGCTGCGCCGTATAGGCAGCAATACAATCCGGCTGCTCATAAGTATACGCATATTTTTTCAAAAATGCAGGATCCTGGCTCTTGTTCAAAAGTTCCGGCTGGATCATGGCCGCATAAGACTCATAATCCTTGAGCAGCATTGGATTTTCTTCCATCCGGGCCGTCTGCTGATGCAGACGAACAAGATCATCTGCAGCGCTCCTTAGAACCTCACTCTCCGTCCATTGGCCGTCCATGTATTTCTGATAAGCATCCTCCAGATGCAATACTTTCTGAAGGTCTTGAAACTATGATCCCAGTCCGAATATTTCCTGGTTTATAGATAGTATCAACCATAATCTGTGCGTCCTGAAATGTTTCAGGAAGATATTCTTTAATTTTCATTGCAACCAGCTCATACAGATCATCTATTTCCTGTAATAATTCATCCATTTAACTCTCCATTCCTCCACCTTTCCGTTGGCGGCCCAAATAGTAATGAAAGTAATTCTTACATCCTTGTTTCCATAATCAACGATACTTCTTTTTTCTCTGCTCTTTCTTTCCCGTCTTTTCCAGAGAATCCTTCAATTCTTTTTCTGTGCGGACGTCATACAGTTTTCTGTTAGAACGGTTATAATATCCGATCGCATCCGATAATCTTTCTTCCGGCTCTACCTGAGTTTCATTGATTTCACATACCATATTCCGCAGATCCTCTACAGACATATTTCCATCATCCTGGAGGCATAAAACTTCATGGACGGAGGAAGGCAAAACAAAATAGTCGCTTTTTAAGCTCTCACCGACCATTTCCAGAACTTCCGGCCGCATCAGTTCTGCCGCACCATTGATGTATGTTTGATTTGTAAGCAGATATAGGCCGATTCCCGCATTTTCTGTCATATCTTTCGGAACGCCGAATTTTTCTTCCAGTACCTGCCACAGTGGCTGAAAGACGGGATCTGGCATATTTTGAATCGCTTTTTCCCGCAGGGTTTCTTTTGAAACGCCCCAAACATCTAATATAGCGTTAGTGATACGCATTTTCATATGATCATTCAGCTGCACTGCATAAGTTGCAATACAGTCAGGCTGCTCATAAGTATACGCATATTTTTTCAAAAATGCAGGATCCTGGTCCTTACTCAAAAGTTCCGGCTGAATCATGGCCGCACATGCCTCGTAATCCTTGAGCAGCATAGGATCTTCTATTGGCCGACCCATCTGCTGATGCAGGCGAACAATATCTTCTGCAGTGCTCATCAGAACCTCATTCTCTGTCCATTGGCCGTTCGCATATTTCTGATATGCATCCTCCAGATATATCACAGGTGCAATACTTTCTGATGGCAGTGATACTGTGATTCCTGTCCGGACATTTCCCGGCTTATAGATCTCATCAACCGTAATCCGTGCTTCCTGAAATGTTTCAGGTAGATATTCTTTAATTTTCATTACAACCAGCTCATAAAATTCATCTTTTGTTTTCATCTTTCTTTTTTTCCTTTCTGATTGTGTCGTACATATCCCTGTATGCCTGGATTCTTTCTAATGTTTTTTTGTCAGTTACACTTTTTTCCATAATGATTCCTTTCCCGGCAATGTAGCCGTTTAATTTTTTTAGATTCCCCTGGCATCTCAAGACTGATCCCAAGACCCACTCCCTGGCAAAACAACTCCCTGCAAGGTCATAATCTGTAATAAGATACCGGCCAGAGAAGCGGCACAGGCACCGTACCAGCTCGTCCTCCGATGCAGGAAGTGTCAGCCACCCGCCTATTAATTCTTCATACTTGTAAGCCTCTGCGTCGCATACAAATATGTGCAGCACAGGCTTCTGTTCCCTTCGTTTTTTCATCCTGTACTCCTGTTATTCCGGCAGTCCAGCATCCCCTTCATCATTCCGCACACGCGACATAATTTCTTCTTTTGTTTCCTCTATCTTTTCAAACTTCCAGCTGATTGACTGTTTATAATATGTCACCAGCAGCACACTTTCCTCCTCATCATCCAATGCCAGATAAAAACTTTCCTGATTGTCCTGATACGTTCCATACGCCAGATATTCGCCTTCATTTGCCTGAATTCCCTGTTCCTCACACCAGAGACCCAGTTCTATAGCGAGGGTATACGAATATGTATAATCGCCGTTCAGAACGTCCTGGCAGATAACATCTATGGTATTGTTTTCATCCTTCAATACAGGAATGCTTTTTTCTTCTACTGCCTCTTTTTTCGCGTCAGAATAATATTCCCAATTGGATGGATTTGCAATTGGAGTGTATTCCCTGCCATCTTTTTCTGTCCCCAGCGGATAGAGTTCTTCATTCTCTTCCCCATCTTCCCCTGTGTCAGACTTTGACACGGTTTCCTCTGGAGTTTCTTTTCCCCGTCCCTGCAAATACTCCAGTGTTTGAGCAAGCACCGCCTGAATCGTACGCTCTGTATCAGCGTTTTCAATGTTATTTCTGGATTGTTCCATATACTCAGCGCATTCCTCCTGATCCGCTGCAGGAAGCTGTTCATAAGCTTCTTCCATTTGCTTCAGGGCATCTTCTTTTTGCTTTGAGAGATCCTGATCCACGGAACCGGAAGTAGTCTGAGCTGGCCGCGAATCGCTCTGGCTCCGATTTTGACATAGAAAAAGGACCAATGCCCCAATCAACAAAATGCCTGCGGCGATACACAGCAATAGGATCTTTTTCTTTTTCATAAGCGCAGCCTCCTACTTTCATTTCTTTTTATGACGCACCCGGCTTTTAAATCTCCATGTTCAGCAAAACTATAGCTCCATCCATTTCTTCCGCCGATGATCACATGGTCCAAAACATGAATTCCCAACAACATTCCTGCACTACACAATTGATCCGTAATTTGCATATCTTCACGGCTGGGACTTACCTTTCCGCTCGGATGATTATGGATCAGGATGATATTGGCTGCATTGGAAAGAATACTGCTTTTGAAAATTTCTCTGGGAGATACAATCGATTGATCAATCGTTCCGACTGTGACAATATTCATGTTAATCACCTGATTCTGGGAATTAAGATTCAGGATTCCCAATACTTCTCTGTCAAAGGCAGAGAATTCATCTGCCAGGAACCGGATCACTTCCTTCGGGGAATTCATAGCATGATCGCTATAAAGTGTCCGCTCCTTTATCAGCCGTATCTGAACAACATCCAGTTCGTGTTCCCTCATCATCTTCTTCCTCCTCTGCCTCAAAAGTTATGACAAGCATCTGCCGTTCTTCCATTGCGTTCACAACATCTTTCAGCTGCCCGGCTCTGATTCTTCGCATTTCCATATACCACCACCTTCTTTCTATTGCGGTCGTCCATATAGGGGCTCGGATAAATTTGACGGTCGGAATGGATCTCTTACCACGCCCCTGGATGAATTCGCTGCATGAACCATTTCATTATTGCCGATATATATCGCAACATGGCTGATATTCCGGTACCGGCCATTGCTTTCGTACGAATAAAAGATGATATCACCAGGCTGCAGCTCAGACGCACTTACTGTCATACCGTGTTCTACGAGATATTGCGCTTCATCCGCTGCTGTTTTCCCATTCAAATAAGTAATTCCCGCCTCAGCATAGCAGCGGTACACGAGAGAAGAGCAGTCATACCATCCTTCCTGATCTCTCATGGATTGCGAATAACCGCACCCAACTTTTGATACTGCAATCTGTGCTACCAGATTTCCTACCTCGCTGCCTCCTGCAATACGTTTCCACGACCAGTCAATGGATCCAGCAGCGTTGGAGGACGGCTCATATACGTCCAATGTTCCATCGTATAAGGCAAGACAGTCTATTTTCTCATAACGCCACCGCTGGATATATGGCCGCCGTGCGATCATTACGTCATACGCATGCTCTATGATATCGCGCTCTGAAGACGCAGCAGTCGTGCCGTCAAAATACCTTCTTATGCTTGCGACATACTTTCCATCACGATTGCCAAAGCTTAAAATGCAGCCTTTCAGGGCAGCTGAGCAATTCACAAAATCAAACCCATAGTGCTCTGTCATTTCCTGCAGCAGCGGTACCAGCGTATTATTATAAACATACTCACATTGGGCTGCTTCAAAGACTTCTTTATCTGCAGCGCAAACTGTATGCCAGGCATTAAAAAATTCCTCATTTGATTTCAGTTCTGTAGTCATCCCCAAAAATGGCTGAAATGCTGCGTAAAAAGTGGGATCTTTCTCATAACACCAGGAAACAAATGGCCCAAGTTCATACCGATTATCAAATTGAAATTCTCCACATGCATTTCCGCCGTCCCCTCCGGTCTGATCAGGATTCCCTCCGGATTCATATTTTGCTGCCAGATAACAGGCTTTATCATATTGAGCGGAAAGGCCGCTTCCTTGTGACTGCGCGCTTCCGCTCAAAAGCAGGCAGATCATAACCACCAAAAGAAGGATCGGAAGAACCGGAATGCCGAAAAGAACGGTAATGAAAAGATTACCAAGTTTTTTAGACGTCTCTTTTGTTTCATATTGCGCATGTGAAAATATCTCACGTTCACTTCCGTTTAACTGGCGATCCTGATTTTTCTTCCCGAATCCTTCCTCCCGAATCTTTTTTCCCGCTTTCCACGCCGCCTCCACAAAAGATACGGCGGTCGGCCTGCCCGGAGCGCCAGAGGCTCCTTTTTCCGCAGTTTTACGGAAACTTCCTTCATTCCCTGACGTTGTATGTACGCCTCTGCCTTGCAGGATATTGCCCGTTTCCTGTCCCATACGCTTTCTTCCTGCGGCATTTTTTTCACCAGAATTTTTTCCAGTTTCCTGATATCTGTTCCCATTGCTCTGACCATTCTGACGGGTATTTTTGCGATAGCTTTCTTGCTGATATGCCTGTACAGCTTTTGACGGCACAATAGAATCAGCCGTTCGTGTAGAATCATCGTTCTGTGCCGCATTTCCATGGTTTCTTTTTGGAAATTTCTCTGTGTCAATATCTGACACGCGCATATTCTTTGTGTCTCTTTCCTCCTGCGTTCCTGTTCCCGCCATATGCACGCTTACCTGGTATCGCTGTTCTTTAAAACCATGTTCTGTTTTTCTCTTTGAAATACTTTCCCCTGTGTTATTGGCATTTTTATGTCTGGACCACCAGTCTGACCGGTAACCAAAAGCCATTGCTTCCATCGCCTCTTGGCTGTCCTCTAGGGAAGCAGACACAGAAACTCGGTTTGGAGTTGAAACATCGGAATCTGCTGCCGTATGCCTCAGTGTTGTCTGGTTCTCTCCTGAATATATACGCTCAGCGTTCCTGGCTTCTTTCTGTATACTACTTTCGTCAGTCATTGGTTGTACGGCGCCAACACGGGAAATTGTCGTGTCAGACTCTGACACAGAGTCTGTACTTTCCTTCTTCTGATGTTCTGCCTGACTGTCCTTCCGGATGTAAGAAACATACGCAAGCATCTGGCAGACCGCAGGGTCTATATATGGATTTTCGTTTTCTTCCTCCTGATCCTGTCTCATTTTCTGGGCTGCCTCTCCAATTGCCCCTATGGATCCTGCCAGCAGCCTGCCGCCGTTTCTATCCCGCCCACCCATGGATCCTCCAGACGGATCTCCCCTCTTTCCCTCTGTTTTTTTCTCCGCCTGTCCCGACAGTCCCGGTCTTCGCCAAGTGATATGCCATAAATTCTGATCATCCTCCTGACGCTGCGTCTTTCCTGTCCGGAAGCTCCGTTCTTCTTTTTTCTTCAGTTCCATTCTTTCCTCCTGTAGCTTTTCCCTTCTTTTCTCAGGTATCCTCGCTGGCACAGACGTTCCAGGATAACCTCCGCCTCATACGTTTCCATCCCGCACAGGATTGCTGCTTCATACGCATGCAGCTGTTCACCGCAGATTTCAGCATCCTGTGCGCATTTGAGGATCTGCACCTCTTCATCAGTAAGTCGTTCTTCCTCATCCGAACACACTTCCTTTTCCTCTGCTTTTTCTTCCTTCAGATTCTCTTGTAGAACAACTTCTACCATTTTCGGATCTGTAACCGCTGTATCCCCTGTTTCATAATCCGAAACTGCGTTCAACTTTGCATTTTCAACCGGTGACTGAAAAAATACATTCCTGTTTTCTCTTGCCGCTTCGTGGAAATTGGTTGTGTAAAATAGATAAAGCGGATTATCCTTGCGTATTTTCGAATCGCACTGCAGAATCTTATCTCCCCAGACGATCAGACACTGGCCTGGCTCCGGATCTGCCAAAGCGCGGAACTCCTGATCTGACATTTCAAGGATCTTGGACAGCTGGTTCCGGTCATCGCCGCCCTGGTCAAGAAATACCTTAAAATCTGAGTTGGAAACAATCTCAAGAATCTTGTCATTTGCCATAGCCGCTGATACATTTTGTAGACAGATGGTACAGATACCCCCGAATTTTCGATAGGTGAGATACGCTTTATTCAATTCGTTGCAGGAACTCTCGTGCTTGCATATATACTGGGCTTCATCGACGATGACATGCGTCGCCCTCTGCAGTTCTACGTTATATTTGATTCGCTGCGACAGTATATGCATAACTGTAATCATGATGGTTTCCAGCATAGGCTCCGGTACATTTTTCATTCCGTATACTTTGAGCCGGTTATCCTCTGTAATCGTGCTCTGCCCGGATAATGTCCGATATCCATGACTGATATGCGCCTCCAGTGCGCCATACAGATCCCTGGTTTCAGGTTCCGGCTGCTGTTTCAGACAATCTGCGAGATCCGATAATACCGGCGATACCGGGCGTCGTTTACTGAACGCTTCTTTGTATACCTGGTCGACACAGCGATAGATTAATGATTTATGAAAAGAATTAGGAATCAATCCAATCATGATCGAATAGAAAAAAGCTTCCATAAATTCCATTTGCTCACTTACGAACAACTGTCTTTCCTGTTCATCTGCTGTCTGTAACAATTTTTCCGGTATTTCCAGTGGATTCAAACAAAAATCGGACGCAAACAGGTCGTAAAAATTTCCACCAAACTGTTTTGTAATTCCCTGCATTTCATTCTGCGGATCAATAACAAAAATATCGTCGTCCGAACAGATCAATGTTTGACCAATCTCTGTGAGTTTGAGCAGCATACTTTTTCCACTGCCGCTGTGTCCAAAAATGACACCATTTCCATTTTTCAGAGTTGTACGGTCTCCCATAATCGGATTACCGGATTTTTTATTAATTCCGTAGTATTTTCCTCCAGGCTGAATCAGATCCCAGGAATAGAAAGGCTGGAACGCCGCATAAGATGTCGTGAGCAGCGGACGCATCTGCTTAACACGTCTTGCGCCTGTCGGCAGCAATGTATTGAGTGCCTGCAGCTGCTGGTCATAATAAGTGGTCAACTGAATTCCAAGTCCAGCGCATCGAATCCTCACTTCCTCTGTATTGGCTTTCAGTTCTTCTCTGCTGTTTGCCCGTACCATGATTAATATGCCTACATAAAATCCGTTTTCGTCATTTTCTTCAATCTGTTCCAGATATGCTTCGATTTCCTTTTTCTTTTTTCTCTTCAAAAAGGATGGAATACCGGTTAAGTTTCCATTCCGCGCATTGGCCTCCAGTTCCTGGCTGATCTGCATATCATTGTTTGTGTTGGAATTGGTCAGCTTCTGCTTCAGGATGCGTCGTGGAATGCATGCATTATCCAAAGTAACACAGGTGTAAAACGGAAAATCCGTCAGTTCGTGCATTGTTTTCTCTTCATTCAGAGAACTTGGGAGATACGCTGCATATAAGATACGCATATACTCCTCCGGAAATTCCAGATAGCTTTTATGGTTGCCAATGGAACCAGGCAATATGTCATTTTTCCAGTTTCTCCGTGTACGTTCCATTTCTTCCCATTGAAAATTCCAGGTATCGTCTGTATAAAAAAGCTGCGGAGATTTTTAAATCTCTCCACAGCATCCAATGGCTCCAGTCTGGTTCCAATTGCATCGAAGATCGGAAATACCGTCGCCTCGAGAATACGGAACCAGTTTTCTGCATCCTCATAGCTTTTCCTGACGCATGTCACAGTAAGGAAGCATCTCTTCCGAATATTTTCTTTGCTTTTTCGCAGCCCGTCACGGATCAGCATGTTATTGTATTCCGCAAGTTCCGGATATTTACTGCGATCCACAGACTGCAAAAAGCTTTCTTCGTATTTGTTCGCATTTCTCGGCTCTGAAACAATCGTAATCTTAAAATCAACGGTCATGGAATTTAAGAACTTGCACCATAACAGACAGATTCCCTCTTGCTTTTTCTGGTCCTGATCGACGAAATTGACATCTGAAAACTCATATACACGGTCAAATTTTCGCAGCCGATCCCCTTTTTCACTGTTTTTCTCGATTTCAAAGATTCCGTCTCTATGAACGCTTGCGATATCAAGAGCTTCCTGCACACTCCTGGGAGTCTGATACACCGGTTCTGTTAGTTTTTTACATCTTATAAATTCTTCATTGCTCGATAAAAAGCTCATCTTCCCTTTCCTTCCATTTCCTCATTGACTGCAGCCAATATTTCATCATACAAAGATTTCTCCTCATCATATTCACTGCATTTCCAAAGCAGCAGCTCTGTCTCTTTGCGCTGTTTCCGGGCTTCTATATACTCCTTGATGTCCAAATCACTGGCCGATCTCCAGAATCCGGAAACAACGACTAATCCGGCAGGTACCAGCCCTAAGAAGAAGGAAATATACAGATTCCAACCCAACAGAAAATAGCACACAAAACAAATTCCTGAAAGCAGACAGACAGCAGCGCCAATGGTTAATAATTCCCGAATGGAAAAACCCTTTGCCATGCTGTCTTTATATGCTTTCTCAAAATTTTCATTAATCTGTATCAATCATTTACCTTCCTTTCACGACAACATCTCAAAACCCAAAGGCACGCCGGATCAGAGAATCCACAGACTTGACTCCTCCAACGATAATGATAATACTTAATGTACACTGCAGTCCTCCCCAAACCTGCATGCCTAAAATGTCCCAAATGCCCCCTTCCGGGAGCGCCGGAAAAAAGCCCTGCGCGTTGATCAATGCAGCGCCCAAACGCAGCATTAAAATCATTCCGGCTAATTCTCCCAGCGCACATAGAAACGTCTTGATCCAGGCATATGCACTGTGACTCATCCCTTGTGTACCCAAAATCGTAGACATTGCAAGCGGCGCAGTAGCGATATAGAAAAATATTTTGAAAAATACTCCATATGCAGTCCACAGGATCACAATGGTTCCTCCTACTGCAACAATAATAAAAAGGAATCCCAATAAGAATCCCAGGACGGCGCCCTGCGCAGACATCTCCCAGTCATCAAGCCCCGGTATTGTAAGCTGGAGGCTTGCGCTTCCAGATGGTGCAACGATCCCCAGAAGGTCTTGTTCCATCCCGATTACGAGAAGAATAATAGATTTTAGGTTCAGCAGGACAACATTGCCAATGATCAGTTTCAGGATCATCAGAAAAGCACTTTCCAGTGTTGTGTTATGCCTGATATCTGCCGTTTCTTTGACAAAATTGATCAGGAACAGTACTGTCATAAGTGAGGCACCTACGATCTGCAGCAGCTGGAAGATTCCGTCTGCCGTGTCCCACAGCATGCCATCCGCAAGATTTTGTGGATTCGTCTGTAAAATATCCCAGGCATATCCAATCAGCCCGTTCCAGATACCAATTCCCAGCTGAAACAGCAGAGAGCCATTCAAAATACTTGTAATCGCACTGATTATACTGTCTATCATACGCTCTCCTTATTTCTGCAGGCGCCGCGTTCTGCTGACGCCAATTCCATGCCTACATCATAGCTGACGCAATCGCAGGAGCAACCAGCATCACCAATCCGCCCCCTACTCTCTGCAGCGCGCGTGTAGTCGCGCCTCCCTCCTGCTGTTGCATGGAGTTTCCGAACTCAAAAGCGCCCCATACCAATATAATTCCGCCAATAGACTGTATCACTGTAGACACAAGGCTGTAAAAGATATCAAATTTACCAGTGAGGGCAGTCGTTGCATCTGTTGCGTAGGCTGGATAGGTATTACAATACATGGCAAGAACAAGCATCGCCAGGTAAAAACTTCTTCTGGCAATGTTCGAAATTCGATTCATGTGTTTTCTGCTTTTGTTTCCCATCATATGTCCCCTTCCTTCCATCAATCATCATCCCTCTTATGAAATTTTCCATACAAAAATGCAATACAGCATATCACGACAGCAACTACAGGTATTACAATATTTACAGGTCTTACTTCCCCAATCAGCATGGAGGGAGTTGCCGCTGCCGCTGGTACGCTTCCCAGACAAAGCGCTCCCGCCCCTGAAGCCACCGCCGTCATATATTTAAGTTTCTGTTTCCATTTTTTCATAATGTTTTGTGTTTCTCCTTTCCCCATTTATGCTGCCTGCCCTTATTTTTTGATAATGCACGGCCAGACTTACGGCACCTTCCAATGTTGTGTAATCAGAATGTATATTTCCTACAACGGTCAGCCACATTCCGGTTCTCATGTGCTGCATCGCATACCATGCACGGTTTCCAAATGCAGTGCAAATGACATAATCGTACTCTTTCCGATTTGGCCTCGGAATCTGTAAAAGATAACGGCAGATCGCTGTGCTGCGTTTTCGCTTATCGACAATCTCCGTTGCACTCGAAATCCACAGAATTTTCCCGTACAGGACAGCATAGTTTTTGTACTTCATACCAGATCCTCACTTTTTTGCTTCTATCCTTCGATGCTTCACAATTTCCATTTGCAACAGATCCTGTTTCAGCTTCTCTGCAGATACTCCATCAAATAAATAATTCAATGCAGTCTCATAGTCCTTGTATCTGCTCTCTGTCAAATATCGTCTGGCATTTTTGATATTGCCGGCAAAAGCGCCCTGATATGTATCAGCAAGAGTCTCCATGGTTTCCCTAAGGCCTGCACTGCGTTGATATGTTTCAATAATCCTTTGTTTCAATTCTTCCTCTGTTTCCGGATCAGGAGTCTCTTTTGAAGGATGGGAATGCATTACGCGAAGTTGTTCCCTCGTATAAGCCTTTTCTTCCTCTTCTTTTTCCTCCAACGCTTTGCTTTTCTGCTTTTTACGATCTGCAAACAAAAAAATAACAGCTGCAAGGATAAACCCAACCGCTGCAATCCCAGCAATGCCGGAAACAAGATAATATGGATTCTGCAAAATCATTTCCATCGGCCCAGCCTCCTTATTCTGCAGCGATACACTGAGCAGCCTCCAGAGCCTGATACATCAGCTCCTCACATGTGACGTCTGGAAGATACGCGCAGCTAAGCACCGCTTCTGACCGGTCACGATCATACAGGAATTTGTAATTGTACCTCATATTAAGCTCATAGATCGTTTCCTTCAGCTGTTCTGTTTCTTCCCGCTGTACGCAGAGATCAAAAAATGGTACCGCTTTAAATACAAACCGAAAATGGATATTTCCCCTCAGCGAAGTAACAATTTCACCATCCTCCGTATGCAGCGTATATACATTGGAGAAATCCTTCTGCGATTTCAGATACTCTTCCATCTGTTCTGGCGAAAGCCTGTCCGGCACTTCTTCTGTTGTTCCATCTTGTTTTTCTTCCTTCAGCCGATTCAATTCACTGGTGAGATCGATGATTTTCTTCAGCTGTTCTCCTTTTTCTTTCTGTATCTCCTGGAGCTGTTTTTTCATATTCTCCACGTCTTCCTCTGAATAGCTATGCTCCGGTTGGATCATGGCTGCACGTTCTGATTTTATTTTGAAAATCTCTTCTTCTTTCTCCTGCAGCTCCTCCTGTAGACGGTTGGCCTGTTCCCTGCATTTTGTCAGTTCCTGTTCCAGCTCTTCTGTGTCAGACTCTGACACGCCAAAATATACTTGCTGCTTCATCGCCCGGACTTCCCCGCGCTCGCGTTCCAATGCAAGCTTTTGGTTTCTTATTTCATTTCGTTCGATCTGTCTTTGCGCCTCTGCTGCTTCGATGTCTTCCTGAAGCTTCCGATATTCTTTTTCAATCGTTTTCTTTGAATCCTCTTCTTTTTGCAAAAGTTCCGCTTCTTTTTCCTGAAGCACTGCAGTACGATCCTCCAGGCTTACTTTGATCGTTTGCAGCTTTTCTTCAAGCTCCGTCAGATTCTTTTCTTTTGCATCCTGCCGCTGCTTCTGTGATTCCAAAGTCTTCGTGATTTTTTCCAGTGCATCTTCCCGCTGTTGGTACTGAGCGCTTAATTGCTCATACTCTTTGTCACGCTCTTCATAGATTTTACTCATTCTCTGCATAAGATCTGTTCCGGAAACAGAACTGAACTGCACATTTTTTAATTCATCCATAAAAAAAACCTCTCTTCGCTTTCTTCAAAACTATCAGACACGCTCCACTAATGAAAAAAAGGCCAAAAAATAAGACAGATGCATCATCGCCGGTCTGCGCCGACGGTACAACTGTCTCTTCTGTTTTTTCTGTGTCAGTTTCTGACACAGATTCTATGCGGTCCAAATCAACCTCTTCTGCTTCAATGTCTGGCCCCGATGGGCTTTCACTTATTGACATACTGCTCTCAGGCCTATTGATTTGCCCTGTATTTATACTGTGTGTTTCACTGTCTAAAGACGGTTTTCTGCTAAGCGCAGCGCCCGCAATCGGAAGAAAAAAAGCTAGGAATCCGCAGAACGCTGCTGCTAAAACCAGTTTTCTGATTTTTTTCTTCATCCCGCTTCCCCTCCATCTGTCAGTACGATCTGATCTGTCACAACACACTGTACAACAAAACGATCTTTTGCTGATCCTGAATCCACACAGGTAGATAAGGTGAAAATCTGTTCCTGCCCTGTCGGTGCAATCCCACAGTCATAAGCTGCGTTCTTCACAGTCCCATCAATCCATTTCCGGTAAACTTCTGTATCTGTTTCATATCCAATGGTATATACCTCACTGTCATATCTTGTCCGGTATGCAGCATATACAGTACAGGTATACGATTTTTCAGGTGCATAAATATAGACGAAAGGATATTGGTCGCGGAAGGATTCCTGTCCATAATTTGACAACTCCCCGAACATTTTTCCTGATCGCATGTTATGTCCATATAAAATCGTGTGAGCATCACTCAGATTCTCTGCAGTATCTGCCGGAGCAAAAATAGCTCCCAACGCATTCCTGTTTCTGCGAAAACTGTGCGTTAAGTAATAGCTATTATCGGATCCTTTGCAGATCGGATAATCAATTTGTGTGCCCGGTACATAAATCCATCCGATGATCTCCGGATTAATTTCTCTCAAGCCGTCAAAATCATATGTACGGTACATCGGCGTATATTCCATCGCCTCATTTCCCGATGAGGATTCTGTTTCCGGATCCTGGTCATCCTCTTCTTCCGGATCTGGTTCCTTCATGTATCCGCTGATCAGATTGACCTGTTCTTGGTGCAGCTGATATTCCTGCCATATACCTGGCAGCAATATGCTCATAAGCAACAGCAAAATTCCCATAAGCAGACATATCGCCGCTTTTTTCACCCTTTCACCTCCTCGCGGTGTCAGAACCGTGTCAAAGCCTGACACCGCATTTTTTCAGGATTATTTCTCTACCGGAATAATATTCTCAACAATGCTGTTATGCGAGTAATCATCCCAGCGGTATTTCCTGTTTTCAAATGTGATTGATGTTCCGGTTGGTTTCTTCTCCAGATCCGCCGATACGCTGAAAATTTCAGATGGGGCAAGTCCGTACTCTGGTTCCGAAAGCTGTTGGATCGTCACGTTATCTGTTCCTGTCACTGCAATCAGACCATAGCGCAGAACCTGAAGTTCCGACACTTCATACGCAGATCCCATTGGGATATCCTGGAATGTTACGGATGCTTCGACATAGCCTTCACCATCTGTATTCTTCTCTACATATTCTTCCGTAAAAGTCACATATTTCTGATATCTGTGCTCTTCTCCAAAAAGATCTGTTCCTTCTACGGTAAACATGAACGTCGGATTTCCATGCGCCCAGGTGATTTCATCTGCCTTGATTTTTTTCACCACTTTCAGATCCGTATACTTCAGGTCTTTCATGGAAATGCTCTGTACCTCGGATTTGTTTTCTACCGTAAAGGTAATGGATTCCGCAAGCTGATAGCCGTCCGGAGCCTCTTCTTCTACAAGCGTATATTCTCCTGGCGCAATTTTCTCAACACGGTATGCTGATCTTCCGGATGTCCAGGAAGCAACTTTCGTATCGCCAAAATACAGCGCCATTTTTGCTCCCGACACATAAGCGCCCGTCGATGCATCTACTTTTGAAAGATCCAGTTTAATATAGTCATTCTCAACGGTAAGTGTAACAGAAGCCTGGCCATTGATTTTACCATCGTTGCCTACGGTAAATTCCCTTACCGTATCGTCAAGCAGATAGCCGTCCAGCGTCTTGGTCTCCCGATAACAGTAGGTTCCGGCTGCAAGCCTTTTCAGGGTAATTTTTCCATCTTTGTCCGTGGTATAAGTCTCTGCTTTGTCTTCCCCGTCTGTCTTTAACCAGATTTTGAAATCTACGCCTTCCAGAACGCCACCGTCATTTTTGCTTACTTTCTGCAGAATCAATTGATTCGGTGTATTCTGATAGCTTACTGTCACATTTGCCTGGCTGTCGCTTAAGGTAACCTCCTTACTTTGTCCGGTTGATACATAACCTGGGGCTGCAGCCGTTTCTTTTACAGTATAAGTTCCAAGCTCCAGATCTTTTGAGGTTGCTGTGCCATTAGTTACGGTTAATGTATCAACAACAGTACCAGCTTTCACCAACAGGGTTCCGCCAGATGTTTTAATATCATTCTTCGCAACAATTTGAAACGTTGCGCCAGTAATCGCCGCACTGTTTTCCGCATCTGACTTCTGAATCGTTATCTTCCCGGTTTTGCGGCTGTTTTCAGCTTCATATCTGAGAGTTACGGTACCTTCCTCGGTAATCGTGAATTCCTTTTCCCAGGTGCCGGTATAACCCTCTGGATTCCGGGTTTCTGCAACTTTGAATTTCCCTTGGTTGGCAGATGTCCGTTCAAGGCCAGTCTTCATATAATATTTTCTATTTGAATTCCAATTCAAATTACCGATATTCTTCCAGCTGCTTCCCGTCCATTCATAGCATGTAAAGACCGCACCGGCCAATGCTTCTCCGGTTTCCGCATCCGCTTTTTCGACAATTACATTGGCTTTTGTAGAAAACCGTATCGCAGCTTCCGCAAAATATCCAAATTCTGCAGAATTCCAGGTAGACTTCACATCCTGGGAAACCCAGGTGCGGCTTGCCCCCTGATAATACCGGTACATATTTGTTCGAAGGCGGTCAGGCAGATCTGGCCACTTTGATACGTCAGACGCCCCATACTGGTACGGTTCTGTCTTGGGATTGGAGGTTCCATCCCACCATCGCATAGTCACACGCGACCCATCAAACAGGTATGTCACCCAGCCATTGGTATTTTCCGGTGTCGTACCGGTATCCTCAGACCATATGATTCCGCTTCCGGCATCATATCCCATTCTGTCCGCCGCATCCTGTGTACAGTACAGCCCAACGGTATTCCCGTTTTCAATTACCTGAAAGCCTTGTCCATAATCCAAGTCATTCATCGTATAATGTCCCTTGACCGAAAAGCTTTCCCCGTTCTGTTTATAATAGCTGAACTCAACGGTAATATATTTCAGGCAGACGGTATCGACTACCGGATAACCATCTCCATACCCTGTTGTCACAATAACATTTGCATAATCCTCATAGGGCAGATTATCAAAATAGGACCAGTCTTTCAAGGTCAGTCTCATATTGACCTGTTCTCCCTGATATTCCCCGACGTTTTCAAAATCAACGGAAAGATTTCCCTTCTTTTCATTGGTCAGAACGGCGCTTCTAGTGTTGCTCCATCCTGAAGTATCCGCCTCTGGCCAATAGGAGGTTACAATCCCAACATTTTGCTGCCCGCGGGAACACCAGGTGTTATCCCAGGCGCCATTAAATGTCATACGCGTCTGGTTCGTTACTTCCGGTGTAAAGTTATAATCACCATCTACTTCGTAGCCTTCTTCTACCACATAGGTATTGGGCGCGGTTCCAATATCCGCAAATCCAGCTGCCGCCTCTGCCGGTTTCGCTGAGACAAATCCGGCAAATGTCAGCACTCCTGCCAGCAACAGCCCAATCTTACGTTTCCACTTCATGTTTTGATCCCTCCTTCCTGCGATACAAGTATACTGTACCGATTCCGGTCACAGCCGCCAGCAGCAACGGTACAGTGACAGCAGGATTTTCCAGGCCGGTTTTCGGTGCAGCCATCTGTTCGATTGCCGGTCCATCCTGGCTTTCCTCTACTTCTTCCGCGCCTTGTACAGAAAAGATCCAGTTCACATAAGTGTCTCTCAGCGCATACGCATTTTTAAGTTCTGCCGGAAGCGATACAGTAAACATAAGGCTTCCTGATTCTCCCGGCTGGTAGGTTCCAAGACTGATATTGCTGTTGAGTGACAACGCCTCCAAATCTCCGGAATATATTGTCTTCCCTTCTTGTGTAATCGTGAGCTGGAACTGCCGCAGCAGATCCATTTCATCCTCAGTAAGTCCTCCAGGTGTTTCTGTCCGGAAAAAGAATTCTGCTTCCGTGGACGTTGTATTTGAAATTTCAAAGCTGTCAGAAAAACTGTCTCCGGGCATTGCTGAACCAAAATGATAGAAAAAGTCTTCCGGAACCGCAACAAGGTTCCGGGCAGCCCCCTCATAAGTAACTGTCATCTTCTGGTAATCCCTGCTGACCTCCGTAATTGCATTGTTCTGCTCATGTACGCAAATTTCGATTTCTTCGTCGCCCCAGGGGGCATCAGACTGGAAATCCGGAGTATAATTGGCTGCCTGGATTGCTTCTGCTGTTACAGTAAGGGCAAGAGCGGTGTCTGAGGATGCTTCTGTCCACTCTGCCGGTATTGTTACACTGTCAAACAGGTCTACAGATTCTCCGTTTTTCAGCGGTTCTGTATAATAATAATACTCCCCTTTCTTGATCCACTGATCAGATATGCCAGAGAGAGCATCGTCCGTCAGCACATAAGTCCCCGTGTCAGATTCTGACACGGAATCTGAATTGTGTGCCACCTTTGCCCGCACATAACAGGTTTCCGCATAATTTGTGATCCGTGGGATTTTCGATACAACTTCCGATGGCAGTACAAACCGGTTTTCTTCTGTATCATATTTCGCTTCGCTGCCGTCAATTATCTGGTATTCCTGGATTCCAATATTAACATCTCCTGTGCTGATGTGGTTCTGCACAGAAACTGAATCCTGATAATACGCATAAGCTCCGCCAATCCCCAGGGATGCGGTTAAGAGCGCACCTGCTGCAGCCATGATTTTTTTCTTCATGCTTACTCACCTCCTCCGTAGTGCGCCCAAGCTTCTTCATAATCCTCATATGTCACAGACCCGTCTGTCGTCTGCACAGATTCTTCATAGACATTTACGCGAATTTCTGTTGCCTCTGCCTCGCCATTGATTGTTACACTGTCGAACAGGTCTGTCGTGCTGTCACCTACTTCTACAACGTGTGTGTAGTAATAATATCCATCTTCTCCAACCACCCAGTTTTCTGTGTCAACTCCTTCCAAGGACACATTGTCCTCGCTGAAGGTAAGCATCACTCTCACATAGCAAGGGACATCCCCCTGGTTCCGGACGCTTACCTTTTTTGTGACGCTTCCACCTGGTGGTACGGGAGTAGGAGTTGGAAACTCCTCTTCAATGGTAGTTGTATTTTTCCCGATCGTGAACTGATTATTGATCTGCAATTTGTCGGACAAATATGCCGTTGCAGAACCAGATACAGCACTAACCACAGCAATGACGCCGCAAATCAGAAATCCTGCGGCTGTTAAAATAACTCTTTTTTTCTGCATGCTGTCCTGCCTTTCTGTCATATCTTCCGGCGGCTTCCGGACATTCCTTTGATTCCGCCGGAAGATATCCCTTAAACTGTATCAGGTATGTTATGCCAGACCAGCCTCATCCAGATTGCCTTCTTCTACTTCGGCTCCATCCGGAGTTTCTGTCGCTTCTCCAGCTGACGGCTCATCCGTTGTTCCTTCGTCTGCAAGACCCGGTTCTTCTGTGTTTGCTTCATCAGACTGGATAACCACATCGCCTGGCTGGCCATCGTTCTGGTTCATATATTTTTCCCATGCGTCCGCTGCCTGTGCCGGTACACTGGTTCCTTCTCCGGTATTCAGCGCCTGGATCGCATAGAAATTCACCGGTACGTCAAACTGCTGATCATCGATCTGGCCTTCGATCACATTCGCAAATGTGATGGATGTGAATAATGGATCTGTGGTTTTACCCGGAGCCAGGATTTCGTTGTAGCTGTACACATATACCATGTTATCTCCGGAGCGGCGGGAGTACATCAGAGTCCACTTCTTGGATACGTTATTCATCGTAAACAGTTCTGTTTCTTTCGCCACGCCACCGTTCTGGCGATTTCCGTCAGCATCTGCAGTGATAACCCGTGCGATCGGAACGGACACATCCATATATACATATGCATCGTTCTTACCAACATTTTCGATCTGCGGATCTTTTGCAATCTCCTGTGTCGGTACAATATCATTGGTTTTTCCGTCCGGATCCGGAGTATAGTTCGGCTCTTCTCCATCAATTTCTACACGGCCTACGGTAAACTGGTTGGTTACCTCATCCTTGTCCGTAAGATATGCTGCCGCACTTCCGGCTGCCATTGCTGCACATAACGTTCCTGCGATTAAAAATGCTGCGATTTTCTTTCTCTTCATAGTTTTAATTCTCCTTTTTCTGCTTTTTCGGTTCTCAGCGGATCTTTTCTCTGCTTCCCAGATTTCTTTTCCTTTCCAGTGAAAAGCAGTGCAAAAATAAGCAAAAGTACTACACATCCCAGAACCAGAATCCGGTATTCCTGCAGCCACATGACACCGTATCCCAAATATGGTATACAGCAAATGACAGTGCCAAGAATATCCTGTGATTGTATTACTCCTGTATCTGCATTCTCGTTCGCGTCACCTTTCGTGATATATCCATCATCTGTGACGCGGATAATCCTGTGTGTCACTGTTTGTCCATTTCTGACAAAAGCAGCTACATCACCAGCACTGACCTGTGTCTTGGAACTGTCCACAATTGCCAGAGATCCAACTGGCATTGCAGGTTCCATCGAGCCTGACAGCACTACATATGGCTTAAGATCCCGGATGAACCATAAGAGCAATAAAAATACCGCAGCGATCATAGCATATCCTGCGGCTTTCCTGACTTTTTTCATTCTTCTTTTTTTCTGCATCTTCTCTTCTCCGTTTTTGGTGTCAAACTCTGACACAGGTGTGTATCTGCTTTTATACCCACATATGCATCCTCTCCTTCCCATCGAAAGGGTACAAAAAAAGCACCCTTACATAGATCGGCAGATTGCCGGCCCTGTATTGATGCTTTTACCCTTTTAATCTTTTTTCCTTCCGTGAATATCGTTCTTTCTCTTATCCACTTCCGGTGATTTTATCATAGCACACCGTCAAAGGTTACACCAGTGCCACTTTGTGCCATTTTGTGCCACGGAGTTTCATTTGTGCCACTTTGTGCCACGGAGTCTCATTTGTGCCACTTTGTGTCACGGAGTCTCATTTGTGCCACTTTGTGCCACGGAGTCTCATTTGTGCCATTTTGTGCCACGGAGTCCCATTTGTGCCATTTTGTGCCACGGAGTTTCATTTATGCCATAATGCACAGAAAAGGCCGGAAGAAATCCAACATCAATTAGGATTCCTCCCAGCCGGTATATGCAAAAGTATCCCTTATCTCATAAATCTGCCTTGCTGCTTTCCGTATTCAAGAAAATCTCCTATTGTGTCAAAATATGACACCCACAAGTATCTCGAAAAAGTATGCAAGCGGCTCTGGAGAAACCCTTCAGAAACCGCTTGCTATTAATTATAAATATTTTTTTGCTTTATCAGAAGTCAAATGGAATTTTTCCTGAAGTTTTTCCAGTATAACCTGGGTTGGAATGCCAAGCTCTTTCAATGCGGCTACCATTCCATAAATGCCCTCTTCCCGTCCTTCCTTTCGTCCTTCTTCACGTCCTTTTTCCAGATTTTCCAAATCTCTCATCAATAAAGTCATATACTCATGCCTCCATTCACGGTTCTTCTTTGCTTCTCTGACGGCATCTTCAAGTTTCCTTACATATCCGGTTTCTGTTTTTCGTCCGGCAACATAATCAAGAAAGAATCGAAGCTCTTCACTGACATCTGCCTTGCTGCTTTCCGTATTCAAAAAGATCTCCTATTGTGTCAAAGCATGACACCCACAAGTATCTCGAAAAAGTATGCAAGCGGCTCTGGAGAAACCCTTCAGAAACCGCTTGCTATTAATTATAAATATTTTTTTGCTTTATCAGAAGTCAAATGGAATTTTTCCTGAAGTTTTTCCAGTATAACCTGGGTTGGAATGCCAAGCTCTTTCAATGCGGCTACCATTCCATAAATGCCCTCTTCCCGTCCTTCCTTTCGTCCTTCTTCACGTCCTTTTTCCAGATTTTCCAAATCTCTCATCAATAAAGTCATATACTCATGCC
>ERZ1090860.506-NODE-507-length-23370-cov-4.654729_pt1 | contig 23370 bp, 30 predicted proteins | sample MGYA00478483_ERZ1090860 | MGnify/ENA primary metagenome ERZ1090860 (study PRJEB33644, sample SAMEA5815741) | chicken gut metagenome | biome: Chicken; feature: Gastrointestinal Tract; material: Caecum | place: Ireland | collected 2019-01-01 | study: A study of the...
CGTCCAGTGTTGCCAGCAAACCGTAACACATCACACACTGTTCTTCTTTGATTCTCTGAATTTCTTCATCTTGTTTTTTCTGTCGCTCTACCCACTGCACACTTTTATACAGCACCGCCCACAGCGACCCCAGTCCCGTCAAAACAGCAACCGCCGTCAAAAATTGTTCTATTCCTATGTACATAACATCACCCCAATTACTGCTTTGGGCTGCCATCAGCATCTAACCCTAACGCATCCAGATTTTCTAATACCACTGCTCTATATCTGGTTGGCACTAAAGTGATTTTTGTGTTTTCTGTGTTGCACGTTCTTTTTCCTGCAATCACCAATGCTGTATACATATCTACCATCTCTATGTCCCCTTTCGTTTTCCAAATATTCCAAATCGTAAAAACTACTGCTGCTATCAAAAAATAAATACAGTTATGCCAGCTTTTTCCCATTGGCATCATACCCCATTTCTGTTAATACAGATAACACTGCTGCATGTAACTTCCGCGGTACCTGTGTAACATCTTGATTCGTTTCATCACAGGTACGTTTGCCTGCCAGTACCAACTCGACATACATATCTACCATCAAACCTCACCTCCTCCCAACGCCATAACTGCCTCATAAATTGTGGCTTGTACTTCCATATTGATTAGGTCTTGTTCCAATCCCTGCTCATATTGGTCTGCCATCGCTTCCATCATCATTAGCTGAGCTTCTTCAATTCTGTCTAATTGTGTGGGGTTTGTTTCGGTTTTTGGAGATTCTACTTCTTCCCAACCTTGACCAGTCCATTTTTTACCTAATATAGAGATATCCCAAGAATCAATTTTAATCTGATTCTCAGAGAAAAGAGAATCTGTATAGGATATACTGGTACAGATTTTTTCCTCGTTTAATTCAGCATAAAAAATCATATTTTAACACCACCTTGAAACTTAATAAAACTCTACAACTTGGTAAGAACCTATAATAGAAACGTTATCATCATTGTTACCAGCTCCTGAAATGTTGAGCGATGACGTTGACAGTTGGCTACAATACGGAACACGCATATAAACTTCTGCATAAGAAGAACCGCTAGTTGAATAAGCACCATAGCCATCTAATATAGCTATCATTTTATTACTATTGGAAAATCCACTTAAAGAAACTGTAACAATACTCTCTGTCGACGAAAGGGTAAATACCCCTCGTTGCACACGCCGTATACAACTTGAACTTGAAGATGATGATGGAATTTTGTTATAAACTTTTGCTATCTGACCAAACAAAGTACTAGCAGAAGTAGAATCCCCATATTTACCAACTTTTGTTGCAATGTCTTGCACATTAGCAAGCCGTCCAAAAACAGTATCTGTACTGCTGCTATCTTCTGGATTTCCAATCTTATCCACAAACCCTGTTACTGCACTGATAATATCTGATGCTTTTTCCAGTATAATTTGCTTGAGTTCTGCCAGTTTTCCAAATATTGTTGGCTTTGTGCTGCTGTCCTCTGATTCGCCAATTTTGGCATTGATTTCATTTACTGTGGTTTCTTTTGCTGATCCATCTAATTCTGTATGGATATCATTTACTGCTCTTTGCACAGCGTTTACCTGTTTGTTTAAATAGTTATACCCATGTTGTTCTGTCAGCCCTACTTCTGTTCCATTTGGGCTAATCGTTTGTCCTTGTGTCCAATTTTCTGGCAAATCTGCTGGTAACTTATCCATGATTTTTCGCCTCCTCTATGGGTAGATTATGTGTGAATACTGCTTCCCCAACAATTGGTACATATACCGGAGATGTGGTAAGCACATTCCCCTCTATGTCTAGCAATTCTAGTTTTGTTACTTTTGCAGCCTGTTCTTCTGTCACAGTATATTGTATTGTAGCTATGTTTCCTTTTGCTTCTTTTGTTAATTCTGTTATCGTTGTGGTGCTATTTACTCTTGCTGATGATATGATATCCATCATACTTTTGGCTGTTGCATGTAACAAACTGGTTTCTATACTTTCCTGTGCAGGCACTACAAGCACCTCCTTTCTGATTGCGGTAACAAATGGATACAGTCCAAGCGACCAAGAACTCAATTTATAATTCCAAGTTAAATCTGACAATTCAACACTTTCATCAACTGTTATACCAGTTGTGGTAAGCGGTTTGTTGATAAACACAATGTGTGCTGGTTTTATCTTATTGATGGTATACAATACTTCGATATAATATTGTTGGTTTTCAGAACTGCTTTCAATGTATAGCGCGTAATTAGGATAATCCACTATTACATTCCACAAACCCTTTCCAATCAATTCATCTAGCTTTCGATATAAAAAACCCAAAGTAAAAGGCGGTTTTGTACTAAGTCTGTTCAGTACACGAAACCGCCGAAATGTTAATGTTTCAATCGAAAGATCTGGAACGATATCAAATAACTGTTCCCACATAGACACTGCGCCTTCATTCATTGTATAAAAAAAGAAATTATCTGCAACAGAATGAATCGCCTCAGCTAATGCCACAAATTGTTCTGCTTCTGTATCGCATATCTCCTCAAAATCAGCTATTTTTCGGAACCACTCCGGAAGATAATTGATAATATTTGCATTAAGTTCCCACATGAAGTGTCACCATCCCCAATACAGGCACCTGTTGCATCGTGCCAGTTTGTACTAAATTGATATCCGCTGTATTTCCGTTTAACATAACATTCACGGCATTCACAACTCCTGTTGTTCCTATCATCGCCGCTATTATCTGCGACACGTAAATGTTTGACACATAATCAATGCCACCTTGTATCGTAGGTGACGCCCAATCCTGCCGAATGCGAAGCAGATAATCATCAATCGTTTTTTCAACTAATGCCTGGACCTGCCCAATTTCATACCCTGGAGATAATGTCAATGTAGCATCTATATTTATTGTAATCGTAGTAGGTGCTGTAACTGTGACCTGCGCTCCTATTGGTGCCATACCTAAACCAAGTCCTTGATTTGGTGGCGGATCTACCGAATTTTGTACATTCTCAACAAGTATTTCAGATGCTGGCATCCAATCAGCGCCAATGACGGATAACTTTACCGTTCCACCGCCATTCCACGTTGGATAGACTTGTACACCTCCAACTCCATCTAAACCACCAACAAATTCACGATATGCTGCTACGTTTCCACCGAACGGCTTTTCATTCAATGCTATCATGATTCGTTTACGAAAATCATCATCTGTTTCCATACTTTTTCCAGGAACAAGTATATCTGTAATTTGTGCCGTTTCTAAACCTGACAGATAAGTAATAGGCAGTATATTTCCTGTATAATCATTTCCAATCACGCCAGTTATCTCCGCTGTCAATTGGAATTGATTGGGAGTATCCGTTTCAGCTGTTACAATAAAATTGATACTATCTGCCCCATTGATCGTGGAAAAACGTGCACCTAATGGTACCGATTGCGAAAACTCTCCCAATCGCACTGCCGCAGAAGCAGGATAACGTGTCAAACCTGCAACGACTGCTAATAAATCCAAAGAATCTCCCACGGCTGTCTGGATATAAGCCGCACGTTGTACCTGATCCAACGCCATATAAAATTCTTCTAGTGCATATGCAGCTGGACCAATAGCAGTCTGGATTATACTACCCTCACGCTTGTCATAGGAATTAGGTACCTGTCCCAGCATAGTCTGCAACAAATTTTGATATGTTTTGTTGTTAAAGTCAATCAAGCTTTTCCCTCCTTTCTACATGAAAAAAGCCCTTGCATTTTCTGTGCAAAGGCTGTAATATAGTATTAGAAAAAGGATTGCCGTTTTTCGCGAGGCGGTCAGTCCCGTTTAAGTTGGTTTTGACCGTCTAACTTCGCAGGTTAGGCGGTCGTATTTTTATTTCTTCTTGTTCTGAAACAAGGAAATAACTCCGATGATTACTAAACAAAAAGCGAATAAGCCTTCATATGTAACCATAAGCGTCACCTCCCGTCATTGGAAAGTGACCAACCGCCAAACGGCAATCCTCATTTTTATTTTACCAAAAACCATATCTTTTGACAATATGTGAAAAAGCACCCACACAAACATGAGTGCTTTTTTCTTATTATAAAACATAAAACTTACAAGGCTCTCAAACCCAGAGCTGTGGAACAAAGCTGAATCAGGAGTTTGAGAAGGTTACAAACTTACAAGGCTCTCAAACCTCATAATACCACAATATGCGAAGACAGAGCTTGAGAAGGTTACAAACTTACAAGGCTCTCAAACCTCATAATACCACAATATGTGAAGACAGAAAAGAGTATTTATTGCCAAATTAAACTGTTATTGTCATATTTTGCAAAATATTTCCGTAAACCGTCTGCACCGTAAACTCCACAGTCAGGTTATCCCCATTCACCTGATAAGAAAAGTCTGTAATATCCGTCATACGGCTATCTGTTCGTATGGCGTCCTTTGCTCGCCGCTGGATTTCCAATGCCACAAATCCTGGATTTTGTCCGACCAAGCCTTCCCATTCCATACCAAAGTTTGGCATGTAAATCTGCCAGAGAAACCGTTCCACAGAGAAAAGAATTTCTACTGCCTGTTTCACAGCGGCGAACCCATCAGCCATACCAGATATTCTTCCAGTTTTGGGATTGACATACCATGTATAAGAAGGATATTCAGTAAAAGTTATGCCTTGAGAGAGATTGATCACATTTTCCGGCAAAGTTGCCATTGCTCACACCTCCTGAAATACTCTGGATAAAACCACATACTTTTGCCCTCGCTGTACTCGCAACAGCAACACCTTGTCCCCTACTTCCAGTCCTCTATTCAGCGTGACAAAGCCGTCATATGGCAATGCTTTGCCGTTTTCATAGCAAACAATGTCTGTCAGCTCTGTGGAACATTCGCCCGCTGGCTGTATTGTGGCATCTGTAACAACGTGATTATGTGTAGTATCATGTTTATGTGCAAATGATGTTACTTTCTTTTCTATGACGGATTCTGTCAGATAAAGAACTGGAGAGCGTAGCGGCGCCGCCTGATTGTCTGTTGTGATTTCCAGCGGCTTCACCTTTGTGACCGTTCCTACCACCAAATCTGTGGGCTGCATGGCTTTTTGATTCTCCTGTATGATTTGCTGCAAAACTTCTACCAATTCCATATTATCACCTCAAATCGCCAATGTGTCAAAACTCATGGTGTGCTTATCATTTTCAAAAGTATGCGTAATCTTTTCAATCATAACATATTGGTCAAGGTCAATGTCCCCTAGTCCCTGTATCTTCATTAGAATCATCATACCAGCTCGCAATCCCAGCACTCCCAGAGATTCCACACTAAGAGTACGCAAACGACGGTTATAATAGGACAACATGGTTTCTGCTTGTTCTCGCATCTGTGCAGTATTCGTTTCCCCGTCTACGGTTTTATACAGTCGCAAGAGCCCCCACCGTTCAATGTTGGCAGAGTCCTTGACTTCCACCACTTCCGCCTTGCCTGTTTCCTCATTTTCCCGTACCAACTTGATACTGTTATATGTCTGTTTATCAATATCCGTTTCATATTTGTAATCGGTCACCAAAGAACGGTCACCCAACACCACATTGGTTTTCATGTTTGCCGCTTCCCGCAGGCTCAGACCGTTTCCATCATCGAAAAGCACAAACACCTTTCCGGTATGCAAGAGCGTCTGTTGAATTGCTTCTTCTATAATATCCAAGCAAGACTGGTCATATTCCAATAAGGAGGGTATGGGGTATCCCGTATCCTCAATATCACTGACAGGCAACTGAAAGTCGGCGGCAATCTGTCGCAAGATTTGCCCAGCAGTCTGTCCATAAAAATGGTAAGACGCATTAGCTTTCAAATATCGTATACTGTCATAACATGTCACTTCAATGATTCCCCATCTATCTTTACTTTTTTGGAATACCCAACCGAAGAAAATCACTTGCCCGTTTACAGAAAACCGCACCTCATCCCCCTCTACAAAAGAGATATCACCCGCTTTGATGAGCGTAAACGTAAATTTCCCAGGGCTTCCTGTACGGTTGGTGGTGTAACTTGCAGTGGACACACAAGGGGCAGCATCCCAAAGCTTTCCAGTTCGCTTTTCTGTAATCAAAAGTTCTGTTTTCATTGTGTATCTACCCCCTGTAAATCTCCTTTTTTGCACCAGCCTAAAGCCCCACCGGATTCCGATTTCACATGTACCGGATAAGCTCTGTCATTGTCATCATTGATGATACGAGACACGACTACTTGACGACCATTTCCGCTACCATATGGCTTATCTCCATAACTAGAGTAAAAATAGTTTCCATTCAGTACCGCCTTCGATCCTACATATAACTGTCCTTTCGGGATACTTCGCGTTTGTTCTATCGTAGCAGTTGCTGATTTTTCTGCTGTGGCTTCTGTCTGAATCTGTGCAATCAATGGGCTGTAATCTCGGTATTCGGTTAATTCCAATGTATAGTAAAAATCTCCTGTTTCTCCCCCTCGTTCCTCTGTTTCAAAGTTTGTTACCAACACAGCGAAACCTGGATCATTTACAAAATACGGTGTGCCATCTTCATAGTATCTTGTGGGTGTGTAGATTAGTACCTCTTTGTTTCTCATGGCATTTCGGAAAAAATTGATATAAAATTCCGGCGGCTGAAAATCACCACTTGTCAATGTCAGGCTGTCAATCCTTCCAGGGAAATAGCTTTCGATTGTGACCTTTTTCAGATTTGGTTTTCTTGGTACCATAATCGGTCCAATGCCCAAAACATTGTATTCCTCATTTGCGTTATCTTGTGTCACTGGCAATTTTTCAGGATTGACAGGGAGATGGAAAAGTGTTGTATCTTTCGCATCCTGCTTTTGAAAATAAATTGCATAGCTTTGATTAGATGACACGTTGCACACCTCCTATACTCTTGCTGTCGATTTTGTACTACCTGCCGCTGCCTGTTCCAATAATATATTTTTTAACGCATCTGCCAATGATTTACGGTCGGCTTCTGTATTACCTGTATTTGCTCCTTGAATGGTGATCACTGGCGTTTGCGCTGTCAGATTGATTTTATTGACATATCGCTGTGTTGCCATATCCACCATCAATTTGATGTCTTCTTCGGACATATCCACAGATTTTTTGATACTGCCCACATCTTTGCCAATTCCGCCCAATGTGTCATTGATATCTCCCAAAGAGGCACCACCAGTGCCAAAACTTCCAATATCAGGCATACTAGTACTGCCACCAAACATGTTGGAAAATAAGTTTGAGCCTTTATCATAACCAGAAGAAAAAGCACTACCATAGTCTTTATATTCCATAGGTGCGAAGTATTCTTTCCAGCCGGAAGATTCTTTCACAGCTGCCGATTTTGCGCCGAGTGTATGAATATAGGCTTCTACACCACTGGTCAAATCAACAGTAACACCTGGGATTTTATTGATCAATCCCTCAATGCCTTTTGCAATATTTACCATATAGCCTAAAACTGTCTGTGCCATATCATAAAACAACACTTTCACTGCCGCGGCTGGATTATTGAACACATTTCCGATAAAATTCGCAAACACCGCAAATCCATTATATAAAAATACAATTTGATTGTAGATAAATGCTCCTAATGTATACATGACGCCCATAATAATACCAGTTGCAGAAACAGACGATCCAGTAAAATGATTATATGCTGCTACGCCTGCATATAACGCCCCAACAATCAACGCAAGCCCCATCAAAACCCATGTGATAGGTGAAGCTAACAATGCGCTATTAAATACCATGGTAGCGGCACTTGCTGCTGCGGTATTCCCTGTTAAAATTCCATATCCAATAGACAATAATGTCACCGCTCCTTGATAAGCTGTTGTCGCAAAAGTAGCGATTTTCGTCCAATTTGCTGCCACTTGGAATATGACAAAGGCAGCACCAGCACCCAATACCAAAGGACCAATGATTTCAATATGATTTGCCAACCAAGAAAGAGCGACCAAAACTGGTGTTAGTCCTTTTTGCGCGTAATTCCCAAACACTGTCCAAATCTGCCCCCATGTCATAGGCATTTCAGCGAATTTGGCATTTGTTTCTTCTGCCGCGGCAAACATGGCATTTTTGACGATTTCCGCTGTAATAGCACCTTCGGAAGCCATATCGCGCATCTGCCCTACATTGACACCTAAGTAATCTGCAATCGTTTGTGCAATCATAGGTGTCTGCTCTAGTACAGAATTCAGTTCTTCCCCTCGTAATACACCAGAAGCCATAGCCTGTGTGAGTTGTAGCATAGCTGCTTGCCCTTCCATAGTACTTGTACCCGAAATTGCCATCTGCTTATTGATCTGCTCTACAAAAGATACAATTTCTGCGGAACTGCCAAATGCGTCCCCTGCCAAAGTACCCAACTTTGCAACCATATTGGCGGTTTCGTTATATGAACCTCTTGCACGATTTGCACTCGCAAAAATCATATCGTTTAGCTGTGCTGTTGTTTGCAAACCATCGTTCATCATATCAAGTCTTGCCGTAGTAGATGACATTGTATCCGACATATTAAGCAAAGCCTGAAACCCTTGCAACCCTACATAGGCACCCGCCAAACTTTTCAAAGAAGGTGTAAGACGATTTGCTGCGCCGCTCCCTTCATTCATGGACTTTGCGTATTCTTTTTGCGCTTTTGCGGCTGCTCTGGCTTGTCGTTCTGCCTCACGTTCCGCCGCAGAAGCGGCACGAATGCTGGCTGCTTGTGCATTTGCTTGTGCCGCTGCGAGTCGTTGTTCTGTTATCTGCATCTGTAATGCCGATTTATGCGCTTGTGTCTGTGCTGTTGCTAACCTTTGTTCTGCTGTTTGCATTTGTAACGCGGATTTATGCGCTTGGGTTTGCGCCGCTGCTAGTTTTTGTTCAGCTGCCTGCACTTGCAGAGCTGATTTATATACTCTAGCCTGTTGTGTTGCCATTTTTGCCGCCGCAGAGTTCCCTTTTGTCACAGTTTGGCTCTGCTCCATCATTTTGATATAGGCACCAAGACCAGCAGAAAACTTATCTTCAATGGCTAATATTTCCCGAATATTTCCCATTTTACTGACCACCTTGCTGCTGTTTTTTCCTATCTTTGACTTCTTTTGATACAAATTCTTTGATCAAAGCACGTTCCTGATAAGGAAGCTCTGCGTATTGATGCGGCAGGATACCAAAATTCACAAAGCAATAATATGCAATTATCGTTTCAGCATCACTGCCGCGTATCAGTTTTTTGCTTCCTGTACAACCTCGTCTTCAGGGTATGCAGAAAATCCAGACAATTCACTAATTGCCTCAATCAGATTTGCAAATTCGCCAGTTCGCAACATTTTACCGATCACATCTTCTGGACTTAATGTACCATAGGCTTCGCAAAGTTCTGTTTCAGAAAAATCAGGAAACACGGTACCCACCAATGCCAGTTTTTTTCTATAAGTGATATAGTCAAACTCTTTCGTCATCTGACCATTTTCTCCTCTTACCTTTCGGTAGCTTTTTCGTGTGATCGCGTCATTCTCCTCCTGCGTCAATGCACGAATTCTAAATGGGATCACCTTTCCACTTTCATCCTTAAAACGATTGGAAATGATTACTTCTTTTTCTTCCTTAATTGTTTCTGGATGTAAAAAAGCATATAATTCACTCATTTTTTACCATTCCTTTCTTAACCGCCGTAAGACGTAGGTTCATTGAATCCACGCAATTTGGCTACTCTTGTCCATGAAAAATTGAAGTCATAACTTAACATAGCTTCTTCACTGTTCAATATGGATAGCGGAATCGTTCCAGTCAACTGGCAACCATAATACGCCATCGTCTGAGTTCCCACACTAGTGGACGGATCTCCATTTGTAATCTGCAAATCAAACTGAGGCATATTACCAGTATTGATATATTCTAAAACCATATCAGTCCAAAGGCTTGTACCATAATAGATATTCCCCGTTCCGGTTTGTTTTGCACCATTGGCTTTATTCTGAATGGTGCGTGTACCAATTACACGCATATCCGTTCCTTGAATTTCGGCATTAGTGGTGATATTTTTCATACCAGCTACTTCGATCTGTTTTCCGTTGACAGTAACAAAGACTTTCCCCTCAGCACCATTTACAGTATCTTTTGCTAATAAATACTTTCCCACAAGAAAACCTCCTTAAGCTACTGTAATAACTACATATAATTTTTCCGCCGCGTCCACAGGCTGTATGCGCAAATTGATGATAACGGCGTCGATCTCCTCCCCTGGAAGTACGTCCACGTCATCCGGTTCAAAATTTTGTATTGCGTTGTTTGCTTGCATTTCCTGCAAATATCCAACAATTACCGCCTTGAATAGATCTCGCCCTGTGGCATTGTTATCCACCACGCCAATGAAGCTTTCGGAAAACTGCATATACAGGTCATTTGCAATGGTATGTAAGGTACGAATGACACGGTTTTTCTGATAGGGCTTAGAAATATCTGCTGTGAATGTTGTCAGGCTATTGATATCAGAATCCACTTTGACTGCCCCATTCTCTGCAAACACCACAAATTTTCCAGCCTGCAAAGCGGTAATGATTTGGTCATTCGTCAGTGCAGGTGTTACCGAAACAGCATCAAGGTATTTCGCATAAGTCAAAGACTCATTGTAGCTTGCACCAGCCTCTGCACCGCCTACCCACCAGCAAAGCTGTTTCCCTGTCAGTGTAGTTCCATCTGCAAAGGTAATACCTGTGATGTCTGAACATATGTTGATAACAAAGCGGCTGTCAGGCACATTCAATCCATAAGCCACTAGCTGAGAATATCTGCCTTGTGTGTTAGCAAGACGTTCTACAAAGTTGACCATTGCCGCCTGTACGATGCTGTCATCGCCGTCATAAATCAGGATATCAAAGTCATAGGCTTCGATATTGGACAGGAATGTGGTATAAGCTGCTGTTTCCACAGTACCATCTGCACCCGTTGCCAGTTTCACACCTGCTGTTTCCGCAAGTGCGCCGGTGCCGCTGAATGTCACCCATGCATTGGCTTTCAGCTCTTCCACTTTTTTTGCCGTCTGGGTATCCACCACAACACCGTCTACAACAGTCTGCACATCAAAGGTTCCTTCCGCATCCGCCTGTTCTGTCACCACAATGGTGATATCATTTCCTCTAACGCCCGGATAAAGGGCTGTGGCTGTCATCTGTCCCTCTGTCACCGTTTCCTGCACAGAACTGCTTGCAGCAGGACGATACAGCAAAACTCTTGTGGCACCGTCTGTCCGGTCACTGCCTTTGAAGATTTCCTGCAAAAACCGTGCTTGTGGCATGTAAATGGGATAACCGCAGAAGGGGGTCGTGTCCGCTCCTGCTACCACTTCCATGACCTTGCCAACAGGTCCCCAACTCATAGGCTCACAAATGGCAACTACGCCACGGCTGCCGATGGAAAGACCTCTCTTTGATTCCGATGTGAAATTGATATATATGCCAGGACGTACTTTATCCTGTTTTGTCCATGTTCCACCTGCCATTATTTTTCACCTCCAAAAAAAAGCATCTACTGCTTTCTGGGCTTCTGCCATAGTATACGTTTCTTCTTTCAAAATCGCCCTTAGAAAATCCTTCTGCACATGAGAAAAGCGCTTACTTTTCAGCAGCGCTTCTCGTTTGTATCTTTTTTCTTCTGTCGTACTTTCTTTTTTCATTCCACCACTTCCTCGCGATATTTCTCAAGAGTCTGCATCTTTACTGTTTCTTTTGGTATAGATACTCGCTCACGGATTTCAAACTGATAATGTAGTGCATCTAAGTCAATACGCCACTGACGTTCATAGGTTCTGATTTGCACTGGTTCTGCTTGGGTATCATCGGTATAAAGGAAAGTTTCCATATGCAAATCTAAAATTTCCGCTGTCTTTTGGTATCTTTTCTGTAAATCTGGTAAATGATAATTTTCTAAGCAAGTTAAGTCTAATCCAATGGTTCGCAAATAGTACCCACCCGTTTCCAATTTGATGTTACTGTATCGCTGTTGTAAAAACATACAAGGTGTCTTTGTCCCCTGCTGGTTTGGATCTTCATAAAAAGATACAGACGGAAATAAAGGTTTCAGGTGTTTTGCAAGAGCATCTGCCATAGTTTCTATTGTGTAATTCATTCCATCAACTCCTGAACCTGCTTATCTAATTCTGAAAGCACTGTATGCTCATATACTTGTTTTCCTTTGTCTGCCATAAATTTCCCTTTCACATATTTTGTTTTCGTGCCGACCACAATACCAACGTCAGCAGATGGATCATATTCCAGCAAACCGCTTTCTTCGTTGATATATAATCCAGGCACAAAATGTCTGTCCATACGATGCCCGTCATTTACATAAGAGGAATAGTCCAGATTGTTACAAAGTTCTGTTTCTACACTATTCCCTGTCATCTTTGGCTCGGTTTTGCTGTCTGTTACCCAATGTTGTTTCAGTTCTCCACTTCTTGTATTTGTTCCACGCAAATCACCCACCGTGGGTGGTGTAGCATCTGTTGCTGCTTCTACTGCGCGTATCGTCGCATCTCGTGCCACTTTCGTCAAAACTTTTGGTATATCGGCTTTTGCTTTTTTCAACTGCTGAATCCGTTGCTGCAGATTTACTGTAAAACTCATATACCTACACCCTTTCCTGCTGTAACAGCTGGATTTCCTGATGCGCAAGTCCTCCCATGATATTTCCTACCGGTTCTGGGTAATAATTGGGAGCCGCAGCAAAAGCCCGTATATCTTTAAATTTTTTTCCTATTCTTGCACCACGATGGATATATAGTTCATCACCAGCTTGAATGTCTATATCCAATCCACACGCCAAACTATCTTCCTGATTGATATTTGCGGCTGTCTGCTGCATCTGAATTGCTTTCTTTCCAGAACGATATATACGACAAGGAACATCTGTCAAAACCTGCTCTCTATGATTGCTGATGAGTGGTTTCGTTTCATCTTGTACCACACGCCAGATGTCTACGGTATCAGTGTACCACGCATCAAAATTCATCGGTCACACCTCCTAAATGACAAGGGTACCGCCCATACCCACCAATCTAGCTTCTGTTGCCAATATCTGACCATATTGGGTAGCGTTTAAGCTCCCCCAATCCTCAGTGGCTTTGGTTAGTGCTGATGTGTCATAAGTTATACTAGTATCCCCTAATGTTTCTGACTTTACCACACCCACCAACGCCCCTGTAGCTGCCGCCTGTCCTGCCGTTTCGCTGGCAGGTGCAAAGGTACGCAGATACAAAGTTGCGTAATGGGCTACATATAAACCAGCTGCATACCGCCAGCCGTCCAGCCATTTATCTGGCTGAATAGATGTATTTGTTCTGCTGATAAACTGATGCAACATGGTTTCTGGCAGCAAACTTTCCCCGTCAGTGGTAAAAAACTGCGGGAAGTCCTGCTGGAACATCTCCGCTGTATAATTGCCTACCGCATGCCCGATATGAGACGCAGCGGCTTTGATGCCTAAAAACTGTGGTTTCATACAGAACATCCCGCATCACCTCATTTCTTCTTTCTATCCGTTTTTTCTGTGTCTTCAAACTTTTCGGGAGCTTCCTTTTCTGCCTCTGCGGCAGCTTTGGCTTTTTCTCTGGCTTCCTGTTCTGCCTTTTCTGCTTCTGCGGTAGCTTGTTCCAGAGCATTATCCTTTGTGGTGGAAGAAACCGCAATTTTGCCGTCTTTCACCAGTTCCTTGAAATATTTTGTTTTTGTCACCCAATCAGGCACAGAGCCGATGTAGTCTTTCGGAATGGGGAATACCTGCCGTCCATCAGGACTGGGGATAATGATATTTCGTTTTGAAATGATAGTTGTTGCCATATGATACCCCTCCTTACACATCGCCACCAATGCCGTCCCAATATGTGATAGTATTGGGATACATCAGTTTCAATTCAGAAATATTTGCCATATATGCTGTATCATAGCACACGTTCGTTACATTGGGCTGTGTCATGATTCTACTCATTGGAACCAGTTCATCTAGTCCGATAAAGCGTTCATGATTCACATAAACGACCATTCTATCCTTACTGCCAGTACCTGCGCCCTTACACCAAGCAGTCGCACCGATAAACAACTCCCCTTTGCCTTCTTTGTTGACAATGTTGTTTTCCAGGAGATAGTCCAGAATGCTTTTGGTTGCTAGGTCAGAAACTTTTGTATTCAACAGATATAGATACTGCTCATAGGGTATCAGAATGTGATTTGGAATAGCCGCAATATCATAGCCTGCCGCTTCCCATGTGGCAGAAATCGCGGTATTGATATCCAACAAGATTTCATCCGGTGTTTTGTCCTTCCAGTTTGTTTTACCCTTCGCACCATCTGCCACAGTGGTTTCTGTTACATCAGGGTGATTCACCAAACCATACGTACCATACTGCGCAAAACCTGCATATACGTTTTCGTCCATGTGTTTATCATAGCTAAGACGAATCCCTTCTTGTAGCAACTGATCTAGGCTTCTGCCAACGTAATTTGCTTTCTGCATATCCACAAACATGACACGCAGTGCCACAGAGTATACATGTGCCTTAAACAGACCTTTATCCAAAGAAGCCTGCACAATCGGAATCCCATTGGCACCGCCAGCTGTAATAGGGCTATCACCACTACCGCCTGTTAATCCATACTGCACAGACATAGCAGAAGCATAATCTACCCAGCCGCCGCCAGTTTCGATAGGTACATCTCTTGGATATGTCACACTGGTCAAAGGTTGTCGAATCATCGGATCTCGTTTTTCCAGTTCAGAAATCAAAAACGCATTGCCGGAAGCAATCCCTGCCGCGTCCATGACAGGCATACCCTGCATTACTTGCTGTGTCTGTTTGGGCGCAATGATACCACCATCAAAAACGCCCATGTTATTATAAGTCATATCGTTCCCTCCTTACGCATTGTTCATAGTCAGGATACGCAGTTCCGCAATCCCATTTGCGTCCGCAGAACCTGCCCACTGACAGTTGGTCAGTTCTATCACTTTGCCGCTGTCGTCCTCTGCCTCAAAGCCACCCACCAATGCAGTGGAAAAGCTTTCGTTTGCTGTTGTGCGAACATAAACTTTGCCGCCCAGCTTTACTGTGCCTCTCTGACAGAAAACATTGATGCTACCTCTCTGGAATACAGGCACTGCTTCTGCGGGTGCATATTCACCCTGTCCCTGATTCAGATAGTTCAGAGAACTTTTCACCTCTCTGGCAGCAATGCCCACAAACTTATCCGCTGTGGAAGATGCACCCATCTGTACTACACTGATACCGTCAGAACCATATTCCAATGGCACCCCAAAAGGAATATTACTGCTTCCACCTGCTGCTCTTGTGTTGATAATCATATCTGGCTGTCTGGCATAAGACCCAGCCTGACCATTCGGCATACCTGTGCCGATCACCTGTGTATTCAGTCCCATATCTTACACACTCCTTTTTGATTACTGTTTGTTTTTGTGCGGATTGAATTTGTCATAAGCCGCCTTCTGTTCCGCGCAAATGGTACTCATGTCTTTTCTCTGGGTAGCCGCTTGTTTGGCACTATCCTGTGTAGCGGCAATGATATCCGCCCCTACATTACCAGAACGAATGGAAGACAGCAGCGCATCCACCACGCGGGCACGTTCTTCTTTGTTTTCGATGCCAGCCACAGCAGGACGAATCTTTTTCAGCAGTTCTGCGGCAAAAGAGTCCCCGACAGCACACTTAGCATCTTCCATTTCTTCCGCAGAAATGGTAACAGCCTTTTCACCCTCCGCTTTTGGTTCTTCCCCTACCAGACGGGCAATTTCTTTGTCGATGTCTGATTCATCAGAAATTTTCTTTTGTTGCGTTTCGTCCTTTGCCAATACTTGCCCTAACAATGCAATGATTTGATCCATTTTTGCAGAAAGCTCATCGCCATGCATACCGTCTCCAGTTTCTTTGGGCTGTTCCTCCTGTTTCTTTTCTGGTGCGGGTGCAGCCTCTGCATCCAGTGCCGTTGCCGTTGTTTCTACCATTTTTTCCAGTTCTTCAGGATTGGCATCCTTTGCCGCACTCCCAAAGAGCTTCAAAATCTCTGTTCTGAATTTATTCATGTGATTCACTCCTTTTTCTGGTTGTTTATCTTTGATGGCTACTTCATGCCCAGCACGTCCAGCCGGTACCACAGCCACATGGTTCCCTCTGATTTGTGTTTGTCGGTACCCACTGCCGTCAGGTACATACACACAGGTGTAACCACAGGAAACTTCCCGCTTCACACCATTTTCAATGTCACTGATGAGAGATGCATCGGTGATATGCAGGTCTGCCACCAGCTTGTCACCTTCCCTGCGCACATTCTGGACATGCCCTCGGCTGTATGCTCCTGCTGTTTCCGGCAGAAGATTATCAGGCGGATGGTTGTCTGTGACGATCTTTCCTTCAAAAGAAGCCATAGCCGCTGGAGAGAAAACGTCTTCCTCATAGCGGTTGACAGTGACGATTCTTTCCGGATCGCCTTCCAGACAAAGTTCCCTCGCCAGATATTCCATAGTACCAGTACGGGCAATAGGGACATTTCTGCAAATCAAAAAACCCTCATCCGTCTTGGTTTGATTGGGACTGATTTCGGTACCGTAATATGTCAGCATTCCTCACACCCCCCTTTTTTGTCGCATGAAAAAAAACGCCATTTTGGGCGCTTGATTCAAACTTCTTTATTTTTATGATAACAACTCTTTTATCGTTTCGATTTCATTTTCGAATACTTCAATCAACGCTTTTCCAATACGAATTGTAATACTTGCGGCATCTGGATTATTATCCAGTGAAGATGTATAATCGACCACAATACCTTTCAGAATTTGTCCATCATTGGTTGTGATGGAAACATTTTTTCCGTATGATTCCTGTAGTTTCATGTTTATTCCCCTTTCGCAGGAACAATGTGTGTTCCTTTCTTACCGTAATGAATGGTAAATCGATTTGTTTCCATTTCTTCGCGGCTTTCTAAATCAACACAAACGCCGATAGGAAATGAGGCAGTAACAATTTCTTTATTCACCCACCGTCCATGTCTGTCAAACTTTGGTTCGCCAGTACCGCTATACTTATTTACTAGTTGCTGGGCATCTTCCAAACTTCCAAAAATATAACTTCTTCCTTCAATATACCCTTTTGACGTTTTGATATGTTTATTTTGGCTTCCTTTATTTACTGTAAGATTCAGTATGCCGTCTTGTTTCTTTTTTCTAATTATATCATAGTCTAATGTTGACAACACGTATTGACGTTTCCAATCATTAAATTTTTCATCCCCCAATCGCTTATGCTTCTGGAAGGTTTCAAAGGTCTTCGGCACCTGATCTCCCAATGTTATACGATAAGTTTCCCACTGCCGATAGTCCCGCAGCCAATTCGCTCTTGCCGTTTCTTTCTTTCGATAGGCTTCTATTTGTTGTTGGGTTCTTTGGTCTTTGGTAGGAGGATTTTTTTTGAAACTGGAAAAATCTTTGATTTTCTGTATTTCTTCTTCGCTTCTGCCTGCTGGTGTCCATGGCTTCAGTACATGGAGGCAGTTGGGATGGATATTCAGATAGCTGTTGGTCAGATCATCAGGACCGGCGGGGTCTATCTTCCCAAAGGCAGAAGATAGCGGTGGAAAGTCTGGGTCTTTGCCGCTTTTGCTGTAAACTCGACCTTCCAACGGTGCGCAGATTTTACAGGTAGTTCCATGGCTGCTGATCTGATACAGGTCGTGTCCTTCGTCTGCCGTCAGTATTGCCAGTACTTCCGCCTGTCTACTGGTAGTTCTTGCTACCATATTGCAATAGGTATGAAGACTCCATTTTCGTCCTGCTTTATCTACAAAGGCTGTTACACCTTCCTTTATCAATTCCTGAAAAATATCGTTTGCTGTCTTTTTGACGCCTTTTCCCATTGCTTGTGCTTGAGCTATCGTCCCCAAAGATACTCGGCGGAAAATATCCCCCTTGGTTCTGCCGATAATGGCATTTTGCAGGGTATTTTGTGCCGTTCCTGACGCTTTCACAATTTCTCCCATAAGATTCGTCACCAGACGGTCGATAATGCTATGTTGGGTAGCTGTTAGGTCCTCTGCATTTTGATATCCTCGCATATGCTTTTCCACTGGTTCCAGTATCTTACGGGCTTCCGGCACACGCACATAAAACTGCTGTTCTATCATTTTTGGTACATATTCCCAACAGTCTGTTTCCATCTGTTTCAAGATTCCCTGTATCCGGTTCAGGGCAGCAACAGCATGATAATCTACCAAGCCCTGAGAACGCAGTTGAGCGATTTCGTTGATGATAACTGTTTCTGCTCGCAGGAATATGGCAATCAGTTTTTCTAGTTCTTTTTCGTTGGGTGCTTTCTGAATCGGCATCTATCACGCCTCCTCAAATCCTAGCCCCATGAGCGGATCACGTAGAGCAGTCACATCTTGGAACGTCTTTCCCTCATTACCTTTTATGCTTTCTTCTGAAATGCTGTCAAACATAGATGTTTCTTCCGCCAGTTTTTTCAGTTCACGCTGGGCAATCGCCTGATCCAGAAGATTCGCCTGAAAAGCAGCAACAATCGTTTCGACTTTCGCTTTTGCGATTTCTGCTACTTCTTTGGCAGTTGGTGTCCACAATGGCGGGAACTGGATATCCAAATCTTCTGGAACACCACCCCATACACTCATAGCAATGATAGGCATCAGTTTTTCCAGAATCGGACGCAACTTGCTTTCTCGAAGCGTGTCCACATAATCATAATAATTTTGCAGATCACTTTCTCCAGTAGCATTTAACCCTGCTGGCGCACGTCCAAACAGCTTTGTCACCGGAATCCTGCTTGCACCAGACAAGTCAAGACACATACTGTCATAAATTTCTTGCAATCCAGTAAAAGTGTATTGTGTATTTTTTACCGTATCGCCTTTGTTTACCAACTGCATGCCGAAATTGGATTTCAATACGCTCTGTGCCTGCATCATGTTCCAGAAACGCTGCTGGATAGCACTGGGAGCCACAGAAAACAGCTGGTCCAGATTCTCTACTTCCATAGAGTCTACATTGGCACGGAAAGTCAAAGCAGCCATATTCGCCGCTACATTGTCGTGTTTCACAATATCGGCATATAATGCTTCTACTTCGGATTCTCCCCAGTACATTTCTGCCATTTTTTCCAAATAAGGCAATTCTCTACCAAGAAAGCGAATGATACGAGAATGATGGACGGATACGATTATGCTACCATCTGCCATACTGATGTCATAGAATTTTGGCAGCCCAAAGTCTGGATCTGTCAAATCGGAAACCAATTCCATACCAGGCGTAATGCCAGACCATCTGTCAACGATATACAGACCTGCAAAAGTACCAGGCAGAATGGTTTCAAGGTCAAGCGGTTTGGATAGGTCTTCTTGTCCTCGAATCAAAATCAATCCAGCTGCACCACCGTAGAGCCTGCCCCATCGCATACCCGCATTGATACGAGCATATAATTGGGTTTGGCGCAAACAACGGTCCAATTCCTGTCGGTACTTTGGGGAAACGGCTCCTGATACTGTAAAACCTTCTCGTAGCATGTCATCTGGAATAATTCCTACCACGTTCTGCACCACCCAATTTGAGCGATAAAGACTGTTCAAAAGGGCATAGTCATATGTCATACGAGTCAGTGGATACTCTGTTGCTTCCAATGGAGATTGGGAGCCATAACCCAAATGAAAAAGCGGATTGCTGAATGCATCCGCTGTGTGTACCGGCTTGCTGGTACTGGTTGTTCTTCTTTTCTTACGGGACAATCTTCCCACCTCCTATGTCACTCTCCAATTCGGTAGACTGTTGATATAGTAGCGCATGGCGTCTGGTCCATGATCCTGTTCTTTCACGGGCTTTTCTTCCCCACGCTGACTGGCTTTTTCGTCCCAGCGATAGGCTCCCAGTTCGTTCCGAAGCCCTTCACATCGCTGGTGGATCTTTATTCGCCTACGACTCATAAGTGTGGACGTTTTTCGGATGCCGTCCAGCACATCATTGTTTGCGCCAATAACGAAAATACCACGGCTTTTCAGTTCAGCAATGAAGGAAGCGGCTGATGGGTCTACCAATACAGCGCAGCCATTTGTACCCATGAATGTTTCCAGATCGTCTGCATATTCCTTATCTGTTTTCTGTCGATGTTCTTCCCGGCTGTCCCAACGATATTCTCGGTCGATACGAACAATCTCCTGATCATCGTAAATGTCCAGAAATACACAAGGATTCGTGGTACCATAGTCAATGGCAATCGTTCTTGTAGAGCGCCAGACCATATCCACAGGGGCTTCTGTTGTATCGTAAACGTTTTCTTTGGTAGAAAACATATCGTAGATCAATCCCTCTGGAGAACGGCGCAGCCCTAGGATATCACGGGCGTACCAGATACTTTTCTTATCGTATGTAGATAAAACTTTCCGCAAATTATCATCAGATATGGAAAGATTATCCGCAATGGTAAAATGCCCATAATTAAATCCGTAGTTAGGATTTTTCTTCTGCTTACCTGCGTGAAAATCCAGTATCGTTTTGTAATACCAATGTCCATCACCTTTTGGATTCAAATCATGAAAAACTGCTCTTTCTGGACTGGAAAGGGTTCGGTCAAAAACTTCCTGTATAAAGATTTCTGTACACTCATTGGCTTCTGTCACATATGCCATGCCATAGGTGTTCCCCTTGATGAGTTTTTCATCTCCATTTTTTCCACCACCTGAAACCAGTATCATTTTTTCACCTACTGGAGTCTGTACATATAGACAGTCACGCTTTTTATATTCCCCTTCGCGACATCTTCCAGAAAAGAAATTTTTCAGTCCAAAGCCGTCACAGTCCAGCACATTCAGCTTTGCCGTTGCTGTGGATACCCCTGCAATCAAGTGCAGCCTACTGGGGTGGCGTTCCAATCTTGCGCAAAATGCCAAAGTGTTGACTACGTTTTTCCCTCCTCGCTTTCCGCCTTCAGCAATGTTCAGCCAGTGGGTAAAAGTACGGTCAAAATAATCTTTCTGGTTTTGCGAAAAGGGGGCTGGAATGTTCATGCATCTTCATTCCCTTCAAAATCATGTATATTCCGATTTTTTCCAGGACGCATGAGAATTTCAGCTAGTGCCACCATATTTCTACCATTATCCTGTTCAGGTTCTGGTTTTTCTCCCCAGCCGTGGAAATTGTTGATTAAGCTAAACTTTGCACCGTTGACGCCGTCCCGGTCAAAAAGTCTGCCTTCCGCATATGCTTCAATACGAGACTTCGCGCGTATAATCGTGTCAGCAAATTCCTTTTTTCCCTGATATTCCATAAGCGATTGCCTAGACGCAAAGCCTAAAGCCAATGCCAACCCTGTCACGGTCGGAGGTTTCGGCGGCTTCTTATAAATCAATCCGCATTTTGCAGAACACATTGGATTTCCATTCTCATCCAGAAACGGCTCACCCTCACACTCTTGAAAATAAGCATCTATCTTTTCCTGTATTTCTTCTTTCGTTTGGAATTTCGGCGGTCTGCCTACATTCCTCTTTTTTGAAACGGTCACAGATACCACCGCCTTTCTTTTCCTCACAGCAAAAAGGACGCCATACATCATACGACGCCCTATCTAAAGAGGAAGGTTACTTGCTTTGCTTTTTTGATGATACGATTATAGCATAAGTAAATGGGGCATTGTGGGGCATCTTTTTATAAATGAAAATTTTGTAGCGCTTTTCCATGAATTTTTGTTGTATGCCGATAGCTATATCCCATCTCCTCTGCAATCTTGTCCCAGCGCTGTCCTATCAAATACCGCCGTGTTAAAACTTCTTTCTCTGCTTTATTGGATAACTGCTCAATATGTTGCAGTATCTCTTGGTATAATACCATCTGTAATGCAATCTCTTTCTTCTGCTTGCGCTGCAATTCATCAAGCTGTGCTGCATATGTAGAAAGGTCGGATAAGGTACTACCACGTGGCATTCCATCTCCAAGACCAACAGGGCTTGTCTGATCATTACGTAATGCGTCAATTTGTTCTTGCAGTAAGGCAACACGTTTTTTTGCATTTTGATATTGCATCAAGTATTTCTTTTTTTCTTCATTACTCACTTGTATTCCCTCCCTGTTTGCTTGTGCCGGATCTGCACACGTTCTATCAACTCAAATCCGCAGAAATTGAGCATCTCTTTTGTCAACTTAATAACACGTGCTGCACGTTCATCTATTTCCTGTTCTCTTTTTTGAATTGCGTGTAAAACAGTTGATGCTGTTGGATCCTTGTAGCCGCTGCCGTTTCTATCCAATTCATTCATGATAATTTTCCCTCCAATCTATCTTCCCACTCTACGCCTATGTAGTCCAACACATGCCCCCATCCAATTTCATACATCCAAAAATTCCATTCTTTTTCATTTCTATCTCTTAGTAAATCGAATCTATGTGGTCGCTTTTCAAGGTGGATACCAAATCCACACATACTGCAACCTGTTCTTTGGGCTTTTGTTGTATACAATGTCCCATCTGTTTTCCTCTCAATTTTTCCGTATATTTTAGGCACAGGAACATTTAGGTCTAGGGCAAGTTGTAATATATCTTGACGATTAAAAATGGCAAATGGTGCTGAACGAATAGTAGTTTTCCCAAAATAGTTACATCCATTGATTTTTAAACTTTTTGCACGTCTTCCACCTTCTGATGCCATCAATCCCAAATATGGGACGCTGTTATGTGCCTTTGCCCAATCATAACATGGCTTTTCTTTGAGATAGTAACAACATTTAGATGATACCTTAAAATCAGGTATTCCATATGAAACACCTTCTGTATCATTCTCATATCCACCAAATTTTTCAATCCATTTTTGACTTAACTTCATTCTACTATTTTTCTGGTATCCACCATAGGCACCAGTTTCACCTGTCATAATGGCATGCCTTACTGTTTTATTTTTTTCAGATGGATTTTGCAATAATTCGATTTTTGCCGCTGTTTCCTTGGAAATTACAGGAAATCCAAACTCTTTGATTATATCTGCTTTGTTCCATCTAGTTCCATCTTTCTTCTTTGCACTTAACAATCTCTCTATACCCAAAGTCTTATGCACTTCTTGTATGCTACTGTCCTCCAAATACGAAACACTAATCCCAGGAACATGAATTCCTATACTTTTCAAAAATAGAAATAATGTAATGCTGTCCAAACCACCTACTGACACATGACAATTCAAACCTCTGCTCATGCATTCGTTGTAAAACTCCCATGCTCTAATTTCTGCATATTTCACTTTAAATTCATAATCCATATTCATTTTCACATTGAAATCTGCCATTTTTCTTTCTGCTCCAATTCGTTCCATACGCTCTAAAACATTTTCTTGCAT
>ERZ1090860.508-NODE-509-length-23281-cov-30.706019_pt1 | contig 23281 bp, 17 predicted proteins | sample MGYA00478483_ERZ1090860 | MGnify/ENA primary metagenome ERZ1090860 (study PRJEB33644, sample SAMEA5815741) | chicken gut metagenome | biome: Chicken; feature: Gastrointestinal Tract; material: Caecum | place: Ireland | collected 2019-01-01 | study: A study of the...
TTTCCTACATCAGGGGGTACTTTGTCTATTGTCCGTTTTTACTGGTTCGGTTCAGTTGATTGCCGGCGCGGGGGATTTTTGTTGGTTTTTTTGGTTTTCTGCCTTTTATTCTTCCGCCTGACTGAGCAGGACCCGGTCGTCGGACAGGGCGTGTCCGGCATTTTTGGCAAACCGCTGGAGCAGGTCGTCCACGGTCAGGCCTTTGCGTTCCGGTCCGGCAATATCCAGCACGATGCGGCCGCTGTCCATCATCAGGGTACGGTTGCCCAGGGTCAGGGCATCGTGCATGTTGTGGGTGATCATCAGGCAGGTGATGTGGTTTTCGGCCACAATGCTCTTGGTCAGTTCCAGTACCTTGTCGGCGGTGGCAGGGTCCAGGGCGGCGGTGTGTTCATCCAGCAGCAGCAGCTTGGGGGTGACCAGGGTGGCCATGAGCAGGGTCAGGGCCTGACGCTGTCCGCCGGAAAGCAGGCCCACCGGCTGTTTCATCCGTTTTTCCAGCCCCAGACCCAGCTGGGACAGCCGCTGGGCAAAGAGCTCCCGGTCTGCCCGGGTGATGCGGGAGAAGGGGGAAGTCTGCCCCGAAGCCCGCAGATAAGCCAGGGCCAGATTTTCCTCAATGGTCATGTTGGGCGCGGTGCCCCGCAGAGGGTCCTGGAACATCCGGCCGATGGTCTTGGACCGGCGGTAGTCCGGCAGGAAGGTGATGTCCTCCCCATCCAGCAGGATGCTGCCGGTGTCCGGCACAAAAGAGCCGGCAATGGCGTTGAACAGGGTGGATTTGCCGGCACCGTTGGAGCCCACGATGGTGGCGAAGTCACCGGCGTCCAGGTGAAGATTGACACCGGTGAGGGCCTTTTTCTCATTGACGGTGCCCGGGTTGAAGGTCTTGCCCACATTTTTCAGATCAAGCACGGCTGCCACCTCCCTGCTTCCGGGCTGCCCGACGGCGCTGGGCAAAGGCCACGTTCTTGCGGATGGTGGGTGCGGCGATAGCCAGACCCACAATGACGGCGGAGAGCAGTTTCATGCACTCGGAGGGCACATTGATGCGCAGCGCCAGGGCAATGATGAAGCGGTAGATCACGCTGCCGCCGATGGCCGCTACCGCCTTGACCCACAGCCCGCCCCGGGCAAAGAGGGTCTCGCCGATGATGAGGGAGGCCAGACCGATGACCACCATGCCGGTACCCAGGTTGATATCGGCGGAGCGCTGGTACTGGGCCAGCACCGCCCCGGACAGGGAGGTCATGCAGTTGGCCACACACAGCCCCACCGTGACGGTAAACGCCGTGTTGATGGAGCTGGCCCGGACCATGTCCGGGTTGTCGCCGGTGGCCCGGATGGACAGGCCCAGCCGGGTGCCCAGGAAGAGGATGAGCAGCACACAGACTACCACGGTGATGGCCGCGGCCACGATGAGCTTGTAGGGGGCGTTCTCCCCCATCAGGTCCTGGGCAAGGGTGAAGATGGTGGTGGTTTTGAGCATGGGCACGTTGGAAGAGAAGCCCATGATGGCCAGGTTCACGGTATACAGCCCGGTGTTGGTGACGATGCCGGCCAGGATGGAGGGCACGCCCAGGCGCGTCTGGAGCAAAGCGGTGACGAAGCCCGCGCAGGCACCGGCCAGAATGGCCAGCACCAGCCCCAGGAAGGGGTGTCCGGCCACGGCGGCGGTGGCGGAGACCGCGCAGCCCAGGGTGAATGCGCCGTCGGTGGTCATATCCGCGATGTTGAGCACACGGAAGCTGAGGAACAGGGCCATGGCCACAAGAGAATAGATGCAGCCCAGCTCCAGCGCGCTTTGGATGATGGCGATGGATAACATGGTCGGCAGGACCTTCCTTTCCGGGAAAAAGTTTCTGACAAAGGCAAAAGCAGCGCACCTGCGGGGCGCTGCCTGCCGTTGGTTATGGGGAATTATTCGGCCGCGGTGACGACTTCCTTCAGGGTGCCGCCCAGGTCGGCGAAGACGGAGGGATCGATGCCCAGCGCAGCCGCGGTCTCGGTGTTGACGGTGATGATGCCGCCTTCCATCACATGGTACTCGGGCACGGTGCCGGTCTGCAGCACATCCAGGGCCATGTCGGCGGTGGTGGTGCCCAGGTCGGTGTAGTTGACGCCGCAGGTGGCCAGAGCGCCGGCGGTGACGAAGCTGTCTGCGCCGGTGTAGTAGGGCACGCCCGCCTTGGTCAGGGTCTCGCTGACCGCAGCGGCGGCGGCCATAACCACGTTATCGGTGGGGGTGAAGACGGCGTCGGCCTGATCGGCCAGGTTGGCCGCAGCGCTGAGCACCTCATCGTTGGTGTTGCCGGTGGCTTCCACGTAGGCGATGCCCTTCTCGTCCAGATATGCCTTGGCATCCGCGATGGGCTTTTCGGAGTTGGGCTCGGAGTTGGAGTAGAGCAGGCCCACGGTCTGGATGTCCGGGTCGGCGGCGAACATCATGTCCATGATGAACTTGGTGTCCAGGGCGTCGGAAGTGCCGGTGACGTAGTCAATGCCGGTGAGCTCGGCAGCTTCGGGGTCGGAGATGGCGGCGTAGATCACCGGGGTCCCGGTATCGGCAGCGGCGGTGGTCATGCACTGGGCTGCCAGAGAGGCGATGGGGATGATGGCGTCATACCCGTCGGAGACCACCTGGGTGCCGATCTGGTTCAGGGTGGTGGGGTCGTTCTGGCCGTTGAAATCCTTGTATTCAATGGTGATGCCCAGCTCGGCGGCCTTGGCATCCAGTTCCGCCTCGATGGCGGTGCGGATCTCGTCCAGGCTGGCGTGGTCCAGCTGCTGCACAATGGCGATGCGGTATCCGCCTGCGGAAGCGTTGTCCGCCGTGGCAGCGGAGGTGGAAGCAGAGGAACCGGAAGTGGCCCCGGTGCCGCCGCAGGCGGCCAGGGAAAGGGCGAGGGTGGCGGCGGTCAGCATAGCAATGGTCTTTTTCATGGTAAGCATCCTTTCTTGCAGTGAGCATACAGTGTTTTCGGGTGATGGGACGGACAAACGGCTCAGCCCCGCCATCGCTCTGCCAATCGGATGTGTTTCATGGTTCATGGCCCCCTTGTGAATACGGTGATTCTGTCTGTACCGGGGATAAAAAAACTGCCCTTGCACAGACCTGTTGCCTGTGCAAGGGCAGGAACAAATTCCTGTGGTGCCACCTTGCTTGCCGTGCTTTGCACGGCCGCTCTGCGGGAAGCCAACACTTCCCTGCCCTGTAACGGGGGCTGCCGTCAGCGGATACTCAGGCTTCTGCCTTTTCCCCGTGCCCTCCGCGAACCATTGTTCTGCTCCGCTCTCCGCCCCGTTCCCAGCATCGGGGGCTCTCTGTGGGTGCGCCTGCAGTTTTACTTTCGCTTCATTAGTTTAGCTAATTAAAGCACAGTTCTCCGGTTTTGTCAACACTTCCGGGAAAATTATTGTGGATTTTACCGGCTGGCAGCTTCTGCGGCCCCGGTCTCCTCTTCCGCCGACGTGACCCCCTGTGCCGAAGGCATCAGCAGAATCTTCTGGAAATAGTCGGCGGCAGGCTGGTCGGCATTTCCCGTCAGGATGCCGTTTTCCTCGGCATAGGGGCTGTCTTTTCCGTCCAGGGCCAGGAAGTAGCAGTCTCCGTCATCCGCCGCTTCTTCCCCGGTTTCCTCCCCGCCGGCAGGCTGGAGGGTGGGCTGAGGGGTGGCAGTGGCTTCCGGTTTCTGACGGGCCAGCAGGGCGTCGGCATCGGCCAGGGCGCTGTACAGCGTCCCGGCATCAATGCCCTGGGGCTGGGTACCTTCCCCGTCCACATCCAGGCAGGCGCCCAGAATGGCGCAGACCCTGCCGGCGGCGGGGGTGGAACCGGTGTTGATGTCCATGGCCAGGGTGGTCTGGGGCGCCTGACCGTCCCCGTCCAGGTCGGCGGGGGTCAGCAGGACTTCCTCGGGGGCGAACATGCCGAAGAAGTTCTGGTCACTGTACTGCTGCCAGACCGTGGTGAAGTTGTCGGCCAGAGACCCCTTCTGCCCGCTGCCGGACAGAACGCTGTCCAGAATGGACAGGACACGGTCGGTATTTTCTCCGAACAGCAGGTTCAGGTCGTTCTGATCCGTCGCGCTGCCCTGGGCCAGACGCTGCAGCTGATACAGCAGCCGGTAGGAGGAATTGGTGCGCACCCCATTGCCCTGCCGCAGATTGGTCAGCAGATGGCGCGCTGCGGTACCGGACAGGTCTTCGCCGGTCACTTCCTCGTCCAGAAGGGTGCTCAGGCCGGTGAGGACCATGTCGGGGTCGCTGTCGCTGCCCAGGCCCACCACGGTAAATTTGCCGCTGTCCAGCTGGCTGTCGTTGTACTCATACAGCCAGGACCAGAAATCTTCCTCTTCCTGGCTGGAGAAGGTGCAGCCGCTGCCGGTATCAATATACCGCTGCAGGCTCAGGGCGGCTGCGGGACCGCAGTCCTCCAGCAGCACATTCACGCCCTGGCTTTCATGGAGGTATTGCACCAGGGCCTGCTTCATCTGCCAGTACACGTTGGTGCCCTGGGGTGCGCCGGCCAGGAAGACCCGGTAGTTGCCGTTGCCGAAATCCTCCCCGTTGATGCCCTCTTCCAGATCCACAGGACTGCTGTTTGCGGTAAGATAGGATTCTATGGGGGTCAGATCCCGCGCAGGCTCTTCTTCGGCGGTCTCCGCCGTGGCGCTCTCGTCTGCCACATGGGCGGCGATGGCCTCATCGGCCGTCATATCCCCGTAGAAGAAGTCCTGCAGGATATCGCTGTTGGTCTGCCAGTCGGGGTCATACATGGTGCGGTTGTCCATACCGGTGCGCACGCCGTAGGTGCCTTCCACCGGCAGGGACATCTGCTCCGTCTGCACCCCCAGGAAACCAGGCAGCTGCACCAGCAGCGCCGCGATCTCCGATTTGGTGAAGTTGGTCTGCACCAGAGGCAGAACTGTATTGAGCAGGTCATCCAGTTCGGTAACCGAGGCATGCTGGATCTGGTCCAGCACCGCCTGAATGACGGTGCGCTGCCGCACGATGCGCTGCCAGTCATTGTCGATGGCACGCAGGCGGGCATACTGCAGAGCGGTGTAGCCGTCCAGATGGTTGAGGCCGGCATGCACCTTGCCGATAATCAGCATGGAGTTGGAGGGCACTTCCCAGTTCAGGGCCGCAGCCTCCATCTCGGTCAGTTCAATATCGATGCCGCCCACGGCATCCACGATCTGCACAAAAGAGTTGAAGTTGAAACGCACATAGTGATCCACGTCCAGGTTCAGGCATTCCGCCACCGTGTCCATGGTCAGGCGCGCGCCGCCGTAACGGAAGGTGTGGGTGATCCAGTCATACTGGTCCTCGTACCCGTCCAGCATGATGGGCACACCGGTGGCACGCTCGATGGACACCAGCTTGATGGTGTCTTCCTGGATGTTCAGAGAGGCCAGGATCAGGCTGTCGGCCCGGGCGTCGGAGCTGAATTCGGTGGTGGCACGGGTGCCGTCCAGGTCGTTCAGATGGGTAAAGGCATCGGCGTCATTGACGGCGTCGGTGCGTTCGTCGGTGCTGATGAGCAGCACATTGAGCACATTGTCATCCTGGAAAGGGCTGCCTTCCGGCATGATCATGTCGCCGGTGTTGTGTTCCAGGCCGCTGCTGTCCAGGTCCTGGTCTTCCCCGGCATCAATGGAGCCCACACTGTCCACCGTACCATCGTCATAGCGGATCAGATCCAGCTTGCCGTTGATATACCCCACGGCCAGCCCCGCAAACACCACGACCACCGCCAGCACGCCCAGCAGGATGCGTGCCCACACCGGCAGACGGCGTTTTCGGGCGGCAGAAGATTTCCCGGATGTTTCCGCTGCCGGGGCGGATGTTTCCTCCTTGTCGGGGACCGGGGTGTCTGCTTTTTCGGGGTTGGCGGAATCCCCGGCCGAAACAGGTTCCGCCGGGGCTTCTGCCGCCGCGGCGCAGGCAGAGTCCTCCGCTGTTTTGTCCGGGGATGCCTGCTCCGATCCGGTACTTTCCTCCGCCTTTGATTCCGGCGACTCTTGGGCAGGCGGTGCCGCCCCGTCGGCCTCTGCTGCCGGTTCCGGGGCCGTCTGCGCTTCCGGCACATTTTCCGCCGGAGCCTGCCCGTCATCAGGCGCTGCAGGGGCTTCGGCGGCCTTGTCGGCCGGCGCCGGCTGTGCATCGTCCGCCGCCGGGGATTGTTCCTGTTCAGGCTCGGTATGTACGGCCTTTTTTTCTTCTTCCTTCATATGGTATGTTCCTCATCATTTGCGCCGCAGGCGGCGGATGCCCGCCCGCAGGCTGCAGGAATAGTACACGAACGCCAGCCCCGCAAACACCGTGGGTGCCAGGGCGCGCCAGGTAAACCAGCCGTGCTGGATGGAATGCGCCCGCAGGGCAGCCAGCCACACCGGCGCCATCAGGGCGGTAAGTCCCAGAGGCAGGGCGCGCAGCAGAGCCTGCCGCCCGCGCAGGCAGAGCAGGAAGGCCGCCACGCACAGCACCGCCAGCAGGACCAGCGGCCAGAAAAGGCCCTTGTCCTGCAGGGTCTGGTACACAAAGGCAAGGATATTGCCCCAGGTCAGCTCGATGCCGTGCCAGGTATCGGCAGCGGTGCGCACCCCCATCTGGTGGATGGCATCCCCGATAACATTTTGCCCGGTGACAAGCCCGGCCAGGACCCATTTCAGCGCCCAGCACACGGCATATCCCACGCCCCAGCAAAGAGACCCGGAGATGACGGCGGCACACTGCCGCGCGCCGGAACACAGCCGCTGGGGCACACACACCAGCCAGACCGCCATGGGCAGTGCCAGCGTCAGGATGGGGGTGACCAGCAGATCACAGAACGCTGTGGCTGTGCCCAGCACCACCAGCCCCCAGGCCAGCCGGAAGGGCGTGCGGGGGCCGAAGCGTTTGTCCAGCACCCAGGCACAGCCCGCATAGGCCAGAAAGAAGGTGGTGAAGAACTGCACCTGCCGGGGTACAAAAAACACGCTGACCGCCAGCTGGCTCAGGACAAACCAGAGTGCCGGACGCCAGCCGGCCTGTTTCCACAGGCGGGCCAGCACCAGGGCCAGCAGCACGAACAGCACCCCATACTGCACCAGCCGTATCTGGCCGTAGGTCAGAAATGCCAGCAGCGGGCGCAGCCAGATCAGGTATCCATGCCAGTAGCGGGCATAGGAGAAGGGTTCCAGGTCATCGGGCAGGTCAGACCCGGTTTCCCGGGCATCCAGGTACCGGGCCAGATCGTCCTGCATGGAGGTGAAGTTATCCACGTTGTAGGTGGTGCCGCGCATCATGGCGGTCAAAGGATCGGTTTCGTCCATGGCGGCGGCTTCAAACAGCATGATGGTATCGGTATAATTGTCCATCTGGAAGAGCTTGAAACCGAAGTATTCGGGATACAGGCCCTCCTGCTGCAAAAGCGGCACCGACCGGGCGATGTTGCGCCGCACCGGGGCACCGGGCACACAGCAGGCCGCAAAAAGCAGTACAAAAAGCAGCACGAAGGTGGCCGCAAAGGCCGCTGCCGCCCGCCCCAGAAACGCCGGGGCCGAAAGTGATTTTTGCTGCACGGATGGGGGTCTCCTTTCCTGTGGCACACAAAGATACATTATGAATCAGTATACCACACCCACCCCCGCCAAACAAGTGAAAAGGATGTGTACAAAGGAAAGGCTCAGCGGGCATCCGCCTGCCGGGAAACGGAAAGAACGATGCCCATCTCCCCCAGCAGCATGAGCAGGCTGGTGCCGCCGGAGGAGAAAAAGGGAAGGCTGATGCCGGTGTTGGGAATGCTGTTGGTGACCACCGCAATGTTCAGCACCGCCTGCAGGATCACCTGGGTGACAAATCCCACCACCAGCAGGGCCCCGAATTTATCCCGTGCCCGTACCGCGATGCTCATGCCGCGCAGAAACAGCGCCAGAAACAGCACCACCACCAGGGCCGCCCCCACAAACCCCAGTTCCTCGCACAGGATGGAAAAGATGAAGTCGTTCTGCGGTTCAGGGACATAGAGGTATTTCTGCCGGCTGTTGCCCAGCCCCAGCCCCACAATGCCGCCGGAGGCGATGGCATACAGGCTCTGGATGGTCTGGTGGCCGGCTCCCAGCGGGTCGGCAAAGGGGTCCAGCCAGGAGGACAGACGGCTGGTGGCGTAGGGTACCAGGTCGGGCAGCAGCACCACCGCCGCCGCAATGGCCCCCACCCCCAAAGCCCCTGCCATGCCGAACCACTGCAGGCCGGTGCCGCCCACGAACATCAGCACCGCCCCGATGCCCAGGATCAGCACCGTGCCGGACAGATGGGGTTCCAGCAGCATGAGCACCGCCACCACCCCCAGGACCAAGGCAAATGGCAGCACCCCGGTGGAAAAGCGCTTCATCCGGTCATGGTTCAGGGAGATGATGTGGGAAAAGACCAGCACCACCGAAAATTTGGCGATCTCGCTGGGCTGCAGGGTGCCCAGGCCGGGAATGACGATCCAGCGTTTGCAGCCGTTGTATTCCGGCATAAACAGGACCACCACCAGCAGCACCAGAGAGATGCCCATCAGCCACCAGGCCAGTTTGTGCCAGACGTGATAGTCGATGAGGGACGCCGCATACATGGCAATGACCCCCAGCACCGCAAACAGCAGCTGGGGCCGGATATAGGTATAGGCATCGCCCCGGCGGTAGAGTGCCACCGCATACCCCGCCGAAAAAAGCATGAGCAGGCCATAGGCCAAAAGCAGCAGCAGAATGGCGGCGAATGGCAGGTCAAATCCGGGCAGCGCCGCCGTGCGCCGGGCCAGTTTTTTGGCAACGGACATGGACATAAAAAAGCCCCCTTCCCCGCCTATTGTACGCGGAAAAGGGAGCTGTTAGTCAGGTATTCCGGATTTTTTCGGGCTCAGCCGATGGTGGTCAGGGTGGTGCCGGGATAATAATGCTGCAGGATCTGCTGGTAGTTCCAGCCGTTGTTGGCATACCCGATGGTGCCCCACTGGCTCATGCCGCAGCCATGCCCGTACCCGTACACATCAAAGATGAAGCAGTCCAGGCTGGCGTCATATGTAACGGTAAAGCACTGGCTGCGCAGGCTGCGTCCGTCCACGCTGCAGCCGGCGGTGAGCACTTCCCGGAACCAGCGGCCGGAACAGGTGTCGTTGCCGCTGGCGTTGGGGCCGATCTGCATCTGGGTGACCCAGCCGTACTCATTCTTGGACAGGATGGTGAACCAGCTGTTGGGGTCCACCCCGGACAGGTCCACCCCCATCTTTTCCTTGATGCGATCCTGGAGGGTCTGGCGGGAGAAGCGGGCACAACCGGTGTTATACCCGTTGGTGTTCCAGTTGGTCGCGGTGCTCTGGTCATAGGGGCTGTCCACCGCCACCAGCCAGGGGCGGGAGTTGCCCCACACATCGGCGGCGGAAGCCGTACCGGTGGAGGCGGAGGCAAAATACGGGGTAAAGCAGACCTGGCCGTTGTAGGTCACCAGCACGTTGGCCACCTCCTGGGCCGCAGCTGTGGCCGCGCTGCCCGGGGTGGTGCCTGCCACCGAAGGATATCCGCTCTGGCTGAGAATCCAGCTGTGGGTGGCCACGCACTGGGCCTTGTAGGCTTCCGCCGGGGCGTTGGGGCCCAGCTCATTCTGGGCCACCATGGCCAGACAGGTGACCAGATCCATGGTCTGGGCTGTGCCGTTCATGGTGACGTTGATGGTGGCGGAAACGCCGGAGGAACCGGAAGGATCCGTGGAAGAGGACGAGTCAGAGGAAGCAGAGGAATCGGACGAAGAATCCGAGGAGGCAGAGTCACTGCTGCTGTCCCCGGAGGAGGAAGCAGAACCGGAGGTGATGCTCTCGATGGTGACGGTCTGCTCCGGCAGCGTGCCTTCGGCCCCCTGGTTGATGTCGGTCTCCGCCGCACCGGACTGTCCCGCTATGTCGGTCAGACCGGCCAGCAGATCATCCGCCGATGCGATCAGGTTCTGGGTCTGCTGGGTCAGGTTGGCCAGGGATTCATCCACCGCGGTGGCCTGGGAAGAGTCGGTCCCGCTGGTCTGGGTGCCGCTGCCGCCGGTTCCGGCCCGCAGGCCGGTCAGGGTGGTATAGCGGTCCATCTGGCTGCTCATCAGGGCGCCGCGGTCCGGGGCGGACTTGCCCTCATTTTCATACTGCACCCCGGTGAGCAGGGCGTTCTCGTTTTCCGAGATAGTCTCGGTCAGGGACGGGTCTTCATCCTCATGGACCAGGCGGCCAGTCACGCACAGACGCACGCCGTCGGTGCTGCTGCCGCCCACCAGGGTCAGATAGCTTTCCCCGTCCGCAGAGGCCGACGTGCTGTTGTACAGGCTCCGGGTGCCGATGTTGAGAGAGAAATTCAGGTAGTCATAGTAGTTGGAAAGGTCGGTGTAGGCGGCAGGGTCAAAGCCTCCCTGCTCATTGGGGTCCTGATAGTAAACCGCCACCACCTTGCAGCGGTAGGCCGTCCCCGGCAGGTACAGGGTGAAGCCGCTGTTTTCCTGGATGGCATCGATCTCTTCCAGTGCGGCCAGACTGCCGCCCCATTCAATGACCGTGTTGGAGGGCGTGGTGCTGCCCAGCCAGTCCTCGGTCAGGAAAATGGAAGCTTCGCTTTCCGCCTGACTGCGGGCGTCCTGCCGGTCCCGGGCGTACACAAACTGCCCATTGATACCGGGCAGTGCCAGATATCCGGTGACGCCGTCCAGCTGGCGCATGCCGTTGGCCAGGTATTTTTCGGCGGTATTGTCAAAGGTGGCGGTGCCGTATCCCTTGGGGGCCGGGCGGGCTCCCAGGTCATTGCGGAAGAAGTACCACACACCGCCCGCTCCCAGCGCCAGTACCAGCACCACACACAGGAAAGCCAGCACCGCGCCGCGGCGACGGCGGCGCTGGGTCTTTTCGATCATGGCCAGACTGCGGTTCTTGATGGCCGCAGCGTCCGGCCGGTGCCGCTGTTTGGGGGCGGCAGGCTGGGATTCCGGCACCTCCACCTTGTCAAACAGCATGCTGGCCGCCTGCTGCAGTTCCTCGGTGGAATGGGGCGGCTCCTGCTCATCCGCTGCCATGGCATCCGCGATGGCCTTGGGGTCCAGACCGGCAGAAAAGTCCGGGATATCCTGGTCCAGGATCGAGGGGGCCGGCTGCTCCGCGGAGACCGGTTCTTCCGGCGCTGCGGCGGATGCGGACGGAGCGGGGCGGGAAGCTGCCTTCTGGCTGCGCAGGTGGCGGGAAGCCGCCGCGGCTTCCGGGCCGGCGGTGGTGAAATCCAGAGGGTCCTGTTCCGCCGGTTTGTCAAAGCCCAGTGTGCGGAGCACTTCATCCGGCACCGGGGTGTCCTGTGCGGTCTGGGCGGCGGTCGGCGCGGTGCCGGCGGTCTCCGGCTTTTCAAAGGTGATGGTGCCGGTGGGGGCGGTCCCGGAGGACGCCGTTCCGGAAGCCGGTTTGGCGCGGCGCGGTGTGAACCGGCCGGTGATGGGCGCGGTGCGGGGCTGCCCTTCCGGAGAGACAATGAGCAGCGGGCGCTCATGGCCCGGACGGAAGGTAATGGCGGAAGGCAAAGGCTTCAGGCCCAGCGCACGGCGGCGCACCATATCCAGCAGGCTGTTGGCGATGGCGGCATCGCTGTGGTCCGGGCTGACGGCGGTGGCCACGGCTCCCCGCTTGTCGCACAGAAGCGCAAAGGGAGCCTGCCCCACGGTGGCCGGCATGTACACCACGGCATAATCGGCGCCGCCGAGTGCCAGCGCCAGCTGGGCGCGGCCGGCGGCTGCCTGGACCACGTCACCGGGGAATTTTTCCAGCAGAGACGCGGGGGTGACCAGCTTGCGGGCGATCTCCCGGTCAGCCCAGGTCTGGGTACCGAAATCATAGGCGGCCTCGCTGTGTTCCAGCGGCTGCAGGCGGGCACCGATCAGGCGGCCGGTGGTCTCATCTGCCGCCACCAGAAGGCGGCGCTTTTTCAGCAGCACATCCAGCGTGGCCTGGGCCAGCCCGGTCTCGCCGTCGGCATAGACTGTATCGCCGAGGCGGGCGCGCAGTTTCTGGACCCACTTTTCACAGTATTCGTCGGCCATGGCCTGGGTGGGCGCACTGACCTTGACGCAGACCGCAAATTCACCGTCGCGTTCCAGCAGGCGCAGACCGGAACAGCCTTCCGCCTCCACGGCGCGCAGGGCGGCGCGGACCTCGGCCGCCGGCAGGCCGAACACCCGCAGGATGCGCATTTGGGTCGATAGCATAGGGGGTTCCTCCTGTAGTGATCTGTAAGGTTGACGGGGTGCTTGCCCCGGTCAGAGTTCGGGTACGGGATCGCCGGGTTCCAGGGTCACCCCGCCGTCCGGCGGCAGGCCCAGGGCCATACGGCGCAGCAGGTCCAGGGCGTACAGGGCAGCCCGGGTGCGGATGACGGACCGTTCCTGGTAGCCGCCCAGTTCCAGCCGCATGAGGTAGGAACGGTTGCTGCGGGCGTCCGCACCGCCCAGGTACACCGTGCCCACCGGCTTGCCGGGAAGGGCGCCCCCGGGACCGGCCAGACCGGTGATGCCCACGGCCAGATTGGCGCCGGAGGCTTGGAGCGCCCCCCGGGCCATGGCCACGGCCACCGGGCCGGAAACCACGTTGTACCGCTGGATCATGGCCGGGTCCACCCCCAGCAGCCGGCTCTTGGCCTGTTCGGCGTAGGTGACGAAGCCGAAGCCGAAGACCTCGCTGGCGCCGGGGACGTTGGTGATCTTTTCAGCCACCAGACCGCCGGTACAGCTTTCGGCGGTGGCGGCGTGCAGACCGCGCTCCCGCAGAATGCGCACCACCGTGTATTCCAGTCCGGGCACGTCGGTGTCGTAGGCGTTGTCCCCCAGCACCGCCCGGAATTCCTCGATCCGGGCGCGGCAGGCCTTTTCGGCCTCTTCGGCAGTGGCGGCCCGGGCGGTGACCCGGATCTCGCTCTCCCCTGTCTTGCAGTAGATGGCGGCGGTGGGGTTTTCGCTCTCGAACAGGGCGGCCGCCTTGCTGGCAATGCGGCTTTCGCCTCCCAATACCCGCAGGGTGACCGAGTGGATGGTGCAGTTCTGTCTGGCCTGCAGGGCCGGACGGACCTGCTCGGTCCACATGGCCTTCATCTCCCGGGGGACCCCGGGCATGAGCACGGCGGCGCGGCCCTGGGCGTCCTCAAACCAGGCACCGGGGGCGGTGCCGTGATCGTTGGGGATCTTGTGGCCGTTGGTGGGCACCATGGCCTGCTTGCGGTTGTTTTCACTGGGGGTGCGGCCGGTGCGGGCGAAAAATGCCAGGATCTTGTTCCATTCTTCCTCGTCAAAGTGCAGGGTATCCCCGAAGGCTTCGGCCACCGTTTCTTTGGTCAGGTCGTCGGCGGTAGGGCCCAGCCCGCCGGAAAATACCAGCAGGTCGCTGCGCTGTCGGGCCTGGTTGACCAGTTCCCGCAGGCGGGCGGTGTTGTCCCCGATGACATGCTCATGCATCACCGAGATGCCCAGTTCCGCCAGTTCACGGCTCAGGAACTGGGCGTTGGTGTTGACGATATCGCCCAGAAGAAGTTCGGTTCCCACACAGATGATCTCTGCGGTCATGACAGATGCCTCCGTACCATATCAGTTTCAGAATTCGGGCTGGTCCCCCATGCGCACATAGATTTTTTCCACCGTGTCCGCCGCCACCTGTTCCAGTTCGGCCAGACCGGGCATCTGGGCCTCGGCAGCCTCGATCTCGGCCAGAGTGGGCTTGGTTTTGGGATGGGGCGGGGTGAAGATGGTGCAGCAGTCCTCATAGGGCTCGATGGACGTTTCAAAGGTGCCGATCTTGCGGGAAATGGCCACGATATCAGTCTTGTCCATGCCGATGAGGGGACGCAGCACCGGCAGGTCCTGGGCGGCGTCGGTGCAGGCCAGGGCCGCCATGGTCTGGCTGGCGACCTGGGCCAGACTTTCGCCGGTGATCAGGGCTTCCATCCCCGTTTTGGAGGCCACCTTTTCTGCAATGCGCAGCATGCTGCGGCGCATGAGCACGGTGAACAGCGGGGCGGGCGCATGGTCCCGGATGTACTCCTGGGGCTTGGTGTAGGGCACCACAAAGAGCACGCAGTCGCCGATATACTCGGACAGTTCACAGGCCAGGGCCTGGACCTTCAGCTTGGCGCGCAGGCTGGTGTAGGGCGGGCTGGCGAAGTGGATGTGGTGCAGAGCCAGACCGCGGCGGGCCATGCAGTAGGCGGCCACCGGGCTGTCGATGCCGCCGGACAGCAGGTTCAGCGCCCGACCGCTGGTGCCCACCGGCAGACCACCGGCAGCTTCCTCCTTGGGACCGTGGATGTAGGCACCGTTATCCCGGATCTCCACCATGATCTCCAGCTGGGGGTTGTGCACATCCACCCGCAGGTAGTTGTGGTGGGACAGGATGTAAGCCCCCAGTTCCCGGCAGATCTCCGGGCTCTTCATGGGGTATTTCTTGTCGGCGCGCTTGGCCTCCACCTTGAAGGTGCGCAGCCCCCGCAGCCGGGGGCCCAGGTAGGCTTCGGCGGTGCGGCAGATGTCCTCAAAGTCCTTGGTGCAGCAGACGGCACGACTGATCTTGACGATGCCGAACACCTTGGAGACGCGGCGGAAGGCCTCGTCCACATCCAGGTCATCCTCCTGGGGTTCGATGAAGACGGTGCTCTGGGCGGAATGGACCTTGAAGGGGCCCAGGTCCTCCAGGCGGTGGCGGATGCTCTTGGCAAGGCCGGCTTCGAACTTGCCGCGGTTCAGGCCTTTCAGGGTCATTTCGCCCTGGTAGGCAAGGATGATCTCTTTCATGCGATTCCTCTCATACGGTTGTGATTCAGATATGCTGCAGTTCCTGCAGGCCGCTTTTCAGCCCTTCCAGCAGGGCGTCCACGTCCTCGGGGGTGTTGTCGGCACAGAAGCTGACCCGCAGCGCGGTATCAATGGTGTTGTGGTCACAGCCCATGGCGGTCAGGGTATGGCTGGGCTCGCCCTTTTCACAGGCGCTGCCGCTGGACACATACACATGACGGTCGGACAGATAGTTGAGCATGGTCTGGCTCTTGACGCAGTGCTGGCTGAAGTTGAGCACCTCCGGCACCGCGTTGTCCGGGGAGTTGATGGTCACCTCCGGGATTTCGGCCAGTCCGGCACGCAGGCGCTCATTCAGCGCCTGGATGGCGGCGGTGCGGGCGGCCATGGTGCGGGCGCCCTGTTCGGCCGCCACCCCCAGGCCCACGGCGTAGGGCAGGTTTTCAGTGCCGGGGCGCACCCCGTTCTCCTGTCCCCCGCCCAGGATGGGGGCGGTCCAGTGGTAGCCGCTGCGCAGATACAAGGCCCCGATGCCCTTGGGGGCGTGGACCTTGTGGCCGGACACCGCCAGACTGTCCACGTTTTTCAGGGGCACCCGCACCCGCAGCCAGGCCTGCACCGCGTCCACATGGACGGCGCAGCGGGAGTTGCGCTCCTTGACCCCGGCAGCAAACCGGGCGATGTCCTGGCGGGCGCCGGTCTCATTGTTGACGGCCATGCAGCAGGCCAGCACGGTGTTTTTGTCCACGGCGTCGATCATGGCATCCATGTCCAGGGTGCCGTCGGCCCGGGGCATGATCTCCACCACCGTGAAGCCCTGCTCTTTCAGCGCCCGGATGGGCAGCTGCACGCTGGGATGCTCAAATCCCGAGACCACGATCTTGCTGCCCCAGGACCGGCGGGACGCCACGGCGCCCAGAATGGCCAGGTTGTTGCTCTCGGTGCCGGTGGCGGTAAAATACAGTTCCTTGGGCTGGCATCCCAGCGTTTTGGCCACCTTGGCCCGGGCTGCGTTCAGCGCCCCATGGGCCAGCACCGCCGGGTCGTACAGGCTGGAAGGGTTGGCCCAGTGGTGCAGCATGGCCGTATGGATGGCATCGGCCACGGCAGGGTCCACCATGGTGGTGGCGGCATTGTCAAGATAGTGCAGGTCAGCGTCAAAACGCATGGATGTTCAGAACCTCTTTTCCGGAATTTGCGGCCTGCACAAAGCGCAGAGGCGCTTAAAAATGCGCAAACCGATACAGAATAGATTATAGCATGGTCCCGGTGGGAAACACAAGCTTGCCTGCCAAAAAATCACGGTTTCCATGAAAAAACCGCCGGGAAAGGCAGAATCCTGTCTTTCCCGGCGGGAAGAACGCGCAAAATTATTCTCCGAAATGCTCCACGACCTTCTTGAGCATCCGGCGGATGGGCAGCTGGTAGGGGCAGCGGGTCTCGCAGGCGCCGCACTCCACACAGGCACTGGCCTTCACCGGCAGGGTAGCGTACCGCTGACGGGCCCAGTCTTCCAGGCCATAGCGGGCGATGTACCCGTCAAACAGGAAGGCGCTGGGGATCTGGATGCCCACGGTGCAGGGGGCGCAGTAGTTGCACCGGCGGCAGAACTGGGTGCCCAGGGCATCCCGGACCTTCTGGCAGGCAGCCTGCTCCTCCTCGGTGAGGGGTGCGGTGTTGGCAGCGCCTTCCAGGTTGGAAGTGAGCTCTGCCGGGTCGGCCATGCCCGGGATGGCCACGGTCACGTCGGGGTTGGACAGCACATACCGCATGGCCAGACGGCCATCCTCGATGGCCCCGCCGGCCAGAGGCTTCATGGCGATAAAGCCCTTGCCCTTGGCGGCACACCGGGCGATGAGGTCGGCGCCCTGCTGTTCCACAATATTATAAGGGAACATGATGGTCTCGATCTCGTCCACCTCCAGGGCGCGCTCAAACACGGCGGCCAGGTGGGCGGTCAGGCCGATATGCCCCACCTTGCCCTCCTTCCTGGCTTCCAGCAGCGCCTCCAGAGAGCCGCCGGGGGCCAGAATGGTTTCCAGGTCCTTCAGGCTGGGGTTGTGGAACTGGTACAGCTCGATATGGTCGGTACGCAGGTTCTTCAGGCTTTCGGCCAGTTCGGCACGCATATCTGCAGCGGTAAGCGCCCGACACTTGGTGGCCAGAACGAAGGAATCCCGCAGGCCCAGCTCCTCCAGGGACTGGCCGATCCAGCTTTCGCTGACGGTGTAGGCACGGGCGGTGTCGATGTAATTGATGCCCGCTTCATGCACGGCTTTGAGCAGGGCGCGTGTGCCCTGCTGGTCGATGCGCTGGATGGGAATGCCGCCGAAGCCCAGGCGGGAGATGGTCAGGCCGGTTTGGCCAAGAGGTACATACTGCATAGGTCACTGCCTCCGAATCATCAGGAAAAATAGGGTACTTTCTTTGTTATTATACCAGTTTTGCCGATTGTTGTCAGCCTTTTTTGTTGACATCGGCTTTTGGGTGCGCTAGGATAAATCAAAAGACTTTTGTGGCAAAACGCCAGGGGGGTATCTGGGATGACCTATGGATTTATCGGATGCGGCAACATGGGCGGTGCCGTGGCGCGGGCCGTGTGCCGTGCCGCCGACCCGCAGAACGTGGTGCTGGCCAACCGCACACCAGCCAAGGCAGAAGCGCTGGCCCGGGAACTGGGCTGCCGCACGGCGGACAACGCCGGCGCCGCCGGGTGCGATTTTGTGTTTCTGGCCGTCAAGCCCCAGATGATGCCCGGTGTGCTGGGCGACCTGGTGCCGGTGCTGGACGCCCGCCGCCAGAAGGGTGACCGGTTCATTCTGGTGACCATGGCGGCCGGTCTGCCCATGCAGCGCATTCTGGAACTGGCCGGCGGGCAGGGGCCCATCATCCGGATGATGCCCAACACCCCGGTTTCTCTGGGCGCAGGCATGATCCAGTATTGCAGCGAACATGTGACCGAGGCGGAGCTGGCCGACTGGCTGAAGGTCATGGCCCCCGCAGGGCGGCTGGACGAAGTGCCGGAGTCCCTCATCGACGCCGCCAGCTGTGTGTCCGGCTGCGGTCCGGCCTGGGTGTACCAGTTCATTGAGGCGCTGGCCGACGGCGGCGTGGCCGCCGGACTGCCCCGGGTCAAAGCCCAGGAATATGCCGCCCAGATGGTACTGGGCAGCGCCCGCATGGTGCTGGAAAGCGGGATGCATCCCGGCGCCCTGAAGGATGCCGTGTGCAGCCCGGGCGGATCCACCATCCAGGGAGTTCGCCTGCTGGAAGAGCGGGCTTTCCGGGGGGCCGTGACCGATGCGGTGCTGGCCGCCTACGACAAGACAAAAGAAATGGCCAAGGGCTGACGGCCCGTGAAAGAGGACTGACATGCGTATCGTAATCAAGATCGGCACCAGCACCCTGGCGTATGCGGGCGGACGGCTGAACATCCGCCACACCGAGGAGCTGGTCAAGACCTTCAGCGACCTGAAAAATGCCGGACACGAGATCATCCTGGTGTCCTCCGGCGCCATCGGCATGGGAGCCGGCAAGCTGCAGATCGACCGCCCCACCGACATGGCCACCAAGCAGGCAGCCGCCTCGGTGGGCCAGTGTGAGCTGATGTACACCTATGACCGGCTGTTCACCGAATACAACCATACGGTGGCCCAGATCCTGGTCACCCGGGAGGATTTCAACAGCCCCAACCGGCTGATGAACCTGGAAAACACCCTCTACCGCCTGCTGCAGCTGGGAGCCATCCCCATCATCAACGAAAACGACAGTGTGGCCACCGAGGAGATCTCGGTGGGCGACAACGACACCATGGGCGCCCTGGTGGCCAAGTACATGCGGGCGGACCTGCTGGTGCTGCTCAGCGACATTGACGGGCTGTACACCGCCGATCCCCACACCCACCCGGAGGCGGAGCTCATCAGCAACGTGCCGGAGATCACCCCCCAGGTGGAGGCCCTGGCCGGCGGGGCCGGCAGCAAGCTGGGCACCGGCGGCATGGCCACCAAGATCATGGCGGCCAAGCTGGCCACCTCCGCGGGGGTGGATATGGTGATTGCCAACGGCGCCAACGCCCTGGTTCTGTATGATATCGTAGCCGGCCGGCCGGTGGGGACCCGTTTTGCGGGGCGTGCCCGCCGCTGACCGTCCGAAAAGGAGGAATGACCCATGACCACCCATGAAATTCTGCTCAACGCCCAATCCGCCCGCCTGCCTCTGGCTATGGCGGACAGCGACACCAAAGACGCCGCCCTGGAAGCCATGGCGGTAGCCCTGGTGGCTGCCCAGGAGGAAATCCTGGAAGCCAACCGCCGGGATCTGGACGCCGCCCGGGGGCGGGTGAGCGACGTGATGCTGGACCGTCTGGCCCTGACCCCCACCCGTCTGGCCGATATGGCCAAAGGCATGCGGGAAGTGGCTGCGCTGCCCGACCCGGTGGGCGCGGTGCTGCGCAAGATCGTGCGGCCCAGCGGCATCCTCATCGAGAAGACCGCGGTGCCCATGGGCGTTATTGCCATCATTTATGAGAGCCGCCCCAACGTCACCTCCGACGCTGCCGCCCTGGCCATCAAGGCGGGCAGCGCCTGCGTGCTGCGCTGCGGCCGGGACGCCTGGGCCTCCTGCCATGCCATTGTGGAGGCGTTGCGGCAGGGGCTGGGCAAAGTCGGTCTGCCCGAGACGGCGGTGAGCCTTATTGAGGACACCACCCACGCTTCGGCCAACGAGCTGATGACCGCTGACGGGCTGGTGGACCTGCTGATCCCCCGGGGCGGCGCCGGACTTATCCGGGCCTGTGTGGAGAATGCCACCGTCCCCTGCATCCAGACCGGCACCGGCATCTGCCACATCTATGTGGACAAGGCCGCCGACCAGGAGATGGCCCTGAACATCATCGAAAACGCCAAGACCAGCCGCCCCAGCGTGTGCAATGCGGCGGAGGTTTGCCTGGTGCACCAGGACATTGCCGCCGAGTTCCTGCCCAAGCTGAAACAGCGGCTGTGCGATACCCGTGCTGCCGCCGGACTGACCCCGGTGGAGCTGCATCTGGATCCCCGGGCCACTGCCATAATCGAGGGCGTTCCCGCCGGACCGAAGGACTTTGACACCGAATATCTGGACTACAAGATGGCCGTGGGCGTCGTGGACAGCCTGCAGGCGGCCATCGACCACATCGGTGCACACTCCACCCACCACAGCGACGCCATCGTCACCGCCGATGAGGAGGCCGCGGCCCGCTTCACCACCTGTGTGGACAGCGCCGCCGTGTATGTGAATGCCTCCACCCGCTTCACCGACGGCGGAGAGTTCGGCCTGGGCTGCGAGATGGGCATTTCCACCCAGAAGCTGCACGCCCGGGGCCCCATGGGGCTGGCGGAACTGTGCACCTACAAATACATCGTGCACGGAAACGGCCAGGTGCGGGGCGGGTCCTCCGCCAAGCTGGTACAGGGGTGCTGAGTCTCTCCCCTTCTTCTTTCCGCAGCCAAACGTTCCGAACGGGCATCCGGTATTTTGCCGGATGCCCCTTTTGTTTGTCGGTATTTCCGCAGAGTATGCTATACTTTTCTTACATGCCTGTAACCATTCCGTCCTCAACGGCGCTTATAGGGGTGAAGCCCCCTGCATCCCGAAAAGTAAACCCGAAAAATGAAAAGAAAGGAGAGGTTCTCCTTGGATGACACCGTCATTGTGGACCTGTATCTGTCCCGGGATGAAACCGCCATCCGTCAGACCAGCGACAAGTTCGGCCCCCGCCTGCGTGCCCTGGCCTTCCACATCGTGCGGGACTGCCAGACCGCCGAGGAGTGTGAGAACGACACCTACTGGGAAGCCTGGAACGCCATACCGCCCCACCAACCCCGAACCTACCTGTACAACTTTCTGGCCCGCATCACCCGGCATCTCTCCCTGGATGTCTGCCGTCGGCGGGACCGGCTCAAACGCAAGGCCTACCTCTGCGAACTCAGCGCCGAGATGGAACAGTGTCTGCCTGCCCCCGATGATGTGGAATGCCGCCTGGATGACATTACCCTGGGCCGAATCATCAACGCATTCCTGGCCGACCTCGCCCCGGAAAAGAGGAACATCTTTGTGCGCCGGTACTGGTACCTGGACCCGGTGGCCGCCATTGCCCGACGGTATTCCCTGTCCGAAAGCAAGGTCAGAACCACCCTGTTCCGCTGCCGCAAACAGCTGCGGGAACGTCTGGAAAAGGAGGGATTTGAACCGTGAGAGGCTTTGACCTGCTGGATAAGATGGGCCTGATCGCCCCCGCCTATGTGGAAGCGGCACAGGAACAACCCGGACGCCGGTCTCCCCACTGGCTGAAATGGGGCGCCGCAGCAGCCTGTCTGGCACTGCTGGGTTCTCTGGGTGCCGGACTCTGGCTGCAAAACACCGCGGAAACTTTCCCGGCCGCTACACCTGGACCTACCCGGAACCCGGATCTGCCCCTGCTGACCCTGCCGGAAAGCCTGAGCGGGGGCATGGGGTTTGAGGGGCTGATGGCCTATGACATCTCCGAACTGGTAAACGGCAACCCCTGGACCGAGGAGATGAACCTGACCACCCTGCCTGTGTTCCGTAACCCCATCACCTACGAAACGCCCTTCCACATGCCTGTCGGCATCGACCAGAATGCCATGCGAACCATGCTGCTGGACGTGGCCGGACGGTTCGGGGTGAAGGAATCCGACCTGACCATCACCGACAATGCCTACGACGAACAGCACAAAGCCGCCATTCTGGAACAGATGGAACAGGCCGGGATCACCGACGTGCCGGAGGAATACTTTGCCCCCACCCGGCTCATGGCCGAAGGGGGCGGGGTATCCATCGATGTGGACCTGAATCTGGTTGCCGCCATCTGGTTTGAACCCGCCCTGCCCCTGCCGGAGGAATATTCTCTCTCCCGTCAGGCATCCTGCGAGGAGCTGACCCGGACCGCCCAATACCTGATAAGCGCCTATGCGGATGTTCTGGGCATGGAACAGCCGGAAATCGACATCGACGGAGGCGACCGCCATTTTGATGGGCAGTTCAGCGGCTATACCCTCTCCTTCTTTGAGGGGGCGGGCAGTGATACCGACCGCATCCTGCAGTACAACTTCCGTAAGGTGAGCTTCTACGGCAACGACAGCGGGGAGCCGGATCTGATCCGCTTCCGCCAGCCGGACCTGAGCGGGAAGCTGGGTGATTACCCCATCATCACCGCCGACCGGGCCCGGGAGCTGCTGACCGAAGGACACTACCTGACCACCGTTCCCTGCGAAATGCCGGGAGAGAAGTTTATCCGCAAGGTGGAGCTGATTTACCGTACCGGCACTGAGGATGCGTACTGGATGCCCTACTACCGTTTCTGGGTGGAGGTGGAGGATGTGCCGGAAGCGGCGGACCAGGACCCCGGCCTGAAAACCTACGGGGCCTACTATGTGCCCGCCGTTGCGGAGGAATACCTGACAGATCTGCCCCTCTGGGACGGAAGTTTCAACTGAGCAGTACCAAATTTGTGCAAAACAAAACCACCCGGACGAATCCGTCCGGGTGGTTTTTATAGTTTATGAGAGCCTTGCAGGCTATCAGCCCAGGTTCATATCCACGTTGGCGTTGATACCCTTGACCTTGCCGGTGCTGGTGTACTGCCAGATGTTGTAGCTGTAGTCAAAGTCCAGCGTATCGCGGTACTGGGCGATCCAGATGCGGTACTTGCTGATGTTGGCAAAGTTCAGGGAGTTGTAGAACCAGCTGGCGTAGGAGTAGACACCTGCGCTGTAACCGGCATTGCGGATGGTCTCGCAGAAGGCCACGGCGCAGGCGGTGCGCTGGGCGGCGCTGATGCCGTCGGCACGGCCGGTATCGCCGGCCACCTTCTCGGTGTCATAGTAAACACCGCAGGGCAGGCCGTACCCCTGGACCAGGCTCAGCACCATGCTGGCTTCCTCCACGGCTTCGGCCTCATTCACAGCCTGACTGTAGAAGTACACGCCAACCTTGATGCCGGCCGCCGTGGCGCCCTGGATGTTGCGGCGGAAGGTGGAGTCTTCCACCAGGGCGCCGCTGCCGTAACCGCGGTAGCCCACACGGATGATGGCAAAGGTGATGCCGTCGGACTTGACCGCATTCCAGTCGATGGTGCCCTGGAACTTGGAAACATCGATGCCGCGCTCCTTCTGGCCCAGCACACCGGAAGCACTGAAGGTGTACACGTTGCCGTTGATGACCTGCGTGCCGGTGACCGGCTGATGGGTGGCGGGATCGTAATAGTACTCCTTGCCGTCAATGTTCTGCCAGCCGGTGTACTCGTAAATGGGTTCGGTCTTGGCTTCCACCGCGAAGCCGTACTCCTTCAGCTTGCCGGCTTCAATCTGGTCAGGCCAGTTGGCATCCGCCGGAGCCTGGGAAGGCGTGGGGGTCGGCGCAGCCGTGGGAGTGGGCGTGGCCGTCGGGGCCGGAGTGGGCGTAGCCGTGGGAG
>ERZ1090860.515-NODE-516-length-23110-cov-40.793667_pt1 | contig 23110 bp, 20 predicted proteins | sample MGYA00478483_ERZ1090860 | MGnify/ENA primary metagenome ERZ1090860 (study PRJEB33644, sample SAMEA5815741) | chicken gut metagenome | biome: Chicken; feature: Gastrointestinal Tract; material: Caecum | place: Ireland | collected 2019-01-01 | study: A study of the...
TATCAGGCCCTTATAGGGCCTACTCAAGCCTCCGGCTTAGCCGGAGGTTTTGACTCCTGGTGCGCAGAAGTACGCGCTTACCTGCCGCAGCACCGCTTGTACTTCTTGCCGCTTCCGCAGGGGCAGGGGTCATTGCGGCCGATCTTCTTGCTTTTGTGATCTGCACGCCCGACCACCGGGGCCTTCCAGCCAGTTCCGACGGCGTGTGTCCGTTATTGGACCACAGCCTTGTGTGGTTGGACAATTCCACCAGCAACTTGGAAATCGTATGCAGTTCACCCGCCGACAACTCGACCCCATACTCGACGAAAAGATCCAGCAGGCGCTGCATTGGCGCCTCCAGGACAATGGCATAATGCAGTTCTATCATCAATTCCGACAGCCGCTGTCTATCCAGATGGCAGGAAGTGCGCAGATACTGCTCCAATTCCTGTGTGTATGCTGTCGGCTCATAGTAATCCGAATTGGCATATTTTAAGAACTCCGTCTTTGTGGGAATATACCTTGGCTTATTGCCGACCCGGGCCAGAAGATCCGGAATGTCTCGATACTGATTGTAGGAAAACGCCTCGCTGGCGATCTCAGACCCCAATAGCACATAGCCGCACTCCCGGGCGATTTGCCGGAGCAGGACGAGGTCCAGTTCTTCTTCAGTGAGCGCCGGGCGATTCTGCATACTGAAGATTTTGAGCAGGTCATCCTTTGCAATCACACCGTACAGATTGATTGCGGCCATCGCGTAGGCATGTATCAGATCGGAGCGTTCCTTGCGGGCTTGGAACCCGTTCTCAGTCAGAACCAACACAGCAGAGCGTACCTCGTCTGGCATCACATAGGTGACCACGCTATCTTGGAGAAATGCCTGTAGGTAGCAAAGTTCGAGGAGAACAGTATCGTTATTCACGCTGCAACCACGGCTCTCGCATGAACCGCACTCTGCGATCTTCAGCAGCCGTCGCCAGGATGCGCTGTCCAACAGAAAGAGGATGTTTTCCATGCGGTCCTGAACCAGCATGGCGTCAAAAATCGCAGTGACCAGGCCGTCCTTCCGCATTTGATAGATGCGCCGGACGCCATGCAGCCCCGCCAAGGAGCGCAGCTCCGCAACGGTCTTCAACTGGAGAATATCCCGAAGTTTGGTATATGGCGCATGACGGATCGGCAGAAGCACTGTTTCCTTTGATGCCATAGCCGGCTCTGTCTGCGGCATACCGTCCACCTCCTTTTTCCGCAATCATACCACGGTTTTCCGGCGGCGGCAACCCGATTTCAAGACAAATCCGCAAGGGAAAACCATCGCATTTCGTTGACATCCGTGCTATGATAACAGTAAAGTCAGGTTGGGGAGGAAGACACCATGGGGCTCATTGCGCGGCTGCTCTTGAACGAACGAGCAAAGTTTGACCGGATCTGCGGGGAATTGCAGACGGCTCGGTCCTTTCCAGAAGATGTGGAGGAGATCCGGGACATCCCCTACCTGCCGGATACCGAGCCTGCCCACCGCATGGATGTCTATCGGCCCAAGAGGACGGATGGGCCGCTGCCAGTGGTGCTGGATGTCCATGGCGGCGGCCTGGCCATGGGCAGCAAGACGTACAATCGCTGGTTCAATGCCCAACTGTGCCGCCGAGGGTTTCTGGTATATAGCGCGGACTATCGCCTGGTACCGGAGCACCGGGTCTTTGACGCCTGTGCAGATATTTCTGCGGCCATGGACGAGGCAATCCGGTTGGCCCCGGACTTTGGCGGCAAGCCCGGCGGCATTTTCCTGGTGGGCGACAGCGCCGGCGCTTACCTCATCGCCTACCTCACAGCCATGCAGCGGTGTCCAGCTATGGCGGCCGCCGCTGGCGTTCAGGCACCTAAAGCGGAGATCCGGGCCCTGGGCCTTATCAGCGGGATGTTCTACACCACCCGCCGGGACAAGGTGGGCCTCACCATGCCCAGGTACCTGTACGGCCCCGATTGGAGGAAGGGTGCGTTTGCACCCTATCTGGACCCGGGGCAGTGGACGTGCCTGGGAGATTTTCCGCCGTCCCTCCTGGTAACCAGCCGAAATGATATGCTCCACCAGTATACAGTAGACTTTGCCGGCGCCCTGGAGAGGTCCGGCGCAGCCTACCGCTTGGTGGACTATCCCGCAGACAAACGGCTGGTCCATGCCTTCAGCGCAGTTGACCCAGACCTTCCGGAGAGCCAGGAGGTTCTTTCGGCGCTGGCAGATTTCTTTCGACAGGCACAATAACAGCGTGCAGCGGATGGCTTTGTCCATCCGCTGCTGCTCTTTAAGGAAGGATGGACACCGGCTCTGCAGGTAGAGTGATCTTACGAGAAAATTTGATTTAACCATCGCGCCAACGATAACCTTAAGACAGAGGTAAGCAATGGTCAGAACGGGGATACCCGTTTCGAGACGGCAGGGCAAGCGATGCGTCAGAAAGACATCTACCGGTGGTCAAGACGTTCAACTTGGTTTACTTCAGATAATACAAAAAGGAATTCAGACGGGACCAGGCCCCTTCATCCCAGTCGTTGTCCATGGCCAGATGGAAATGCGGGATACCTTCCAGCGCGCCGGTCATGTCCAGCAACGCGGCAGTATTCTCATACCGGGGAGCCAGGGTGAGCACACCGGAAGACCGGCGACCCAGTTCCAGGGCCTTGGCGATACGATAGCGCCCGTTGGCCCCGGCAAATCCAGGGAGCAACCGGTCCGCCTCTTCGCGCAGAGCCTCCAGATCCGGAGAAAAACTGTTCCTCGCACCAAGAAGCGGGCCTAGGGACGCCATCCGTTTGGCCCAGAGGCCGGCCAGAGCACTGCCCGCATCCCGCCAAAGGAACCACAGATATTCCCCCAGCGGCGCCCGGAGCAGTTGCCAGCGCTCCTGTTCCAGCGTGTCCAGCACCCCATCGTGGAGGGCAAAGAGGGTGAAAGGCTCACCCACAGCGGCCAGGGTCCGGCCGGAGGGCGGGAGGGCGCCGATCCCCCGGGCCAGGGCCTCCAGTTCCTCCCAGGCGGGGATGTGGGCCGGTGCTAGTTCCGTTCGCCGGTCAGGCGGGGCGCACAGCAGGACATCCCCCGTCAGGACGGCCCGCAGCAGCAGATCCGGGTCTGAGGCGGTCTCTGGCAGTCGCTCCAGTTCCGGGGCGACCAGCGTCACCCGCTCCAGTCCCCGGCGGCGCAGCACCGCCTCCGCCGCCCAGGGGTACTGGCCGTCGGCTTCGGCCCCCTGCGTGGCGGGCAGAAGCCCCTGGAAGGGGCCGGTTTCCCGCAGGGCAATATCTAAAATTCCGCCCAAGAGGGCTGGAAAGGGCAGATACTCCTTGGAAGAGGTCTCCGCCCGCCCCAGGGCTAGCGAGTGGCCCCCAAGAGGCATGGCACGAGCCTCCACTCCGCGGGTGTGGCGGAAGTAGTCCAGCAGATAGGGAGTGAATGGGGGAAGGTCCGGCACATACAGAGGACCACAGGCCCTATCCGGCGCGGTAGCCACGGTAGTGGGATGGGACGGGACGGCCGTGAGCCGGAACCCCTCGGGCAGCGGCCGGACCGGCCGGCTCTCCAGGCTCTGGAGGAATGCCTCAATCCGGGTGATGACCCCCACCGGGGAGAAGTGCTCGTCCACCTCGATGTGCAGATAGGGCTTGTCTCCCATCTCCTGCCGGAACAGGTAGGAGAGCGTGGTGTCCGGCCCGCAGCCGTGGTTGGTGAGATAGACTGCGTACAGGTTGGGGTGATGGGCCACCAGCTTGGCCCCGGACAGGATATGCTGGCCAAAGGGCCAGTACAGATTGGGGTGATCCGCCGACAGGTCCAGGTCGTGGGCGGGCAGATGGGACAGGGTGAGGACCTTGTACCCCCGCTCCAGCAGCAGACGGGGGATGCCCATATTCAGAACCGGGTCCGAGAGGCCGTAGTTCCGGGTGATGAGCACCAGCACCTTGTCCTCCGGCCCCAGGGAGGCCAGCAAGTCCCGCCCCTGTTTCTCCACTGCGGCGGTGTGCCGCCGTACAGCTTGGGCGCCGGACATCAGGGCGGGAAGGCAGCGCACCTTGGGAATGCCCAGTTGTTTTCCAAGGCCCAGCATGGCGGATGCCATGGCCTCCTGGCCAAAATCCAGGTCAAATACCGGATTGAGCAGGGTAATGCCCCGCTCCTCCAGCCGGAGCGCCCGGGCGGCCAGCCGGGGTGCGGTCTGCATATATACGCAGCCGTAGTTGTGCTCTACTCGTGAGGTCTCATGCTTCATGGTGTGGATGGAGGGGAGGAAGATGTAGTCCACCCCCTGCTCCGCCAGCCAGGCCATGTGGCCGTGGATCAGTTTCACTGGGTAGCAGGTCTCCGCCTGGGCGGTCTGCTGGGAGAGACGGATGATCTCCTCATTGGTGGGTGGGGAGAGGAGCACGTTGTACCCCAAATGCCGGAAGAAGGCGTTGGCCATGGGAAAGAACTTGTGGATCATCAGGGCAAAGGGTACCCCCACCGTCTTGCGCCTGGGGACCGGCGCGGGATCGTACCCCTCCAGAAGCAGCTGCGGCCCCCGCTGGTAGAAGGCGATGTTGCGTTGGACCTCTGGAGAAAGGGCGGGGGATTCCTCTCCCTGGCCGGTGAAGCCGTGGAAACGGGATGGACCCTCCGCTGTCTCCAGGGCCAGCAGGGCGGCGCCGAAAGCCCCGCTGATGGAAAAACAGGGGGAGACGGTGAGCCGGTCCCCAAATTCCTGGCGAAAGGCGGCCACGATCCCAGGGTTGTAGGCCACGCCGCCCTGGAGGACGATCCGCCGCCCCACCGGCTTGCTGCCCACCACCTTGTGCAGGTAGTTGCGGACGATAGACTGACACAGTCCGGCGGCCACTTCTGCCTGGGAGACTCCCTGGGCCAGGGCTGACTGGATGGCTGTCTCGATGAATACGGTACACCGCTCGCCCAGTTCCACCGGCGCCTGGGCGGTGAGGGCCAGAGGGCCGAACTCCTCAAGCGGGATACCCATGCGGGCGGCCTGTTCCTCCACAAAAGAGCCGGTGCCGGCGGCGCAGATCTTATTCATCTGGAAATCCGCCACCTGACCGCCCTGCAGAGAGATGTACTTGGAGTCCTGTCCGCCGATCTCAAACACCGTATCTGCGTCCGGTACCCAGTGGACGGCGGCCCGGGCCTGGGCGGTGATCTCGTCCCGCACCGCATCCGCGCCGATGAGTCGGCCGATCCGCTCCCGGCCGGAGCCGGTGACGCCCACCGCCAGAAGAGGAAGTTCTCCAAACCGCTCCCGGAGATGCTCCAGTCCCCGGCGCACCGCCCCCTCCGGATCCCCGGCGGTGCGGAGATACTGAAAGTCGATCAGGCCGCCGTCGGGGTCCATGAGCACCAGGTCGGTGCTGGTGGATCCTACGTCGATACCCAGGGCGCAGCCCTCCAGCGGGATCACGCCAGAGGAGGCGGGGTCTGTCAGAGAAACGCCGGCGGGCTGGGATAGGGGGGAACGCCGCACCAGCTGATCCGCTGCAGCCGGTTGTCCGCACAGGCTGGCCAGCAGTTCCCCCATGGAGCAGGTCTCTGCCTCTTGAGCGGCCAGGGCGGCTCCCACAGCGGCAGCATGGAGGAACGGATCCGGAATAATCAGATCTTCCTCCTCCAGGCCGAATACTGCTTTGACAGCCTGGACCACGCCGGCGTTCTGGGCCACGCCGCCGCACAGGGCTACCGGCCTCTCCACCGGGAGGCTCCGGACGATGACCGCCTTGTAGTTACGCACCATGGCGTAACAGAGGCCCAGCAGGATGTCGGGCGTGGGAATGCCCTCCTGCTGACGGTGGATGATGTCGGTCTTGGCAAAGACTGCGCACCTGCCAGACAGGCGGGGGATGGACTCGGCCTGGGCCACGAGATTGGAGTAGTCCTCGATGCGGAGTCCCAGCCGGGACATCTGATCCTCAAAGAAGGAGCCAGTCCCGCCCGCGCAGTGCTCGTTGACCGCAAACTGCGGGGGAAGTTCCGACCCAAAACCGGTGAGGAAACGGGCGCTCTGGCTGCCAATCTCAATGACGGACCGGGCTTCCGGCGCCAGCAGGATCACCCCCCGGTGGATGGCGGGGATATCCCCCAGATTGGAGAGACCGGGACAGATTTCCAGCAGCCGCTCCCCGGCGCTGCCGGTAAGGACCACCGGACAACCGCAGACCCCGCTGTCCCACTGGAGAAGCTCCCCCAGCAGCCGGCGGGCCGCCGGGATCGCGCTGCCCCGGTGGGCGGCGGTTTTGGACCAAAGCAGTTCTCCCGTCGGGGAGAGAAGTACCAGTTTGACGGTGGTGTTCCCGCAGTCCAGACCGATTCCGTTCATAGAGATCCTCCATTCCCGCTCCTTGACAGTTTAGCGCGAGAGCGGTATAATATAGGTTAGTTATTGCTAACTATAACAAATCCATTCTACTTTGTCGGTTGCCACAGCAACAGGAGGCAGATCATGCAGTCGGTTTTCGCGGCGATGGGCCGCTGTCCGTTATTTGAAGGGATCCCAAAAGAGAAGTATCCCAACGTCCTGACCTGCCTGCAGGGGGAGGCCAGGGCAGTTTCAAAAGACCAGGTACTCCTGCGGATGGGAGAACGGCAAAGCCGGCCAGGCGTGGTAATGTGGGGGACCTTGCGAATCTCCCTATACAGCGAAGACGGAAACCTGCTGACCATAGAGCGATTGGATGCCGGAATGGTATTTGGAGAGTCACTCGTCTGTTCTATGGCGGAAGACAGCCCCATTCAGATCGACGCCATCACCGATGGGGAGGTCCTCTACCTGGACTTCGACCCTCTCCTGCTCCAACAGGAGAACGCATGCCCCTTCCGGACCCGGGTGACAGCCAACCTGCTCCGGGAGATGGGGCGGGAAGCCCTGTTTCTCAACCGGAAAATGCGGATTCTGGCCCAGAACCGCCTGCGTAACCGTATTAAGCTCTATTTACAGAGCCTTCCCGCCACTTCGGACGGCGTGATCCGGCTGGAGATGGGACGAGGGGAGCTGGCGGAATACCTGTGCGTGGACCGCAGCGCCCTCTCCCGGGAGCTGGGCCGGATGCAGAAGGATGGGATCCTCACCTATCAGGGGCAAACCGTCCGGATCTTGGATCAGGACTTTCTCACCGTGTAACGAGGAAAATGGCCTGTCCGTTGCCATGGCAACGGACAGGCCATCGTGCTATATAGTATCATTTCTTGCGGTTAGTTAATGCTAACTAAAAGAAATGATAGGAGGACATACCATGAAACGAGCCTTTGCTTCCATCCTGGCTTCGGCCATGATGCTTTTCGCACTGGCCGGCTGTTCCGGCGGAGGGGAAACCACTACAAATGAGACGCAGGATCCCGCACCGGAGGGATCCAGTCAAGCCACGGAGCCGGTGACCATCTCGGTGGGGGTTCCCACCGCGCCGCCCGCTCTGCCGGTGCTGCACATGATGGACGCCCAGCTGCTGGGGGAGAATGTCACCATCGACCTGAACGTGTGGAATGCCCCGGAGGAGTTGCTGGCCATGGTCCAGGGTGGGGAGCACGACATGTACGCATTCCCCCTGACGGTGGTCTCCACGCTATATAACAAAGGGCTGGATGTACGGCTGATGAACGTGAACACCTGGGGCGTCACCTACTTCCTGACCACCGATCCGGACTTTACCACCTGGAGTGATTTGGCGGGCAAGACGGTATACATCCCCTTGCAGTCCTCGCCTCCGGACGCCCTAACGCAGTACTTCCTGAACGAGGCCGGCCTGACGGTGGGGGAGGACGTGGAGGTGATCTACGCCAGCACCGCCGAGGTGGCAAGCCTCTTGGCCTCCGGCCAGGCGGAGTACGCCACGCTGATCGAGCCTCAAGTTACCTCCGCTATGAACCAGAACAGCGAGATCCGCCGGGCCCTGAGCTTTGAGGAGGAGTGGCAGCGGGTCACCGGCACCGACACCATGATCCCCAACGCAGGCTTCGGTACCACGCAGGCCTTTATTGACGAGAACCCGGATCTGGTGGCCCAGTTCCAGGAGGCCTATGCCGAGAGCGTCCAATGGGTACTGGACAACCCCGCCGAAGCGGCTGCCCTGGCGGAGGAGTACCTGGATATGAATGCTGCCGTGGTGGAGGCAGCCATCCCTAACATGGGCCTCACTTTCAAGAGCGCTCAGGACGCCAGGGGAGAGCTGGATACCTTCTACCAGTTGCTCCATGACTTTGATCCCTCCATGATCGGCGGGGCGATGCCGGACGACGGACTGTACTATGAGGGCTAAGGCGGGACTCTGGCTCCGCCGCGCCCTGGGGGTTGGCCTGCTACTGGGACTCTGGCAGCTGGCCGCCCTTTTCTTCCCGCCCCTGGTGGTGCCGCCCATTCCGCAAGTGGCGGCGACCCTGGCGGAGCTGATCCGGGAGCCGGATTTCTGGCCGACGGTGGGGACTACGCTCCTGCGGCTGGTGACCGGCCTGGGGATCGGGATCGCCGCCGGGGCGGTGCTGGGGCTGCTGTTCGGTCTGTACCCCAAGCTGGAGGATGTGGGGACGCCGCTGATTCATGTGCTCCAGTCGGTCCCCCCGGTCTGCTGGGTGGTGCTGGCTCTGGTCTGGTTCGGCTTCAACGGACGGCCCTGCATCTTCATCGTGGCAACAGCCACGGTTCCCACGGTGGTCATCAACCTGAGCCACGGGGTGCGGGGCGTGGACCGGCAGCTGCTGGAGATGGCGCGCCTGTACCGCTTTTCCAGGTGGAAGACCCTGCGCCATGTGACGCTCCCCTCCATCCGCCCCTACTTCAACTCCGCCCTGGAGATCGTCATCGGCGGCGGGTGGAAGCTGGCGGTGATGGGAGAGGTGCTCACCACAAACAGCGGCATCGGCGGCGCCATCACCTCCGCCCGGCTCAATGTCCAGCCGGACGCCATCATCGCCTGGTCGTTCCTGCTGGTGGCCGGCTGTTTTCTCACCCAGAAACTGCTGCGCCTGCTGTGCTGCCGGAAGGGAGGAGCGGTATGCTGAAACTCACCGGGATCCAGAAGTCCTTTGACGGCCTTCCGGTCCTCTCTAACCTGTCCCTCACTCTGTCCCAAGGGGAGATCGTGGCACTCATCGGGCCCTCGGGCTGCGGAAAGACCACGCTACTGAACATCATCTCCGAACTGACCACCCCCGATGCCGGCACGGTGGAGGGGGCGGAGGGCAAACTCAGTTACATGTTTCAGAACGCCCGGCTGCTGCCCTGGCGGACTGTGGAGGAAAACATCCGCCTGGTGCGGGAGGACGCCCCGGGGGAGGAGGTGCGTGCCCTGATTGCCGCCGTGGGGCTGGAGGGGTTTGAAAACTATTATCCCAGTCAGCTCTCCGGGGGCATGGCCCGCCGGTGCGCCCTGGCCCGGGCCTTCCACTTCGGAGGATCCCTCTTCCTGATGGACGAGCCCTTCCAGGGGCTGGACTACGGCATCCGCATGGAGATGGTGGAGATGCTCCTGACCATGTGGCGTCGGGAAAAACCGGGGGTGCTCTTTGTCACTCACGAGATCGACGAGGCCCTCACTGTGGCAACCCGTATTGCCGTGCTCACCCCCAGACCCACCACCATTCAAACCTGGTACACCCTCCCGGGGGCGGAGGGACGGGAGGCATCCGCACCGGAACTGCTGGATCTCCGCCGGGAGATCATTCGGCAAATCACGGGATAGCCCTGGTTTCCGTTGCACAGGCCGTCAAACCGGGGTATACTGAACATAGGACGTTACAAAGGAGGCAAGCCCATGGAATTTCTCCGCAATCTGCCCACGGACGACCCCGCAGCCTTGGCGGGGCTTATTGACATTCGCCCGGCCCGGGTGGTGAGCATGGCCCTCACCCGCAGCGAACACTGCCAGATGACCCTGCTGGCCTTTGGCGACGGGGAGAGCGTCAGCGAGGAGCGGTACTTTGGCGACACCCTCTACTATGTGCTGGAGGGGAGCATGCCCCTGCGCATGGAGAGCGGGGAGAGGACCCTGACCGCGGGCCAGTGCCTGGCGGTGCCCGCCGGGGTGTCCCACGCCGTCGGCGGCGGAGGATCCTTTAAGCTGCTGCAGATCACCCTGCAGTAGGAACATGAACAGGAGGAAATCACGATGGAAGAATTGATCAAAAACCTGCCCCACGCCCAGCCCTTTGCCCTGAAAGAGCAGGTCCAGTATGAGGACGGGAAAGTGGTGAGCCTGACCATGGCCCAGAAGCCCGGCGTGGGCATGACCTTGTTCGCCTTTGACGCCGGGGAGGCCATCAGCACCCACGCCGCTCCCGGCGACGCCATGGCCACGATCCTGGAGGGAACTGCCCAAATCACCATTGACGGCGTCCCCCACACCCTGAACGGTGGAGAAGCCATCATCATGCCCGCGGGCATCCCCCATGCCGTTCAGGCCGTCACACGGTTCAAGATGTACCTGGTGGTAGTCAAGGCGTGACACCTGCCGGTGCGGGCATAGTATCACAGTAACGAAACGATCCCGGCACAAATACAGAGCCAGACAGCGGATTTCGCTGCCTGGCTCTGTTCATTTTAGAATGGGATTTCAGAATGGGGAGAGGTCACAGCGCCCATTTGCCCGCCGCCGTCCGCTCAGTTACGAAACCCCGGTAGATGCCGTCCTGGGCGATCAGCTCCTCATGGGTGCCCCGCTGGGCGATGCGGCCCTGGTCCAGCACCAGGATCTGGTCGGCGTTGCGAACGGTCTTCAGCCGGTGGGCGATCATCAGTACCGTTTTCTCACGGGTCAGGGCCTCCATGGCCCGCTGGAGCTGATCTTCGTTCTCCGGGTCCACATTGGCAGTGGCCTCGTCGAAAATCACGATGGGGGCGTCCTTCAAGAGACAACGGGCGATGGAGATACGCTGTTTTTCTCCGCCAGAGAGCGTGGCCCCGCCCTCGCCGATCACCGTCTCATACCCCTCCGGCAGAGCAGAGATGAAGTCATGGCAGCAGGCTTTCCTGGCTGCCTCCACCACCTGCTGGTGGGTGGCATCGGGACAGCCGAACTTGATGTTGTTCTCAATGGTGTCATGGAAGAGGTACACCCGCTGGAACACCATGCTCACCTGTTTCATCAGGGATTCCAGGGTGTACTCCCGCACATCCCGGCCGCCGATGGTGACCCGGCCGCCGTCCACATCCCAGAACCGGGCAATCAGGTTGCAGAGAGTCGTCTTGCCGGAGCCGGATGGCCCCACGATGGCAGTGGTAGTTTTATCCGGGATGGTGAGGGACACATCCTTCAGGATTGGCCGGCTGCCGTAAGAGAAATCCACATGGTCGAATACAATGTCGTGGGCTTCCGGGTGAAGTTGCGCACCATCCTGATCCATCTCCGGGATTTCGTCCACCTGGTTGGCGTGGTCGATGGAACTGCCCACCAGCCGCAGGGCGGACACTCCGCTGCCCGCAGACTGAATCTGAGAGAAAATCATAAAGGAGATGATCACCGCCATCAGAGCGTTGGCCAGAGTCAGACCGCCATTCAGGTACAGCCACACGGCGGCAGCCAAAATCACCACACTGAACAGGTGGAGGGCCATCTCCTGGGCCCAGATGTAGGGGGTGAACAGCTTTTCCACCGCCAGATTGTTCTCCCGGCTGTCCTCCAGGGCGTGACGGATCCGTTTGTCCCCCTTGCCGGTGAGGTTGAAGGACTTGATGACGCTCATGCCCTGGAGCTGCTCCAGCACCGCCTCCACCAGCCGGGCCTCGTCCCGCTGGCGCTTGGGCGCGATTTTGGCGGACTGTTTCTCCATGCGGGAGAGGAGCAGCAGGTACAGCGCCATCCCGGCCAGGGCCAGCAGGCCGATGCGCCAGTCCCAGAACAGCACGCACAGCAGCATGACGGCGGAGTTGATGAGCCCGCCCAGGATGGTGACCAGCACCATGGCCCCGGCGCTCTCCACCTCGTCCAGGACGGTGGTGGCGATGCCGGTGAGTTCCCCTAAACTCTGGTCATTGAAGTAGCCCATGGGGATGCGCTTGAGCTTATCGCCCATGTGGAGGCGCTTGTTGGCCGCCATGAAATACCCGGCGTGGGTCTGCTGGAGCTGACTGAACCGATTCATGATCGCCCGCCCCAGAATACTGACCAGCAGCAAGGCCAGGGCCTCCCAGGCCGGGGCGGCAGAAGTGGAACCGTCCACCAGAGCCAGGATCACTACATAGATGGCGGCGATCTGGAACATGTGGAAGATGGCATAAAAGAACCCCAGTACCATAGACTTGCGGATATTGCCCTGCTCTTCACCGGCAAAGCGCCAGATCTTTCTCAAAACCTCGATCATGCCTGCTCTCCCTCCTTTACACCCATGTGAGCCTGCCACATCTCACGATAGAGGGGGCAGGTTTCCAAAAGTTTCTCATGCTTGCCGGTGGCCTCGATGCGTCCGCCGTTCACCACTACGATCTGGTCCGCGCCGGTGATGGTGCTCAGGCGGTGGGCGATGACCAGCACGGTCCTGCCCGCCACTAATTTTCCTACGGCACGCTGGACCAGGGCCTCGTTCTCCGGGTCAATGTAGGCTGTGGCCTCATCCAGCACCACGATGGGGGCATCCTTCAGCATGGCCCGGGCGATGGCTATGCGCTGCCGCTCCCCGCCGGAGAGGTGGGCGCCGCCTCCGCCCACGATGGTGTCATAGCCCTGTTCCAGGGCCCGAATAAACTCGTCGCACCCGGCGGCCTTTGCCACGGCCTCCACCTCTTGGTCGGTGGCGGTAGGGTGGCCCATGCGGATGTTTTCCCGCACACTCTCGTCAAAGAGGTAGTTGTCCTGGGACACGAAGGCCACCTGGTCGTAGAGCTGGGAGAGAGGGATTTTCTTCAAATCCTGTCCGCCCAGGGTGATGGTACCGGCGGATACGTCCCAGAACCCAGCAATCAGTTTGGCGATGGTGGACTTGCCGGAGCCGGAGGGGCCCACAAAGGCAGTCATGGTGCCGGCGGGGATGGTGAGGGACACGTCGTGGAGGACCTCCTTGTCCGTATGGTAGCCGAAGGACACATGGGAGAGGGTAATATCCCGTCCATGGAACTGCACCGGGGCATTCCCGTGGTCCTGTTCCTGGCCGTTCAAGATCTCGTCCACTGAACCCACGATAGTTCCCACCTTGGCCAGGCTGTCCACAAAGTCCATGGCGGACAGTAGCGGCCCGGCGATGCCCAGGGACAGCACGATGGTGGTGATGAAGGTCTCCACCGGCAGACTCCCGCCGGCATACAGGAGCCAGCCCACCGGCAAAATGGTGATCATGGTGGTGGGGGAGATGGCCTTGGACAGGGAGATGGGCAGCTGGCAGCTTTTCATCCAGTGGTAGAAGTAGGAGGCGTTGGCCTTTACGCTGTCGGAAAACCGGGCGTAGGACTGCTTCCCTTGGTTGAATGCCTTGATGACCTCGATGCCGCCGATGTACTCCACGATGGCGCTGTTCATAGCCTGGGTGGTCTTGACGGAGCCCTCGTACTGCTTGCCGTAGTTGGCCATTACCGCCATCATGAAGGCCATGCCCACCGGGATGGACACCAGGCTCAGCAGGGCCATTCGCCAGTCCAGCACGAACAGGTAGATGAGGATACACACCGGCCCCAGCACGTTGGCGGTCATCTCCGGCAGCAGATGGGCCAGGGGCCGCTCCATGCTCTCCACCTGGTCTACGATGACCTGCTTCATCTGGCCGCTGGAGGTGTCCAGAATGGTGCCCAGGGGCATCCTAGGGAGTTTTTCCAAGAGCCTCTCCCGGATGGATTTCAGAATAGAGAAGGTGGCCTTGTGGGAGATAGAAAGGGCGAGGGAGTATAGAGATGCCCGCAGCAGAAACCCCACCAGAGCCACGGCGCACCAAACCAAGTAGAACGAAAATTCTTGATTGCCGGATAGTAGACCGAGAATGATCTGGGCGGCGGCAAAATAAGGGGCCATGCCGCACAGCACCCCAACCACAGCGGAGAGGATGGCCCGAATCAGGCTGCCATGCTGTGCCTCGCCCATTTCCCACAGCCGGAGCATGGGACTTTGTTGGTTCATCTTGAATTCCTCCTTATTTGGTTAGTATTTGCTAACTCATTATGAAATCAAAAGGCTGTACCCAGCAGGGGACAGCCTGCTTGATTCAAGGCTGGGGATCGAACACCGTGCTGAAGCCCGCCATATGGTAGTCGTTGAGCATCTTCACATAGCGGCGAGCTGCGGCGCGGTCCATGTTGTGGCGCACCACCTCGAACATGCCGTTGAAATAGGCGGTGACGATGATGTGGATGAACTCCTCCGTCACTTGGCCGGACTTCACGCTCTCGCAGCCGATGATCTCCATGTACTGGTAGGTGTACTCCACCTCAATGTCCACCAACTCGTCCAGAAAACAGGAAAATCGGGTGCCGTGTGCTCCATCCAGCAGGAGGCGGAACACGTCGAAGTGGTCGTAGATGTAGTCCAGCAGGTCCAGCTGATGGCGGGCGGTGTACTGCCCCATCTCCGCTTTCTGCGTCTCGCCATCCAGCTGGTGGAAGCTCTCCTGGATCTCCCGGAACATGGCCCGGAACTCGTCCACCACCGGTTCTACAATCGCCCGAAACAGACCCTCCTTGTCCCCAAAGCGGGTGTAGATGGACCCGGTGCTGGTGCCCGCCTCCTGGGCGATAGCCCGCAGGGAGGCGTCCAGAAAGCCTTTGGACAAAAACTCGTCCTTGGCGCACTCCAGCACCCGGTCATAGACGCCGGGCTTCTGCTTTGCCATACTTTCACCTTCTTTGCAGCACATTCAAAACATTGTTTTATAACGATGTTATGAATATAGCATACTGTATTCTCATTGTCAAGTCCTGTGCAGAAAAAGGGACGCAGTGCCGGAAAGGCCCTGCGTCCCAAACCTATGATGGATTTTCTGCTATGCACCGGCTTTGCGGTTCCACCCGCGGCTCTGCTGCCGCACGGTGATGAAGTTTTGATAGATCCCATGCTCCTCCATCAACGACTGGTGGGTGCCCCGCTGAGCGATCTCCCCATTGGATACAACGAGGATCTGATCCGCACCCCGGATGGTGTTCAGCCGGTGGGCGATGACCAGCAGGGTTTTACCCTTCACCAGCTCTGAGATGGCCTGCTGGATGTAGCTCTCATTGTCTGCGTCCACACTGGCGGTAGCCTCGTCCAAAATGACGATTGGGGCGTCCTTCAGGATGCAGCGGGCAATGGAGATCCGCTGCCGCTCCCCACCGGAGAGGCTCTCGCCCCCTTCACCGATCACCGTGTCGAACCCGTCGGGCAGGGCCATCACAAAGTCATAGCACCGGGCCTTGCGGGCCGCCTCCAGCACCTCCTCCCGGGTGGCGTCCGGGCGGCCCATGGCGATGTTGTTGTAGATGGTATCCTGGAAGAGATAAACCCGCTGGAACACCATACTGATGTGGTCCATCAGGTCGGCCAGTTTCACCTCACGCACGTCCTTTCCTCGAACCAGTACCCGGCCGCCTTTCACATCCCAGAAACGGGTGAGCAGGTTGGCGATGGTGGATTTGCCCCCGCCGGAGGGTCCTACCAGGGCCAGCATCTGGTTCCGGGGCAGGGAGAAGGAGATGTCGTGGAGTACCTCTTTCTCCCCATAGGCAAAGCGCACACGCTGGAACTCCACCTCCGGGGCCTCGCTGGCCTCCGGGATGGAGTCCCGGCCGTCATCCGGCAGCTCCGGCTCGTGAAAGACCTCCTCGATCCGGTCCATGCAGCTGTTCATGACGGTCAGCCGGGTGGCCTGGGTATACAGGGCCTTGATGGGGCCGAACAGGTCAAAGACGAAGAGCATGATGCCCACCAGGTAGGGGACGCTCATAAGTCCGGCGCTCTCCAGCGCCAGGGCGATGGCCGCGATGGCCGCCGCCCCCAGGCCGTAGGCCAGGTTCAGCCGCAGCTGCCAGGGGGAGTGGTCCTCCTCAAACTGGAGATTGGTGTCGCAGCTCCTCTGGAAGTTGTCCGTCAACTCCCGGGACTTTTCTCCCAGCAGGTTGTAGGTCTTGATGATCCCAATGCCCTCCACAAAGTCCAGCACCGCCTCGGTGAGGTTCTCGTTCTGCTCCTGCCGCGCCACGGAGTCCTGAAGGGCCTCCCGCTTCATGCCCCGGGCAATGAGCAGCACGACGCCGATGATCACCAGTGCAGCCAGGCCAATCCAGACATTGAAGAAGAGTAAAAACACAATCAGGATGGCCTGGGCGAAGATGTAGCTCATCATGTCCGCCAGCACGGTCATGCAGTTCTCCTCGATGAACACCATGTCGGAGGAGAGGACGGAGCTGATCTTGCCGATGTTCCCCTCGGTGAAGTAGCCCATGGGCATCCGCCGCAGGTGGGCGCCCAGCTCCATCCGCATGTCCGAGAACACCAGGAAGCCTGCCGCGGACTGGAGACGGTCGGCGATGTGGTGGAAGAGGACCTGCAGCAAAACGCAGACCGCCATGGCGACCCCGTACCGGAGACAGTCGCCGGCGGTGATGGTCCCCTTGTAAAAACCGGCCAGCGCCAGGAATGCCAGCATAATGGGCGCCTTGGCCAGCAGGGATTTCAGGAACGAAAAGATAAAGGCAATTTGGATCCGCCCCTTGTACCGGCCGGATACCGCCAGAATCCGTTTCATCAGCTGGATCATTGTGCCGCGCCTCCTCTCTGATTCACGCCCCATTGGGCGCTGTCCTCCGCCGCCTGCCAGAGCTTTTGATACGCCGGGCAGCGGCCCAGCAGCTCCTCGTGGGTGCCCACATCGGCCACAGTGCCCTGCTCCAGCACGCAGATTTGATCCGCATTCACGATGGAGTGGAGCCGGTGGGCGATGACGAGGACTGTCTTACCCCGGATCACTTCGGCAATGGCCTCGTTCATCTTCTCCTCATTCTCCGGATCCATGAAGGCGGTGGCCTCGTCCAGCACCACGATAGGGGCGTTTTTCAAGATCGCCCGGGCCAGAGAGATGCGCTGCCGCTCCCCGCCGGAAAGCATTTTGCCCCCGTCCCCGGCCATGGTGTGGATGCCATTCTCCAGCCGGGCAAGGAACTCCCCGCACTGGGCCTTCTCCGCCGCGGCCAGAACCTCCTGATCCGTGGCCTCCGGACGGCCCAGGCGGATGTTCTCCAGCAGGCTCATGTTGAACAGGAACTGCTCCTGGGCCACATAGGAGATCTGGTCGTTGAGGGCCTCCACGCTCATCTCCCGGATGTCCTGGCCACCCACGCGGATGCTCCCGCCGGTCACATCGTAGTAGTGGACCAGGAGCTTGGCCAGGGTGGACTTGCCGCTGCCCGACTCCCCCACCAGGGCGGTGAGGCTCCCCTCTGGTGCGGTGAGGGAGACGCCGTGGAGCACCTCGTCCTCCTGATAGGCAAAGCGGACGTCCTCAAAGGAAATGGAGTGATCCTCACCGAAGAAAGGCGCGTCTGTCTGCTCCAGAGCAGGCGCGCCCATCAGCTGCTCCAGGGCGGTGATCTTGTAGCTGATTTGTGGCAGGGTGGACATAAATCCAAGGGCACGCAGCAGGGGCGCCCCCACGCCGAAGGACATACACAGCACCAGGGCGAAGTCCGGCAGGGTGGAGTATCCTACCAAAACCAGATACGCCCCGATGGGCAGGGTGAACAGGGCCACACAGGGCAGGATGCTGTTGTAGAGGGCCATCCAGGGCCAGCAGACCTTGTACCAAGCCAGGGTGAAGTCCCGGTAGCCCCGCACATCCTGCTCAAAGCGCTGGTAGGACTCCCCATCCCGGTTGAAGACCTTCACCACCTCCATGCCGTTGATGTACTCCACGATGGTGTTGTTCATCTTCTGGGCGGAGGCGTAGTAAGCACCCATCTTGCTGGTGCCGGCGCGGTACATGGCCATCATAGCCACCAGACCCAACGGCAGAGCACACAGAGAGAGCAGTGCCAGCTTCCAGTCCACGAAAAACATGGCGAGAAAGACGAAGGCAGGCACCGCCAGATTGGCCAGCCCCTCCGGCAGGGCATGGGCCAGCAGCAGCTCGATGGAGTCGATGTCGTCAATGAACATCTTCTTCAAGGCGCCCACGCCCTTCTCCTGGATCACGCCCAGGGGCTGCCGCTCCAGCTTTCCCTGGAGGGAAGCCCGCAGGTTTTTCAGGGTGTTGTAGGCCGCCCGGTGGGAGAGGGACAGGCCCTTTACATATAGGACAGCGTATAGGACCCCGCAGACGGCGATGGCCGCCACCCGCCACGCCGCGTATCCAAGCTCCAGCGATTCCCCCAGCAGCAGGGGCCGGATCAGTTGGTAGATGAACAGGAAGGGGAGCACATTCATGACGATGCCGATGAGCATCACCGCCATAGAGAGATAGGTGGTCTTCCGATACTCGCCCGCATACTCCAAAACTTTTTGAAACACAGTCGAACCTCCTTTTTTTGAGATTAGTTATCGCTAACTCTTGGCCGGTGAAAAACCTCTCCGCTGGAGAGGCTTTCCCTATTTCTGAAAATGCAGCGCTCCATGCCAGTTGAACAGGCCGCAGACGATCCGGCAGTGGGCCTCGATCTGCTCCCAGGTAAAGTGGTGGATGAAGGGTTCGTAGATCGTGGTCCAGAAGGCGGACAGCAGGATGTGCAGCTCTGCCGGCTCCACATCGTTCCGGCACAGGCCCCGCCGCTGGGCCTCCGCTAAATAGGCGCTGGTGGCTTTCGTCAGAAGCTCCACCCAGTCGTGGGGGAAGTTGGCGTACCGGGTCCCCTGGGAGCAGGAGAGCAGCAGATAGAAGTCGTCCCGCCGGTCGTAGAGGAAACGGAACCACCACATCATGTCCGCTCCGTCCATATCCCATGCCTTGATCAACTCCTGGTCGGACATGGCGGCGGGGTCTTTGTCCCCCCGGGCATGGGCCACCTCGTATAGATCCGCTACGGTCTGTTCCACCACGGCGGAAAACAGGTCCTCTTTCCCCTTGTACCGTTTATACAGCGCCCCGGTGGTGACGCCGGCTCCCTCGCAGATGGTTTTGAGAGACGCCTTTTCAAAGCCGCTTGCAAGGAACTCCGTTCGGGCGCTGTCCAGGATCCGGGGATCAATGGAGCGGTCCGCCACTGCCATACAATCGCCTCCTCAATAGATAATTTGATTACCGATAATCTAATTATCAATATAGCATGGAGGGTGGAACCTGTCAAGGGGAAACTGCGGAAAGAGCTGTTTCCATTTTTCCGCGTTTCTGGTATAATAGCCCCGAGGTGATGCTTATGCAGCTAAACTTTGAGGGGATCGCGGTGGGTGCGGCGTCCCTGCTGATTATCGGTGCATTCCATCCGCTGGTAATCTGGTGCGAATACCACTTCACCCAGCGGGTCTGGCCGGTGTTCCTGATCGCCGGCCTGCTCTGCCTGCTGGCGGCCCTTTTGATCCAGGGGATCTTGTCCATCCTTTTGGGGCTGCTGGGCGCCGGCTGCCTGTGGAGCATCCGGGAACTGAAGGAGCAGGCCAAGCGGGTGGAGCGCGGGTGGTTTCCCAAAAATCCCAAAAGAAAATAACCGATTGCCGCAGGAATGTATTTTTGCCCTGCGGCAGTTTGTTTCTTGACAGCCGGGGGGCAGTTTTATATAATTACCCTATAGTTAGCAATAACTAACTATAAGCAAATGCAATGCTTGATAGTGAAAAGTTCCGAAGGAGTAAATGCTATGATGGATCATTTGAATCAAATGGACACCCAGGAGAGCACCGTCAAGGTGGACCTCCTGCACCTGGACCCCACCGACCCGGACGGGGGCTGCTGCTGCGGCCATCACAGCGGCGGACATTGCTGCGGGCGGCACCGTCATGGACAGGAGAACCAGCCTAATGCGGAAGAGTGAGAAATAACAAAGGCATCAAGGATCTGCCAATTTGGAAAACAGATTGTGAAGTACGCCTGGAGGACCGGTATCACCCGCATAGAAACCTGGGCAGGGGCTCACTGCTCTGGGGAGCAGGATCTCCATGTCCTCCGCAGATGAATCCGGAAGGGGAGATGACCATGAAGCCAGATTATCGGAATTGGATGCCCAGGGGCATGATCGTGGGGCTGGGAACCGCCACCGGCGTACTGGCGGCGGGAAGCGCGGCTGCAGTCAGATCACGGCTGCCCATGGGCCGGACGGCAAAGCATCTTGCCGGAGCAGTCCTGGGCCTGGGCGCTGTGGGCTGCCTTGCGGGGGCGGCATGGAGCCTGTACGCCCGGGCGATGTTTTCCTACGAGGGAGGGCGGCAGCTGTCCCGGCAGATCGAGGAGAGTGTCGCCGCATACATCACGCTTCCGGAGGGCGGTGTGGGCCTGGATGTGGGGTGCGGCAGCGGAGCGCTGACCATTGCCTGCGCCAAACGGAACCCCCAGGGCCGCATGGTGGGCATCGACCGCTGGGGCGTGGAATACGCCTCCTACAGCCGGAAACTCTGTGAGCGGAACGCTCAAGCCGAGGGGGTGGACAATGCTGCCTTCCAGAAGGGCGACGCCCGCCATCTGGATTTCCCGGATGAGACCTTCGACGCAGTGACCAGCAACTACGTCTACCACAACGTCATGGGCGCGGACAAGCGGGTGTTGCTTCTGGAGACCCTGCGGGTGCTGAAAAAGGGCGGCGTGTTCGCCCTCAACGACGACATGAAGCCCCGGATGTACGGGGACATGGAGGAATTTGCCCGGGAACTGCGGGACATGGGCTATGAGGACGTGCGCCTCATTGACACCGCCGCGGAGGCCTTCGGCTCCCGCCGCTGGGCTGCCATGATGATGCTGGACAATTCCCGGATGCTGGTGGGGCGGAAGTAAGACGGAGGTTTGTCATGACCTATACCTATGGTGAGATTGGAGCAGCACGCCCAACTGGTCACAGAGTTTATCGGAGCGCATGTGTAAGGAGGGATATTCCATGAGCGTTCGGTATCAGCTGATTTCAGCATTTGTAAAGCGTATGGGGATGAAACAGCTCTTTTCCCTGCCAGCCGGTGAACTCCTGGAAAAGGCTCGGAAAATGAACCGCGGCCGCCGATTTCGACTTCCGAAGGATCATAAAGCCTTTTACGGAGATCGGCTGATTTTGGATCACTATCATTGCCTGACCATTCAGAGGAAACGGGAGTGTGCCCCCAAAGCCATCCTGTACCTGTTCGGAGGCGGCATGGTCATTGGCCCAGACCAGGGAGATGTCAAGACGGCCCGGGACCTTGCCGCCCGCAGCGGCTCTGACTGCTGGCTGCCCTTCTATCCGCTTTGTACCGACCACTACATCACAGAGACTTATGAAATGGTGTTTCAATGCTATAAAGAAATGGCGGGGATCTATGGCGCAAAACAGGTTTCCGTGGTAGGATTCTCCTCCGGCGGTGCGTTGGCGGTGGGGATTCCGCTCCACAATAACGCGCTTGGGCGGCCTGTGGAGATGCCCCGGCAGGTCATTGCCTGCTCCCCGGGCAGCCTTCCCGCCTCACGAGGGGAGTGGGAGCGGATGCGGCAGCTCAATGGCCGGGACATTTTGGTAGACATTGCTTTGATGAAATCAGAGCGGGAAATTATGACAAAAGGACAGGAGGTGCCGGCGTATATGCTGTCTGGAACGAAAGGAGATTTTACCGGCCTCCCGCCGCTCCACTTTTACTACGGTGGGGACGAGTTGCTCTCCGCCCTGGCAGAGTCCTATGTCGGCGTCTGCAAGGCGGCGGATGTGCCCTACACCATGACCGTCGCGCCAGGAATGTGCCACTGCTACGCCATGGTTCCCTGGTTCCCGGAAGGGAGGGCGGCCTATCTGGAAATCGTGGAGCGGCTTCGATAGAATGGAACCCTTCATCTTTCGTGTCCGGGATTGCTATTACATCCGGGCAAGCTATCCCTCTCCGGCGGAGCATCGCCACTTCGCCGCCCACCTGGTATTTGCCATGGAGCGGCCCTTTACCGCCCTGGTGGATGGCAAATCCGTGGAAACGGTGGGCATCGCCATCGGATCCGACGTTCCTCACACGATACTGAGCGTGGATCCGGCCTTGGTGGTGTTCATCGACGAGCTGACCCCTATGAGCCGCTGTGTGAAACACACACTGTTGCAGGGTGCTCCTTGGCGGGCGCTGGATGCGTCTGTTTCTTCCAGGGTGGGGAAGCGGTGGGGAGAGGTACGCACGGAGACAGATGCGGCCACCGCCGCTGCTGAGACTGAACGGCTGCTCGGATTGCAGGCAGAGCACGCTCCGGCGGAGGACCCGCGGGTGCTGGAGGCCGCAGCCTACATGAAATCGGCCCCCGCTCTGGAGCAACTTACCATTCGGAATGTGGCCCGGGCCGTTCACCTGTCTCCCAGCCGCCTGACTCACCTGTTCCGGCGGGATACCGGAATATCCCCCAGCCTCTATCTGGCAAACCTAAAGCTGGAGCGGGCCTTCTACCTGCTGGATACGGGACGATCTCTCACCCAGGTCTGCATGGACGCGGGCTTTGCCACCCCGTCCCATATGGCGGATACCAGCCGGAAGCTGTACGGCATGTCCATGACCGAGGTGAAGCAGATCTTCCTGACCGGCCTGGGTCAGAACAGCAAATGAACAGAAGTAAATCAGATAAGTTCCTGCTACAATGTCCCTATCTTACAACAAGAAAGGGGCATTGTGATGTCTGTACTGACTTTTCCCACAGGGACCTATCACTTCAACGACCATCCGCTCTTTGACTTCCAGCTCAACCGGGTGGTCATGTGGAACCACGGAGACCCGGCGGAGATCCAGGCCCGGGGCGGGGAGATTACGGACTTTCCCTCTTGGGAGCGGGTCTTAAAGGAGCTTTCCGCCCAGGCGGAAGCCCGGGAGGACTGGGCGGCCGCCGCCGGATATCTTCGGATGGCGGAGTTCTTCATGGCGCCGGACACCTCGGAGTGTCATGCTGCTTATGACCGGGCCAGGGAGATCTTCTATACACACTTTACCTACCTGTTTGCGGAGCAAGGCGGCCCCATCCACCGGGAGGAGGTGCCCTATGCGGACGGCGTTTTGCCCTGCTGGCGGATCGTGCCCGCAGATACCTCCAAGGGCGCAATCCTGTTCCATGGCGGCAACGACTCCCTGCTGGAGGAGTTCACCGACGCCCTGC
>ERZ1090860.521-NODE-522-length-22968-cov-6.499760_pt1 | contig 22968 bp, 21 predicted proteins | sample MGYA00478483_ERZ1090860 | MGnify/ENA primary metagenome ERZ1090860 (study PRJEB33644, sample SAMEA5815741) | chicken gut metagenome | biome: Chicken; feature: Gastrointestinal Tract; material: Caecum | place: Ireland | collected 2019-01-01 | study: A study of the...
CGCCCCGGGGGGATGGGGGGTTGGGGGGGGGGGGGGGGCCGGGCTAACGCCCCCCGGGGGGAATGGGGGTTGGGGGGGGGGGGCTACCCGGCGCCCGCGTGCCTGCCCCCCCCTGTATCTAACAGGGGGGTACAAATCGTCGGAAACAGGCCGCTTTACAGGGCGCAAACCCGCATAAAGTCTGGGCTTCCGGCAGTTTTTCCATGACCGGAACTTTGACTGCAAACTTCCGGTTTTGCATATCACGCGAATCGAGGTGAGTGAGGAACAAACAATGTCATGGAATGAAGAATTAAAAGCAGGGCGGCGTATGTGCCGCATGACACAGGCAGAGCTTGCGGCTGTGCTCGGCGTGACCGAACGCACACTGCGGGATTGGGAAAGCGGCGTGACCGTACCGGATCAGGAGAAGCAGGACAGGGTCATGCTTGCGCTTGCGCGTTTCAGCGGCACGGAACCGCCGCTTACCCTGCTGCTGGACTATGTGCGCATCCGTTTCCCAACAATGGATGTCCGGCATGTTATTGAAGATGTGCTGCGGCTCAAAATGAAATATCTGGTGCAGGAAGATCACGCTTTTTACTCCTATACCAGCATGTATGTGCTGGGCGATATTGCAGTCATGACTTCGCCGATGGAGGAAAAGGGCGTGCTGCTCGAACTCAAAGGTAAGGGCTGCCGTCAGTTTGAAGCCTACCTGAACGGACAGCAAAGAAGCTGGTACGAATTTTTCCGGGAGTGCCTTGACGAAAAGGCGGTATTCAAGCGGTTAGACCTTGCGGTCAATGACCTTGTGGGGCTGCTGGATATTCCGCGTCTTTCGGAGAAATGCGAAAACGAGGAATGTATTTCGGTGTTCCGCAGTTTCAAAGCGTATCGTTCGGGTGAGCTGGTGCATGCCCGCGAACAGGACCGGGCAAGCATGGGCGCGACGCTTTATATCGGTTCGATGAAATCAGACCTGTATTTCTGCATCTATGAAAAGGACTACGAACAGCTTGTCAAGGCAGGTATCCCAGTTGAAGATGCAGAAATCAAAAACCGGTTTGAAATCCGGCTGAAAAATGACCGTGCTTATTTTGCGGTTTACGATCTGGTTTCCTGTGAAAATCCGGAGCAGACGGCGTTCGGTATCATCAACCGGTATATCCGTTTTGTAGATCGGGACGACAGCCGCCCGCGTGAGGATTGGCCGCTGAACAGCATGTGGGCGGTGTTCATCGGCAAAAACAGGCAGCAGATCAAGCTCACGGCAGAGCCCAAACCGTTAGACCTGTTCCGCATATTAAACTGGCTGGCGAAGCAGGTGTCCCCTACTTGGAAAATGGTGCTCGGATTGGATAAGCAAGCCGGGACAAACATGATCGGGGATATACTGGATGGTGCGGAACTGAAAGAGAGCCATATCAGGAAAATGCAGCAGTTATTGGGGCAGGTGATGGATATGGTTGTTGTAAAGCAGGAAGAAGTTTAATTCTCATTATTAGGAGGAATGCAATCTATGAATTTCGGTGTCAACCTTTATAACTGGTTTCTCACGAACGCCCAGTCGCTTGTGCTCATGGCGATCGTGGTGATCGGTATTTATCTCGGCTTCAAGCGCGAGTTTTCCAAGCTCATCGGTTTTCTGGTCGTGTCGCTGATTGCGGTCGGCCTTGTGTTCAATGCAGCGGGCGTCAAGGACGTGCTCCTGACCCTGTTCAATCAGATCATCGGCGCATAACGAGGAATGAGGTGAGGATGTGCGCTATCGTCAAAACAGGATTAAACCATTGCGCAGGGCGCGCGGTATCACAGTAAAACGGTTGGCGGCACTGGTAGGCGTGTCACAGAGCATGCTTACAAACTATGAAAACGGAAGCAGTATGCCGAGAAATCAGGAAGTATGGGACAAGCTCGCGGAGTATTTCAGTGTGCCTGTCCCTTATTTGATGGGATTTTAATGGGAAGGAGAAACGACATGGTAAACACGCATCACCGTATCCGTATGCTGCGGGAAGAACGGGGGCTTACGATCTTTGCCCTCGCTGAAAAGACAGGGATTTCGCGCGGGGCGATTTCCCGATATGAAAACAGGGGCAGCCCGCGTGACCTCGCAACATGGCGCAAGCTGGCGGATTTCTTTCAAGTCCCGGTGCTTTATCTGATGGGTTATACCAAACCGCGCCGGAATGGCATCATCATTTCCTTAACCGGTATCCCAAACGAAGATGCAGGGCTCATAACGGAGACTCTGGTTGACACCGCTAAAGAGGAACTGCCGGAAATGGCGGAGAATACCCAGATCGGGCTGCCGCGTTGGATGTGCAAGTATTGGGACATCCTGATAGGTGCAACAGGTGATATCCAATCCATGCTGGACCGGGTCGAACGCATCCGGTTTTATACAGCATTTCGGACAATGGCTGATGTTGCCCGTATGGACATATCAAAGCATGAAATCCCTTTGTGCTATCTCCGGTGCAGGGATTTCAGTTATGAGGGGCTGGGATTTGACCTGTTCCGGAATGGTAATTACCTGTTTGTAGACGATGGAATCATCTCGTTTATCTATTATTAACGGTGCGGTTGACAGCAGCCAACCGTTCTTTATTCTTGCGCGATGAGAAATTGTAAACAGAAATCGCATGAAATATTATCTTTCTGTGAACATTAGCACTCTGGTGTTGACAGTGCTAATTTACAGAACTATAATATAATTGTTCCGAAAGGGAGATAAAAAATCCCCCCAAAAAGAGCACAAGGTTATAAAGAAACGGAGGAAAGACCTATGTTGCCCACGATTTTTGGTGAAAACCTTTTTGATGACTTTTTTGACGATTTTGACGCGCTTGATAAGCGCTTTTTCGGGAAGCAAAACCCGCTATACGGCAAGCACGCCAAGAACCTGATGAAGACTGACGTCAAGGAAAAGAAAAACGAATATGTTGTTTCCATTGACCTGCCGGGCTTCAAGAAGGACGAGATCAATGTTGACCTGCGGGATGGTTACCTTACCGTCAGCGCATCCAAGGGCCTTGACAAGGAAGAAAAGGATGAGGATGCACGGTATATCCGTCAGGAACGCTATTCCGGTGCATGCTCGCGCAGCTTTTATGTCGGTGAAGTAAAACCGGCGGACATCAAGTGCAAGTATGAGTTCGGTGTCCTCAAGATCACGGTCCCGAAGACAGAAGCAGCACTTGCTCAGCCGGAAGGCCGCATCGCAATCGAATAATCCCATGTCAGCGTCCCACTTTTTTATAAAGCGGGACGCTTTTTTATATTCAGAATCAGAAAAACGGTTGGTTTCTGCATGAGACCAGCCGTTTTTTCATGCCTGCATGTTGGAGGTGGAAACAGGGTATGGAAGAAATGCGGGTATATGTAGCGAACCTCGGCAAATACAACGAGGGCGAGCTTGTCGGCGCGTGGTTTGAACCGCCCATAGACTATGACGAAATGGCGGAGCGGATCGGCCTGAACGACCAGTACGAGGAATATGCCATCCACGACTACGAGCTGCCCTTTGAGATAGACGAGTACACGCCTATCGAGGAAGTCAACCGTCTGTGTGAAATGGTAGAGGATTTGCCGGAGTATATTCAGGATAACCTGAAAGAGCTGCAAGGGTATTTCAGCAGTATTGAGGATTTGTGCGACCATCAGGACGACATTATCTATTACCCCGGTTGTGAGGACATGGCGGATGTAGCCCGTGAGTTGGTGGAGGAAGGTGCGCTCGGTGAGATACCGGCGCAATTTCAAAATTATATCGACTATGAAGCGTTCGGTCGCGATTTGTCGTATGAAGGTACGTTTGTCGTAACGAGGGACGGTGTGTTTGAAATTACTTGTTAAGCCTTTTCTCTCATGCCCGCCGCTGCGAGAATGGTGTGGGGGTGCGTCCGGCTGTGGGCAACTGCAAAGCAGTTATCCATAACCGGGCGCAGGGGGCGAGGAAAGACGCAGGCGGCGTGGGCCTCGTTCCTCGTCCCCTTACCCATATTTCAGATTGGAGTTGATATTTTGAAGAAAATACGAAGTTACAGCAGTATCTGGTCTGTCGAGAAAGTCATATACGCGATCAACGATATGCGCCTGCCGTTCCCCATCACCTTTTCGCAAATGGCGTGGTTTGTCGCCTGTGAGTTTGCGGTGCTGGCGCTGGGTGAACTGCCGCCGCTCTCCATGATAGACGGCGCGCTGCTCAAGTATTTCGGTATCCCCGTCGGCATCACATGGTTTATGAGCCAAAAAACGTGGGATGGTAAAAAGCCGTTCAGCTTCGTAAAATCCTATACGGCCTATCTGATTCGCCCCAAACAGACGTTTGCAGGCAAGCCGGTCAAGCTGAAACGGGTGCGTGTCACGCCGGAGATCACCGCAGTAAGGAGTGAGTTCATTCATGCAGTATCCGATTAAATATATCGAAAACAACCTTGTCTGGAACCATGGCGGGGAGTGCTTTGCGTACTATGAGCTTATCCCCTATAATTATTCTTTCCTCAGCGTGGAACAGAAAGAAGCGGTACACGATGCTTTCCGTCAGCTTATCGCCCAGAACCGGGACGGCAAAATACACGCCCTGCAGATCAGCACGGAATCCAGCATCCGTGCGGCGCAGGAGCGTTCCAAGGCATATGCCACCGGCAACCTGCGGGAAGCGGCGCTGCGCCGCATAGACGGCCAGACCGAAGCGCTTGTCTCCATGATCGGGGAAAATCAGGTGGACTACCGGTTCTATATCGGCTTCAAGCTGCTGCTGAACGAGCAGGACAGCGGGAATATCGGCCGTCAGGCGGCGAATCTCTTTTCAGGTTTCCTGCGGGATGTGAACCATACCCTGATGGGCGATTTCGCATCCATGCCGAACGATGAGATACTTCGCTATCAGAAGATGGAAAAGCTGCTGGAAAGCAAGATTTCGCGCCGCTTCAAGGTGCGGCGGCTGGATCAAAATGATTTCGGCTACCTACTGGAACATCTGTACGGGAAAAGCGGCACCGCGTATGAGGATTACGAATTTCACCTGCCGAAGAAAAAACTCAAGGGTGAAACGCTTGTCAAACGGTATGACCTGATCAAGCCCACGCGCTGCCTGCTGGAAGAACACGGGCGGTATCTGCGCATTTCACAGGAGGATACGGAAACCTATGCCGCTTATTTCACGATCTCGGATGTGGTCGGGGAGCTGGATTTCCCGTCGTCCGAGATCTTCTATTATCAGCAGCAGCAATTCACGTTCCCGGTCGATACCAGTATGAATGTGGAGATCATCACCAACAAAAAAGCGTTGTCCACTGTCCGCAATAAGAAAAAGGAATTAAAGGATTTGGACAATCATGCGTGGGAGAGCGGGGATGAGACCAGCACATCGGTCGCGGAAGCGCTGGGCAGCGTGAATGAACTCGAAACCGAGCTGGGGCAAAGCAAGGAAGCCATGTACAAGCTGTCCTATGTGGTACGCGTTACTGCGCCAGACGAGGAAGAATTAAAGCGGCGGTGCAATGCGGTGCGCGACTTTTACGACGATATGAACGTCAAGCTGGTGCGTCCGGTGGGTGATATGATCGGCCTGCACCACGAGTTTATCCCGGCAAGTAAGCGGTATATGAACGACTATATCCAGTATGTTACGAGTGATTTCCTTGCCAGTCTTGGCTTCGGCGCGGCGCAGATGCTCGGGGAAAAGGACGGTATCTATCTCGCCTATGGTGTGGATACCGGACGGAATGTGTATTTGCAGCCCGCGCTTGCGAGCCAGGGCGTGAAAGGCTCGGTCACGAACGCGTTGTCTGCGGCGTTCCTCGGCTCGCTCGGCGGCGGCAAGAGCTTTGCCAATAACCTGCTGGTGTATTATGCAGTGCTGTACGGTGCGCGGGCGCTGATCGTAGACCCGAAAGCAGAGCGCGGGAACTGGAAGCGTGACTTCCCGGAGATGGCGGACGAGATCAACATTGTAAACCTGACTTCGGATGAGCATAACCGCGGGATGCTGGACCCGTATGTTATCATGCGCCGCCCCAAGGACGCGGAAAGCCTTGCGATAGATATCCTCACGTTTTTAACCGGCATTTCCTCGCGGGACGGTGAGCGGTTCCCCATCCTGCGGCGGGCGGTGCGCACGGTCACGAACAGCAGGCGGCGCGGCCTGCTCTGTGTCATTGAGGAATTACGCAAAGAGGGTTCACCGCTTGCGGTGAGTATCGCAGACCATATTGAGAGCTTCACGGACTACGACTTTGCGCACCTGCTGTTCTCGGATGGGAACATCCAAAAGTCCATCAGTCTTGAAAAGCAGCTCAATATCGTGCAGGTGGCTGATCTGGTGTTGCCGGATAAAGGTACGCGCTTTGAGGAATATACGACGATGGAGCTTTTGTCTGTCGCCATGCTCATTGTCATCAGCACCTTTGCGCTGGATTTCATCCACACGGACAGAAGCGTGTTCAAGATCGTAGACCTTGATGAAGCATGGTCGTTCCTGAACGTGGCGCAGGGCAAGACGCTTGCAAACAAACTGGTGCGCGCAGGCCGCGCCATGAACGCGGCAGTGTATTTCGTCACGCAGAACGCGGCAGACCTCGCGGACGAAAGCCTGAAAAACAACATCGGCCTGAAATTCGCGTTCCGCAGTACGGACATTGTGGAGATCAAAAAGACGCTGGAGTTTTTCGGCCTTGACCCGGAGGACGAAAACAACCAGAAGCGGCTGCGGAACCTCGAAAACGGCCAATGCCTGATGCAAGACTTATACGGGCATGTGGGCGTTGTACAATTTCATCCGGTGTTTGCGGATTTCCTGCATGGGTTTGACACAAAGCCGCCGATGAAAGCCGGGGTGGCAGTATGACGTACGGGAGATATAATTTCAGACAGATAAAGCGTACAGCGGTTGCCTTGCTGATGATAACGGCAATCGCTGTTTTGCTGTTTACTGCTTTTTGCCCGTCTGCGGGTGCCGTGGGGTTGGTGGATGACAGTGTGGATGCGGCACACGAGTACAGCCGCTACCCGCTGGAGAATTACCAGCTTGACTTCTATGTTGACAACAGTTGGGGATGGCTGCCGTGGAACTGGATAGACGGCATCGGCAAGCAGGTCATGTACGGCCTGTACTGCATCACCAACTTTATCTGGACGATCAACCTGTATCTTTCCAATGCGTCCGGTTATCTGGTGCAGGAAGCCTACGGGCTGGATTTTATTTCGGATGCGGCGGATGAGATCGGACGGAACATCCAGTCTATCGCGGGCATCTCGCCCAGCGGGCTTTCTTCGGATGGCTTTTATGCGGGTTTCCTCCTGCTGATTATCCTGATTGTCGGCGCGTATGTGGCCTATGTCGGGCTGTTAAAAAGGGAAACCACAAAGGCCGTGCGTGCGGTGATGAACATGGTGCTGATCTTCGTGCTGTCCGGCGCGCTGATCGCCTATGCGCCTGACTGCGTGAAACGCCTGAACGAGTTTTCCGAGGACGTCAGCACGGCAAGCCTTTCGGTTGGGACGAAGATCGTCCTGCCGGACGCGGACAGCAGCGGCGGGAACAGTGTTGCGCTCATTCGGGACAGCCTGTTTTCCATTCAGGTAAAGCAGCCGTGGCTGCTCCTGCAATTCGGCGATACGGACACGGACGCGATCGGCGAAGAACGCATTGATAACATCCTATCCGCGAGCCCCAGTGAAAACAACGGCGAGGACCGGGAAAACGCCGTCAAGGCCGAGATTGAGGACAACGGGAACACCAACCTCACGGTCACGAAAACGGTGAACCGGCTTGGCACGGTGTTTTTCCTGTTCCTGTTTAATATCGGCATTTCGGTTTTCGTGTTTTTGCTTACCGGCATGATGATCTTCTCGCAGGTGCTTTTCATCATCTATGCCATGTTCCTGCCGGTGTCGTTCGTGCTCAGTATGGTGCCGACGTTCGAGGGCAGCAGCAGGCGTGCGGTAATCAAGCTGTTTAATACGATCTTAGCGCGGGCGGGTATTACGCTGGTCATTACGATTGCTTTCAGCATTTCTACCATGCTGTACCGTATTTCAAGCGGCTATCCGTTCTTTATCATTGCGTTTTTACAGGTGATTGTGTTCGCGGGGATTTACTTCAAGCTGGGCGATCTGCTCAGCATGTTTTCGCTGCATGACGACGGCGCGCGCGGCATGGGCCGGTATATCCTGCACCGCCCGCGGATGTTCCTGCATCACCAGCTTCACAGGCTCAACCGTACCATGCGCGCGGCGACGGCCAGCAGACCGAATGATGGCGGCAGTGCGCAGAACAGCCGTTCCAGCAGCGCATCAGGGGGAGCATACCGGTACCGCAGTAACCGGCCGAACGGTGGAAGCAGCGGGGCATCACAGCCGGGTGCTGTACACAGTTTACCGGAAACATCTGCAAAGGAGATTACGTCTGGTGGGGTATCCCATACAGAGGGCTATGCGGATAAAGCCGTTTCGGCTGATGCAGAGAACCGCAGACCGGATGCCCCTGCGGTTTATCTGCTTGGCGCAGCGCGGCAAGTATCCGGACAGTCCGAAACGGATGTGCCGCGGCAGGCAGCAGATTCGGATAGTGCAGCGCCGGACAGTGCGCACAGGACAGCAGAAAGCAATGCGCGCCCGATGGCAGTCCCGGTTTCTCACAACCATGATAGTTCAGACAGGAAAGATATGAAACCGGCAGAGCAGCCGTCCATACACGCAAGGCCGGCCGTAGCAGCTCCAGCGGCAAAGCCGGTGCAGGAGGAAGGGCAGCGGACAGCGGCAAAACAGCCTGCCCCGCCACAGCAGGAGCGCCCTGTCAGCCCGGTACACAGTACAGAGACACAGCCGCATGAGCGTCCGGCAGCGGTGGCAGCACCGAAACTCGTATCATCTACAGGTAATGCGTCAAGCAATCCAGCACCGCACAAGCGTCCGCTGGCAGCACAGCCGGTAAGTCCAGTCCAACAGGCCGCGCCGCAGACAGAAGCGGCAAAGCAGCCCGTCCATGTCGGGATCCGGAGGACGGATGCAGTAAACCGTCCGGTTGTGCGGCAGGACGCAGAGGGCAAGCCTGTTATGCCTATGCAGGAAAACCATGCCGCGCGGGAACAGGCCAAACCGGATGTTTCGCGGCCTGCGGTGAAGGGTTCGGCTGTATCAAAGCGGGCTTCCGCAAAGGGGAAGCCGGGAAAGGCACAGCGGAAAAATGCTTCCTCTCCGAAAAACAGGGGGGATAGCAATACCGGCCGTACAGACAGCACGAAGGACGGGGGCGGCAGATGAAGTTGAAATATTTTGCGCTGCCCCTTGCAGGGCTGTTTGCCGCCTTTTTCTGCCTGCTCCTGCTGGTTGCCCTCCTGTTTGCATCAGACGAGGACAGCGGCGGGGGCAACATTTACTATGGCGGCGCAAACCTGTCTGCCGAGGTGCTGGCGCACCGGCCGATGGTGGAGCAGTACGCGGCGCAGTACGGGATTTCCGAATACGTTAACGTCCTGCTTGCGATCATACAGGTGGAATCCGGCGGCACGCTGGAGGACGTGATGCAGTCGTCAGAATCTATGGGCCTGCCGCCCAACTCTCTGGATACAGAAAGCTCGATCCGGCAGGGCTGCAAGTATTTCTCGGAACTGATCGACAAGGCGGACCGGCTCGGCTGCGATCTGGACAGCGTGATACAGGCGTACAACTACGGCGGCGGGTTTCTGGATTATGTAGCGTCGCACGGCGGCAAGTACAGCTTCGAACTGGCGCAGGCGTTTGCAGAGGAAAAGTCCGGCGGGGTGCGTGTTACCTACAAGAATGAAATATCCATCGCGGAAAACGGCGGCTGGCGCTACAACTACGGCAATATGTTCTACGTCCGGCTGGTGTCGGAGTATTTGTATGCCGCACAGTTTGATAACGAGACCGTAAATGCGATCATGAATGAAGCACTGAAATACCAGGGCTGGGAATATGTCTACGGCGGCGCGTCCCCGACAACATCCTTTGACTGCTCCGGCCTGACGCAATGGTGTTATGGCGTGGCGGGTATCACGCTGCCGCGCACCGCACAGGCGCAGTATGACGTGACCCGGCACATCCCGTTCGGGGACGCCCAGCCCGGCGATCTGGTGTTCTTTCAGGGGACGTATAACTGCGGCGATTATATCACGCACGTTGGGATTTATGTGGGCGATAACCGGATGTACCACGCAGGAAACCCGATCGGGTTTGCAGATTTGACCAGCGCCTATTGGCAGGCGCATCTGGTCTGTGCCGGACGAGTAGGACAATGAATGACGAAAGGCAGGAAAATGATATGTTCCAGAATAGAAACAAAAGTCAGGAGAAACAGAAAAAACCGCGTGTCCTCAGCATTGGGACGCGGCGGCCGGTGGTGATCGCGCTGTGGGCGCTGCTCATCTGCGCGTTCGCTTTCGCGGTGTATAAGGATTTTACAGCGGTGGATACGCACACCGTCCATGAAACGACGGTAGTGCAGGAGGAAGTCACGGACACGAATGCAATAGAGAGCTTTGTGACCAATTTTGCCAAGGTGTATTACTCGTGGGAACAGTCTGCGGCTTCGATAGAGCAACGGACGGAAAACCTGAAATACTATCTCACGGACGAGCTGCTGGCCCTGACCGCGGACACGGTGCGCAGTGATGTGCCGGTATCTTCTAAAGTGGAAGATGTGCAGATTTGGTCTGTGGAAGAAATTGGGGATAAAGTGTATAAAATTGTCTATTCTGTGTCGCAAAATGTCATAAACGGGGAGGAAAGCAGTGTTGTAACGTCTGTTTATGAGGTTTCCGTGTATGTGGACGATGCGGGCGATATGGTCATCATCCAGAGCCCTACAATCACGGGCAAGCCCCAAAAGTCCGGCTACGTTCCTGAAACTGCCGAGCCGGACGGTACGGTATCCGCGGAAGAAACTACGGAGATCACAGAGTTTTTGACCACGTTTTTCACGCTGTACCCAGCGGCGACCGAACAGGAGCTTTCGTATTATGTCAGCGGCGAGGCGCTGTCGGTGATCGCAAACGAAAGCTATGTGTTTGCGGGGCTGGTGAATCCGGTCTTTACCAGGAGCGGCGATACTGTGACGGCGAATGTGGCGGTGCAATACCTCGATCAGCGGACGGGTATGACGCAGGTGTCGCAGTTTGCGCTGCAGCTTGAAAGGGTTGACGGGAATTGGAAGATAACAGCATAACGGTCAGAGGGATACGCTGGTATCCCTCTATCTTTCTTTGGTTTTTGAAACCAAACCATGTGATGATGCCTCAATATAAAGGGGGAAGTGACGCAGCTGTGGCAATGAATTTCTTTCTTAATAAAATCTAAATATATGTTTAGCTGTAAGATGGTATACTCAAATCGAATTTCGTTATCCATTCGTCGTTAAATGTGGGAGGGCGTTTTAATGCAAGATAAAATACTGGTGGTAGATGATGAACATGAAATCGCCGATCTGATAGCCTTATATCTGCAAAATGAAAACTTTGAAGTTTTCAAATTTTACACTGCTGCGGAAGCACTCGAATGTATACAGGCGGAGAAACTGGATTTGGCTATTTTGGACGTTATGCTTCCCGATATGAGCGGCTTTCAGCTATGTCAGAAAATCCGCGAAAAATATCAGTATCCAGTTATTATGCTAACTGCAAAAGGGGAAGAAATTGATAAGATAACCGGGCTTACACTGGGGGCGGATGATTACATTACTAAGCCGTTTCTTCCGCTTGAAATGGTAGCGCGTGTCAAGGCGCAACTCAGGAGGTATAAACGCTACAACGCTTATGAAGAACAGGACAATGATATTATTGTACATTCCGGTCTTGTTTTGAATATCAAAACGCACGAATGTACACTCAACGAAAAGCCGCTTTCACTTACGCCCACAGAGTTTTCCATACTGAGGATTTTGTGTCAGCAGAAAGGGAGAGTGGTCAGCTCGGAAGAGCTTTTTCACCAGATATGGGGAGATGAATATTTTAACAAAAGCAATAATACAATCACTGTGCATATTCGCCATCTTAGAGAGAAAATGGGAGATTCTTTTGAAAACCCGAAATATATAAAGACAGTGTGGGGGTGCGGATATAAAATTGAAACCTAAATATCGAGAATTGATTAAGGTGGTTGCATTGTGTGCTGCCGGTGTGCTGGTGATATTAGGAATATTTGCTTTTGTCGATTATGTATGGAATGGTACGTTTGTAGACTGGTTCACGCGTAACTATATGCGTGAGGCTGGATCTGTTTATGCAGGTAAGGATGTTATCATACGGGAACCATCTTGGCCGGAACTGAAAAAGCTGATTTTCACAGTGCTTGCGGTCAGCATCGTATTTTGGATTGCCGTTGTTTTCGCCGTATCTCATTTTTACGCCAAATCGAGAGAAAAGAAAACGGTTACTGCCATTAGTCAGGAAATACAAAGCTATATGCAGGCAAATGAAGATCGGCCTGATTCCTTTCCGAAAGAATTTGCGGAAATAGCGGCGCAGATGGTAACGATCAAATCCACCATGCAGCGGCATGAACAGATGTTGCAGGAAGAAGCGGCAAAGAAAAATGATTTGATCGCATATCTCGCGCATGATCTGAAAACCCCGCTTACCTCTGTAATCGGATATTTGAGCCTGTTGGACGAAGCATCGGATATGCCCGCTGAACAGCGGATAAAGTATGTGAATATCACACTGGATAAGGCGAAGCGTCTGGAACAGCTTATCAATGAATTTTTTGAAATCACCAGATATAATCTGCAACATATTGAATTGCAAAAGGAATCTATCGACCTCTGCTATATGCTTGTGCAGATGGCGGACGAATTTTATCCGATTTTGAACGCGCATAACAATACAGTGGAGTTGTCAGTGCCGGACAATATGATGATCTATGGCGATGCGGATAAGCTGGCGCGCGTTTTTAACAACATCTTGAAAAATGCTGTGACATATAGCTATCCCAGCACGGTGATAAAGATATGGGCGGAAAAAACAAGCACAGACATAAAAATATACTTTCAAAATAAAGGGAAAACCATACCGGGTCATAAATTAGAGACGATCTTCGAGAAATTTTTCCGTTTGGATGAAGCGAGAACAACGAACACTGGCGGCGCAGGCTTGGGGCTCGCAATCGCAAAAGAGATTGTTATACTGCATGGCGGTTCTATTACAGCGGCCAGCCGTGATGAATTGACCACATTTTGTGTAGCGCTGCCGGTAACGGAAAACGAAAAATCAATGTCCTGTTAGCCTTTTCTTAAGGTTTTTACAACTGAATATTAAAACATAGATAGCTTCTGTTCTGTACAATTAACAATGAACGGAAGCTATTTTTTTCGACCTGATATAAGAAGAAAAGGAGCAGGAAAATGAACGATAAATTACCGGAAAATCAAGAGCCGCAGGCCTATCCTGATCGGCGCAGAAAGCGCAGGCATAAAAAGCATACATTTGCCAAAGTGGTCATTACCATTGTGCTTTCTGTAATGCTCATCGTCGCTGTGATACAAACAGTATTTCCGTCGTTTTGGGGAAATCATGTATTCTCTCTGGAACAGTTTTACGAAGAAATTATAAACAACGGGATACTTCAAGACGGCACCGTCCCTGACCTTGATATTGATCTGGGACAGTTGTACAGCCCGTATGCCATTTTAGTGGATGCAGATACAGGAACAACGATTGCAGAACGTAATTGCCACGACAGGATTTATCCAGCGTCTTTGACAAAAATCATGACGGCAGTAATAGCGATAGAAAATACCGATGACTTGGACCAGACAATAACATTGCCCGCCGACATATTTCAACCGCTGTATGAGGAAGGCGCGTCAATGGCAGGCTTTCAGCCGGGCGAGGAAGCAACGCTGAGAGAGTTGTTATATGGCATTTTGCTTCCGTCCGGTGCGGAATGCTGTATGGCATTTGTAGACCGGATCGCAGGTTCGGAGGAAGCGTTTGCAGAATTGATGAACCAAAAAGCGAGTGAACTTGGGATGGATGATACGCATTTCTGCAATGCGACAGGACTGCATGACCCTGACCATTACACGACCGTAGCGGATATTTCGATTCTTTTGCGGTATGCGCTGGAGAATGAAACATTCCGCGCCGCTTTTACCAGCAGCCGATACAGCATACAGCCGACACCGCAGCATCCGGAGGGATTTACCTTTTTCAGCACGATGTTTCAATATATGGACAGCACGGAAGTAGCGGGAGGGCAGATTATCGGAGGAAAAACGGGATACACGGAGGAAGCTGGATTGTGCCTTGCAAGTTTGGCCTCGATCAATGGGAGAGAGTATATCCTTGTGACAGCAAAGGCGAACGGATCGCATGAGACAGAACAATTCCACATTTTAGATGCCATAAATGTTTACAACCAAATTGGAGAACAGCAGGACTGATTGACCAAAAGGAGGATAAAAATGACCAGCTTTGATCGTAAAATCAAAAAGACACTGAAAAACGTGGGAAACGCTGAACAGCCGCCGCGGGCTTTGAAAGAGAAAATTGACGAAAAGGTGTTGCAGTATTGCCCGGAGTTCAGGAAAAAAGTAGCGGTGATCTTCGGCGGTTGTTCGCCGGAATACAGTGTTTCGTTGCAATCGGCCTATGCGATTTTAACGCATATCGACCGGTCGGAATACATCCCGATTATGATTGGAATTTCACCGGATGGGGAATGGTTCTTATTCGATGGCGATATTGAAAAAATCCCCGCTGATACATGGCGAAACCATACTGACTGCACACCGGTCGCGGTATCGCAGAACCGCAAAGCACATGATCTGCTGCTGTTTGGCAAAGGACGGGTACAGAAGCAGTCTATCGACGTTGCGTTTCCAGTGCTACACGGTAAAAATGGCGAGGATGGCACGGTTCAGGGGTTATTTGAATTGGCGGGCATTCCTGTTGTCGGCTGTGGGGTGCTGGCGTCCGCGTTATGTATGGATAAGGACAAAGCACATAAGCTGGTTCATGCAGCGGGCGTTGCCGTTCCCAATTCGTTTATGTGCGATAAATCTGTGGATATGGAGAGCATTGCAAAAAATGCCGATAAAATCGGCTACCCGCTCTTTGTAAAACCAGTCCGTGCAGGCTCCTCGTATGGCATCAGTAAAGTTGCTGCGGCGAGTGGATTGACCAAGGCTGTCGCAGCCGCTTTTCAATATGACGAGAAAATCATCATTGAAGAATGTATCACAGGGTTTGAAGTAGGCTGCGCCGTTATGGGGGAAAGAAAGCTGACCGTCGGCGAAGTGGATGAAATCGAACTGACAGATGGATTCTTTGACTATACGGAAAAATATACGCTGAAAACTTCTGCCATTCATGTTCCTGCCAGAGTTTCATCAGAGGTGGCAGCGCGCATCAAAGAAACTGCCCGAACCATTTATAAGACGTTAGATTGTCAGGGCTTTGCCCGGGTGGATATGTTCCTGACAGATGCGGGCGAAATTGTGTTCAATGAAGTCAATACCATTCCGGGTTTTACGACGCACAGCCGGTTTCCGACTATGATGAAAGCGGTTGGACTAACCTTTGAACAGATCGTGTCAACGGTAATTGAGGAAGCGACAGCAGGATGAAAACAGTTAAACTTGCTTATCAGGATATATTTAAAGGGAACCTGATTGTAGTCAATGAGAAGTATCCATACAGGGAGAACAATGTGGAAGCGGACTTGGAACAGATCAATATTGCGGATACATACATATTGTTGAAGCGGCCGGTGGCTACACTCCTTACGAAAATCCTTGATGAAATAAGCGGTTGGCAGAGTGTTTTTGCGGTAAGTGGCTGGCGCTCATTTCGGGAACAGAAAAAGATCTATGACCAATCGCTGAAAGATAATGGCGTACCGTTTACACGGAAATTTGTTGCTCTACCCGGACACAGCGAGCATCAAACCGGCCTTGCGGTCGATCTCGGGCTGCGAATGGATACCATCGACTTCATACGTCCGGCGTTCCCTTATGCGGGGATTTGTCAATCATTTCGTGAGAAAGCGGTTCAATACGGTTTCATCGAGCGATATCCAAAGAATAAAGAGCTAATCACGGGAATTGCACATGAGCCTTGGCATTTTCGATATGTCGGGATACCGCATGCAGAGATTATGACAAAGCAGAACTTATGCCTGGAGGAATATGCAGAGTTTATAAAAGAGTATCCGTACGGTGAACGCGCCTGCCATTATAATGCGGGCAGACAAAGCATCGCGGTTTCCTATATAAAAGCTGACTCAGGGGGAGCGCAGTTCGAGATTGCAGAGGATATTTTGTATAGTATTTCAGGAAATAATATGGATGGCTATATTATTGCTGAGTGGAGGTAGTTATGGACGAGCATGTGTCACTGGGGGAGAGCGGTAATGCTGATAAGGGTCGGGCTTGGATTGAATTGGACAAGAGAAATCTCTATAACAATATATCAGTATTGAGCGGGCTTATGCCAAAAGGATGCAGCATGATGCCAGCGGTCAAGGCGAATGCCTATGGCCACGGGGCGGTGCTGATCGCAAAAGCATTAAATGAGGTCGGTATAAAGGCTTTTTGTGTCGCGTCTGCTAAAGAGGGAATCGAACTTCGCAAAAACGGCATAATGGGAGATATTTTGATTTTAGGATATACCCATCCGTCGGACTTCCCGTCTTTGAAAAAATATCATTTGATGCAGACTGTTGTGGATTATCCGTATGCAAAGAGTTTGGACGCATTTGGCGAGAAACTAAAAGTCCATATCAAAATTGATACCGGAATGCACCGGCTGGGCGAGCGGGCTGAACACATAGATGAAATATACAATATGTTTCGCTTGGAGCATCTTCAAATCGACGGGATATTTACGCATTTATGTGCGGCCGACACTGCTGCTGAGCCTGCGAGAGATTTCACTTTGAAACAGGCAAGCGCATTTTACCATTTGCTTACCCAGTTAGAGAAGCGGGGAATTGTCTGTCCCAAAATACATTTACAGTCGAGTGATGGGCTGATCAATTATCCCGCTTTGCATGGGGATTATGTGAGAGCTGGAATTGCAATTTACGGGGTGTTAAGTACGAGACGCGATGTGGAGAAATGCCCGGTTTCGCTGTTGCCCGTTTTATCTGTTAAAGCGAGAATTGCAGCGATAAAGGATTTGTATAAAGGCGAGACGGCAGGATATGGACTGTGCTATGTTGCTGATCAGAATAGGAAAATCGCGGTGCTGTCTATTGGGTATGCGGATGGCTTGCCGCGTGCACTATCCTGCGGCATGGGAAGGGTTTTGATCAATGGACATGCAGCGCCTATTATCGGCAATATCTGTATGGACCAAACGCTCGTTGATATTACGGATATACTGGATGTCAAGCAAGGTGATATTGCTGTTATTATTGGGACTTCCGGCAATCTTGAAATAAGCGCATACGATATAGCGGAGTCCACCGGAACAATTACAAACGAAGTATTAAGTCGACTGGGGACTCGGCTCGAAAGAGTGATGGTATAACACAAGCATTTTGCTGTACATACTGTAACCATTGCGCCGGTCGCAAGTCGCAGAGCCACGGTTGCAAATAAGAAAAGAGGGGGACTATGGGGAAAGAGCATATTAACTCGTCCTTGTGGATTCGATGCCCGGTTTGTGGTGGAAAAACGCGGACCAAAGTTTATTTTGATACGGTTTTGCTCAACTTCCCTTTATACTGCCCGAAGTGCAAAAAGGAAATTCAAATCAATGTAGTACAACTGAAAATGACTTTAAGCATTGAGCCAGTCACATAAAGTGGAGAGCCTGCTTCCCAAAGTTTGGGATGCAGGCTCTTTTACGTTATTTGATTTCTGAAGCTGTTTTTGATCGCAAAACTGACAGAATGGATTCGATTGCAGGAATCAGTGCTGCAGCTTCCATTTCATCACATTCTTCGATCAGCAGACGCAGACGGCGGATCGCCGAGCTGTGTCTTTGCATTTCAGGATAAAAAATTTCACGAGAATCCATTTTCAAAGCACGAACGAGCGGGAAAAGGACTTCTAACTTGGGATTGCCTTTATAGTTCTCTATATTCAATACCGTGCGCACATCAATATCGGCGGCCTCGGCTACTTGGCTTTGTGTCAGGCCGAGCTCGCCGCGCGCGCGTTTTACAGCATCGCCTAAAGGGCGGGAATAGTCTCGCATTACAATTCACCTCGAGGCTATTCTACAATACACCATCTTCCGACGAAATTCACTGAAATTCGTTTTTTAAGTGAATTTGGATACATAGAGAAAGAGGGATATTAGCCATACAAGATACATCTGCACGGCCTGACCGGTTGGACATGAATTTCAATGTTCTGCATTAACTCAGTGCGGGCTGCAAGATGTACTGCAATACACATGGCCTGACGGCGATAAAACTCAGCCCAACTGCCGTGGCCCACCAACTGCATTTCGATTTCAAAAAACAATCGAAATGGAGGATAACATGGTGGAAATCAACTTGAAAGACTATTATTACTGGTACATAACGGATGAATTTATTGAGGTTTCAGACGAAATTGCGGAAGAGCTTCGTGCAGGCAAGCGGTATGAAGCTGTATATCGTCGTCGCATGAAGCGCAACAAGGTAAATTCTCTGGATGCCGGAGATCATGTTGAACGTGCTGTTTGTGTGTTTGAACCATCGCCGGAGTTGTGCCTTATTCTGATGGAGCAGTACCAGCGGCTGTGCTGTGCGCTGAATGCTTTGCCGGATGCACAGGGGCGTCGTATCGAAGCATATTATCTGCAGGGACAATCGATACAGGAGCTTGCTGTGGAGGAAGGTGTTACCTGCCGGGCGGTGCAGGCTTCCATCAAGCGTGGTCTGAAAGCCATGCGGAAATTTTTTTGAAAAATTTTGCTTGAGGGTATTCGCATTTGTGGTGTAAGTGACCCTATAAGTAGAGGAAGTTTTTCTTCCAAATTGGAAAGCTGGTGATGATAGATATGATTGTATGACATTATCGCAGGTCAATACAGGACAGGCCGGGAGTGTGTCACACTTCCGGCCTGTTTCCGTCCATACGGTTTTGAGGAAAAAGATATGAACTGGGTCAGTGTAAATAAAAAATTGCCGAAGCGGTATTCCAAAGTGCTCTGCCTGTATCCAAACGGCAAAATGGACGTGCAGTTATATCTCGGCAAAGACAGCTTCCGGCATGAACTTTACGGGGACTGCGTTTTCTGGTCGGACATACCGCCTAGACCGGAAGCATTTTATAACCGCAGACGGTAGTCATGGATTTAGAGCGTAAAGCAATCGACCGCCTGCGTCTGGCAGCGGAAATGAGTGAAACCTATTACGGCAAGCCCTTAGTGATTACAACGAGCGGTGGGAAAGATTCGGATATTTGTCTGTACCTTGCCGCCGCTTCCGGTATCCGTTATGAGGTCATGCATAATCATACCAGCGTGGACGCGCCGGAGACCGTATACCATGTGCGTGAGCAGTTCCGGCATTTGGAACTGGCCGGTGTGAAATGTACTGTCAATTACCCGACTTACAAGGGCGTACCGGTCAATATGTGGACGCTCATACCGCAAAAGCTGATGCCGCCCACAAGGACGGTAAGGTACTGCTGTTCGGTGCTGAAAGAAAGCGGTGGTATGGGCCACATGATTACGACTGGCGTCCGTTGGGCGGAAAGCGCCAGCCGCCGCAGCAAACGCGGTATCTACGAGAGTATGCCGCACGATCTCAGCAAAAAGGTCATTATTAACAACGATAATGCAGATACACGCAACCTATTCGAGAGCTGCAAATTACAGGCCAAAAGGGTTTGCAATCCGATCGTCGACTGGTCGGACTATGATGTGTGGTCATATATTCATGCCGAGAGAATACCAATCAATCCGCTTTATAACTGCGGCTTTCACCGCGTCGGCTGTGTCGGTTGTCCGATGGCTGGGCGCAGGATGCGCCTGTTTGAGTTCGGCCGCTATCCCACCTATCGGCGTGCTTACGTTCGTGCCTTTGACCGGATGCTGGAAAAACGCGCTGTACGCGGCAAGCTGGACGGTTCGTGGCGGGTTGGAACAACCGGTGAGGATGTGTTTCGCTGGTGGATGCAGGACCGGAATATTGACGGGCAAATGAAGATTGAGGGCTTTGACGGATAAAGCCCAGATATGTACCGTGCGGATTCCCGCGCGGTTTTATCATATACACACCAAATTTCAAAGGGGGTGGTTCCAGTGTGCTACTCGGTGCATGGTTCATCCATGCAGTATCAGTTTGGAAATGAGTTTGAGATGGAAAGGAATGAGGAAATGGATTTCTTGAAGAAACGGCTCAAGCGGGTTACGTCAATGGGACTTGCTTTGCTTCTATCCTCATCCGCGTTTCCGGTTACAGCCTTTGCTGCGTCGGACAGCACCAGCACGCTTTCTGAGGTAACGGCAAAGTATATCGACGCGGAAAACGGCAAGGAGATTGCCGAGCAAGAGACGTACAGTGTGACACACGAAGAAAAGTCGCCGCAGGAGATCGAGAACTATACCTATGCTGATTATGTGGAGGGTGTGGAGTATATCTATTCCCACAAGGACCTGACGTATATCATTGGCTATCCGGACGAAAGTGTGCGACCGGATGCGTCCATGACCCGCGCCGAAGCTGCGACGGTATTCTGCCGCCTCTATGACGGCGAGTATCCAGAGTTCGAGCGGCGCATGTCAAACGGGACGTTCGAGGATGTAAAAACGGGCGACTGGTTCTATAAAGAAGTCGAGACGCTTTACAATATCGGCATTGTAGAGGGCACGGATGAACACAAATTCTCACCGGACGAGCCAGTGACCCGTGCGGAGTTCGCCGTCATGGCGGCTCGGTTTGCGAACCTCGATTATAAGGGCGGCAATATCTTTGAGGATGTCCCTGCTGGCCACTGGGCGTACAGCTATATCAACGCAGCCGCAAATGCGGGCTGGGTGAAAGGCTATCCAGACGGCAGTTTCCGACCGGACGAGCCGATCAGCCGTGCAGAGGTGGTCACGTTGGTTAACGGTGTGATCAACCGCAGCATCACATTGGGCAAGCTGAAAGAGCTGGGCGTCGAATGCCCGTATAACGATCTGGTTGAAAAGCACTGGTCTTACTGCGATTTGATGGAAGCCACCGTACCGCACAGCGCAGAGGAATGGCACGGTCTCAGCTACAATGACGGTATTTACAACATCATCGTTGAAAAATTCGTAGACCAGAACGGCGTGGAGCTCGCGGAGAGCGTCACCACAGAGGGCAAGGAGGAAGTTTCGCCCAAGGCCATTCCGGCCTACGAGTACCGCGGATATATTCGCACAATCACCTATCAGTACACGAACGGCGATGCTATCCCGTCCATCGAAAAGACGGCTGATGTGCAGACCGCCAACGTGGGCGATACTTTAACGTACACGGTCAAGTTGACGAACGGTGAAGCAGCATCTTCCGCATGGAAGGAAGTTGTACTCACCGACGAGCTGCCGGACGGCCTGACCTTTGTGGACGGCAGTGTATATGTCGATAACAAAGCAGCGCAGCACTCGTTTGAAAATGGCCTGCTTACCATCTCGCTGGGCGATATTGCCGCAGGCCAGACGGTTTCAGTCACATTCAAAGCAACCGTGAACAGCGATATGTACAACCAGACGATTTACAATACCGCTATCGCCGAGGGTACAAACGGTATCGTCAAGGACGAGGACGGCAATGAGACTGGCAAGTATGAGGACACGGATGACGGCGTTTATATCGACAAAGGCGACACCGCGCCCTATGTGGAAAAAAGTGCGGACAAGCCTGCTGCTAAGGTCGGGGATAAGCTGACTTACACAGTCACGTTCGGCAACGCAGAGGGTGCCGTTTACGAGATCGAAAACGCTTCCATGACTGACGCTATCCCTGTTGAGCTTGACTTTGTAGACGGCAGCGTACAGGTGGATGGTATGAGTGCGGATTACTCTTTTGACAGTGAGACCCGTACCCTAATCGTGCCGCTTGACAGTATTGCGCCTGCAACGGAAAAGGCGGTCACGTTTTCGGTAACGGTCAATGATGCCGCCTACGGCAAAACGGTTTACAACACGGCGGTGCTCTCCGGCGACAACATCACGGATGCCGAGGACACGGATGATGGTGTTTCCGTCGGTGACGGCAAGGCGCGTCCTACTATCGAAAAGCGTTCGGACAAGTCCTCTGCCAAGGTCGGCGATAAGATCGCCTATACGCTGACGCTCTCCAACAGCGAGACCGCGACTGTACCCGTAGAAAATGCAGTAGTCACCGACGTTATCCCTGCTGGTCTGACATTCGAGTACGGTTCGGTCATGCTGGACGGCAGCACGACAAGTAATTTCACCTACGATGAAAATACCCGCCTGCTCACGGTAAACGTCGGTAGTATCGCCCCAGACAGCAGCCATACGGTAACTTTCGTCGTAACGGTGAACGCGGATGCCTACAACACGACGATCCAGAACCTTGCCACTCTGACCTCGGATAACACCGAGCCGGTGCAAGATAAGGACGACGGCGTTGTTGTTGCGGACGGCCGAACCGATCTGTCGGTTGTGAAAACCGTGGACAAATCCAGCGCCAAGGTAGGCGATAAGATCACTTATACGCTGACCCTTTCCAACAGCGAGACCGCAACTGTACCCGTAGAAAATGCGGTCGTTTCCGACGTTATCCCTGCTGGCCTGACATTCGAGTACGGGTCGGTCATGGTGGACGGCAGCACGACAAGTAATTACACCTATGATGAAAATACCCGCCTGCTCACGGTAAACGTCGGCAGCATTGAGCCGGATACCAGCCGCACGGTTTCCTTTGTGGCGACCGTCAACGAAGATGCCTACAATACCACCATCCGGAATTTGGCCACATTGACTTCCGATAATACGGAGCCTGTACAGGATAAGGATGACGGCGTTGTCGTTGCGGACGGCCGAACCGATCTGTCGGTTGTGAAAACCGTGGACAAATCCAGCG
>ERZ1090860.524-NODE-525-length-22917-cov-32.428528_pt1 | contig 22917 bp, 24 predicted proteins | sample MGYA00478483_ERZ1090860 | MGnify/ENA primary metagenome ERZ1090860 (study PRJEB33644, sample SAMEA5815741) | chicken gut metagenome | biome: Chicken; feature: Gastrointestinal Tract; material: Caecum | place: Ireland | collected 2019-01-01 | study: A study of the...
CCGTGGTGGAGATGTCGCTGTGGCCCAGCCATTCCTGGATCTGCTTCATGGGTACGCCCTGCTTGAGCAGCAGGCTGGCACAGGAGTGGCGCAGATCGTGGAACCGAATCTTCCGCAGGCCGTGGTCGGCCAGCAGCTTGGCGAAGCCGTCAGTCACCGCGTTGGGCAGGATGAGATTGCCCATCTCATCCACGAACAGGTAGCCTTTGTACTTCTGGTTGTAGCAGTTGCCGCAGAGCTTCTCGTTGTAGGCCTGCTGCTCTTTCAGCGCCCGCAGCCGCTGGGCGAAGCTGGCCACCAGCGGCAGGGTGCGCAGGCTGGACTTGGTCTTGGCCCGGTCGGCTTCCACCAGGACGTGTTTGCCCTCCAGATTGGTGCTGGTCACGATATGGCGGATGGTCAGGGTACCGGCCTCAAAGTCCACGGCGTCCCAACGCAGGCCCAGCACCTCACCCCGTCGCAGCCCGTAGAAGGCCGCGAACTGGATGATCAGTTCCAGCCGGTGGCCCTGGGCGGCTTCGAAGAGCTGCTCCATTTCCTCGGCGGTGTAGTAGGCGGCCATGTACTTCTCAGGCTTGGGCCGCTCCACCTTGTCCACCGGGTTGCCAGGGATCAGGTCCAGCTTCACGGCGTATTTCAGCGCCTTGTGCAGGTTGGCGTGCTGCCGCAGTACGCTGGTGGCTTTCAGCGTTTCCAGCTCGTGGAGGTAGAAACTCTGGATGTGCCGCGCCTGCAGCCCGCCCAGCGTGATGCCGGTGGGCTCGAAATAGGGGACGATATGGTTCTTCACATTGAAGTTGTAAGAGGACCAGGTGGTCTCCTGCACGGCGGGGCGGATGATCTTCAGCCAGTAGAGCATATAGTCGCTGAACAGCATATCAGGGCTCAGTTCCTCTTTGCGGTTGGGTTTGGGCGGCGTGAAGCTGCGGCGCAGTTCCCGCAGCATTTCCTCCGCACGTTTTTTGTTGCCTTTCACAGGCAAGCCGGTGGCGTGCCAGGGCTGTTTGCGTTTGCCGTCGGCACCGGTGTAGCTGAGCACCATGTAGTAATATCCGTTTTTCTCTTGCAGTCGGCCTGCTACCATAGGCATTTCTCCTTTCATACTCGTTTGTACGGCTTTCCGGGTCCAACACAACAATACCCGGAATCCTCGGCAAAAGCTAGTCACAAATCTACACAAGGATACGCCCTTGTTTTGGGTATGAATCTACCAAAGCGCCCGCGTCGGGAACTCCCCGGCGCGGGCTTTTGGTATGGTTGCGGTTCAGCGCTCCAGATCGCGGCGGCGTTTGCGGTGGCGGGCTTTTTCCTCGGCCCGCTGGCGGGCCTGCTCCGCCAATGCCTTGCGGCAGGCGGTGGTGGCTCGTACCCTTCGGAGAATCCTGTCACAGACTTCATCCTCGTGCCGCAGCGCCTTGATCTGGCGGGTCAGTCCGGCCCGGCGTTCGGCGGTACCGGGCGGCGGGACCTTGTGCCGCATCAGCCGGGCACAGTCGGCACGCTCCTTGCAGAGAGCGTCGATCTGCGCCGCCAGTTCCCGGCGGTGGGCCTCTACCTCGTCGGTGGTGTGGAAATCCCGGTCAAAGCAAAGGTGCATCTCCTCCAGCGTGCGCTCCACGTTGCGCCAGATCGCTTCGATCTCCGGCCAGTTGATGGACGCCCGGGGATTCGGCTTGGCCTGCACCTTGTACCGGAAATAGAGATACATCCGGCCCAGATGGGGCTTTCCGAAGAGTTCGTCCAGCAGCCCCTTGTACCGCACCTTGGCCCAGGAACGGCAGGGGGGACGCCTGGGACGGTCATACCCGCCGAACAGGCTGTAATAGTGGGGGCCGAACTGGTAGTAGTGGGCGTCCAGCACCCGGGCCAGCGCGGGCCAGTCGAACTCCGGGTCCAGGCGATGCACCCGCACCGGGCGGCCGCCGTCCACCGAGCGAAGCGTGGCGTACTTGCGGCCCTCCTCCCGCCGCCACAGATAGCCCATCCGCCGCAGGGCCAGGGCAAAGTCCTCCTCGGTGCTGGTCTGCTGGAGGGCGGAGCGCAGTACCTTCCGCATCCGGTTGTACCGGGTGGGTTCGCCCCGGCGTTCCGCTTCGTAGAGGGGACGCGGCGCGCTTTTGCCCTGGGGCTGTACCACCGACAACCCCTGGGCCCGGCAGAGGGCATCGGAAGCGCGGCGCAGTTCCCGGTACTGGCTGCGGCGCTGTTCGTACTTTTTGCCATCCACATAAGATACCGCGTTGATGACAAAGTGGTTGTGCAGGCAGTGGGTGTTCATGTGGGTGGCCACCAACACTTGGAAACGCCCGCCCCATACTTGCCGGGCCAGCTCCACCCCGATGGCGTGGCACTGTTCCGGGGTTACCTCGCCGGGCTGGAAACTCTGGTAGGCGTGCATCGCCACCACGCCCTCGGTCTTGCCGAACTTCCGCTGCACCGCCCGCATATCCGCCCAGGCGGTTTCGGGGCGGCAATGAATGCCTGACACCAGTTTTGCGCTTTCTGGCAAGGTGGTCTTGGCGTCGTTCCCGGCGTAGTGCAGCGCCTGGGCCAGGCCGCCGGATTCGGTTTTCTCCGGGTTGGCGGCATAGTCCACCACCCGGCGCAGGTTGTCCCGCACCGGCCAGATCTTGGTGACGGCCAGGGATTACTCCTTCGGCAGCAGGGCATCCCGGATCTGGTCTGTTGCCGCCCGGCAGGGGAGCGCGTCCCCGGGCGGCAGACGGTCTGCCAGCGCGTCCAGTTCTCCCAGAGCGGAAAACAAAGATGCGGGCGGATGAAACTGCGGTGTGTACCCCAGTGCCCGCTGCCGGAGATATTCCGACAGCGTCAGACCGCAGCGCCGGGCGGCGGATTCCATCCGGTGTTTTTCAGCCGGTGTCACCCGCACGTTGATGCCCACGGTGCGGTTTCTCACGAGGCGGCCTCCCGTGAAAAATCGGGGCTCGGGGTCGTCCCCGTAGGAGCGGCGGTGTCCGCCGCGGCGAAGGGTTGCCCGTCGGCAACACAAAGCCCATGCTCGCTACCGTGATGCGGCCCCGGTGACGGTGATGACGATGATGACGGTACGGCACCCTCTTCACCAGCCGGTGCCGTACCAGACGGTAAAGGGGATCTGCCGGGATCATCATCACTACCGTCATCCCCGTCATCCCCGTCACAGGTGAAGCACAGCAGCCGGGTGTTGGAGGTGCGCCGGGACTGGTAGCGGATGCCCTGCGGGGCAAACACCGTGTAGAAGTGCTCCACCAATTTGCGGGTGAACTGGTTGGGCAGCACCCCGGTGATGCCCGCAGCGGTCAGCAGGTCGGTGGCTGTGCCTGTCCAGCTGCCGGCGCGCCGGATAAAGTCCGCCGTCCGCCACAGGTAGTCCGGAACGGCCTTCCGGACCTGCTCCTCGGCGGTTTCCTCCTCCAACAGCTGCCAGATGCAGTCCCGGGTCTGCAGATGGAGGGTGCAGCTGTCCATGTCACGGCCTGTCACCAGCAGCCGGGCCGTGTCGCTCATCCGCTGGCGCTGCAGCAGCCAGATGGTGTCGGCGGCACCCATCAGGCCGTTGGACCCGGAAATCTGCTGGAACGGGTCGGATGCGCCCTGTTTGCGCAGATGATGCACCAGCAGCAGCCCGATGCTACGGCGGTCCGCCAGGAATTTCAGCGCGCTCATATCCTGGTAATCGCTGGCGTAAGCGCCGTTGTTCGGGTCAGCGGTGCGGACCTTCTGCAAGGTGTCGATAACCACCAGCCCGGTTTCGGGGTGTTGGGACAGGAATTTCTCGATCTGGAGTTCCAGCCCGTCCCCGATGGCGCAGCTTCCGGTCTGGAAGTACAACCGGCTGGGAACGGGTTCCTCGGTGAGGCGGAACAAACGCCCCTGGATGCGGGCGTAGGTGTCCTCCAGACAGAGGTACAGTACAGTCTGCGGCTGAGTGGTGCGGCCCCAGATCTCGCCGCCCCGGGCCAGCTGCAGGCAAAGCCACAGGCACAGCCAACTTTTGCCTGCCTTGCTGGCACCGGCCAACAAGGAAAGCCCGGCGGGCAGCAGACCGGGAATCAGCCACCGCACCGGCGGCAGCGGGGTGGAAAGTAGAGTTTCAGCGTCAATAGGTTCGTTTCTCTGCATGGCATACGCCTCCTTCTTGCTGGGCCACAGGCCGCCAAACGGGGCCCTGTGGCGCGACCTTTACGACAATGCGGGTAACGTGCCCGCCGCCCGGCGGCGCGCGGCACGGCGCGGCTTTGGGCGGAGATGCGGAGTGAATCTTAGTAAGATTCACTTTGTCGGGAAAATCTCTTGCGTGAATCTTGTTAAGATACCTTTGGCCGCAATACAGCAGAAAGTGAATCATGCTATGATTCACTTTTTCTGCGGCGGATTTCCAGTGAATCATACTATGATTCACTTTGCAGGTCTTGCCCGGCAAAACCCGCCCCTTGTGCATTGGTCAGCAGATAGCGGATGACGTTGATTTTGGGGATCTTGTAGGCGTTACCCAGTTTGATGGCTCCGATTTTCCCTTCTCCCAGCAGATCATACGCCGCATGACGGCTGATGCCCAACATAGTTTGCAGTTGCCGGACTGTCACCACATCGGGATAGTCGGCAAACAGCAGACCATAGCAGGCTTTCAGCTCTTTTTCCGGGATGAGGCGTTTCGCAGACATGCGACCCTCATAGAATGGAAGTGTACGAATTGGATAATCATAGGCAAATCTCCTTTCTGTAATCAAATGCGGGCGTTCAACTGAACTTTCGCAAATTTGATAAGAATATTATAATTCGCAAAAATGCGAACGTCAATATATTTCGCAAATTTGTTACAATTTTCTTGTAAAACGGGGACAGGTAGGGTACAATGAATACCAAAAGACGCGCCCACGGGAAATCCGTGGACGCGATAACGGCTTGGGGAGGAGCAAAACCGTGACGACCGGCGAGAAAATTAAACGGATACGTCGCCATCGGCAGATGACGCAGAAGGAACTGGGCGAAAAAATAGGATTGGGCGCAGGCGGCGCCAACCGTATCGCCCAGTATGAGATGGGATACCGAATTCCCAAAAAGCCACTGCTGGAGAAAATGGCTGAAGTACTGAACGTATCCGCGATGGCCTTGTCGGAAGGCGGAAACGGTGCGGCTGCCGATATGATGGAACAACTGTTCTGGCTGGATGAGGAAGTGCCCGGCATTATCAATCTGGTCCGGACACAGCGGTCCGAGACCCGGTACAACGCCAACCAGGATTTTTCGCTGCGCTATGATGATAACGATGACTGGCCGCCAGACAGCCCTGTGGCTATGTGGTTCAATTCGACGATTCTGAACGATTTTCTCAAGGATTGGGCGGAAGTGCAGCGAAAGCTTCGCCTGGGGGAGATTACCGAAAAGGAATACTTTGAGTGGAAGATCTGCTGGCCGGAGAGTGCAGATGGACAAAATGAATCTTGATGTTAGTGAATTCAAATAAGCCAACATAGGTGCAAACACACTTTTCCTTTTTCAAACCATTATAAGCTAGCCAGCAAACTGTGAGCGTACAACAGTTACAAAGCGTACTAGGTGCAAGAGAGACACCTGGCAACGCATCAAAAACTCCGTAAGAAATCTATCAATATAGTAAACCTACTAGTGAGGTGTGAAATATGAGCCAGACTGTGAATTCAGGGGCTTTTTTAGAATGGTTAAAAAATGAGGATATCGCTTGTAAAAATGTTTCTTTTCATAAAAAAGCACTATTAGAATGGGCGAAGGAATTGAGAAGGGGATCTTGGAACGAAATTCAAGATTGTTTAGAAGACGTAACAAAGCGGTGCAATGAAATAGAGTACGACGATAACCAAGTATTTGCGTATGTGCTTCTACATTTTTTGGATCGGTATTATCGGTCCTGGGTTACATATGAATATTTGTTGGAGAAAAAAATGCTCCCGCTGAAAGACAATATTCGATTAATGGATATTGGAACTGGACCGGGGCCTTCCCAATACGCTTATTCGGACCTTTTGATGGCGAGTAAAATGTTTTCTGGATCGGACAATAGCCAAACCCAAGGGGACTGGTTCGTCAACAGAGGGTGCACCTTTGACTATGCAGAAAAGTCGTTATCATTTAGAGAATTTTTGCACTATTACAGTGAAATTTTACTTAAAAAAGGTTGTCCTACATATGTTCCGTTTCACCACGGAACTTATTATGATGCGGAGGAATTAGATTTTAAGGGAAAAATTGTTCGTTACGAATATTCTCCTTGGGCGATTAGGACCATAAATCTAAGAGTTAAACAGAGTTACAATATTATCATTTATAGCAACTTTTTAACGACGGAAGATGCCGTGGATCACTACCGGGAACAAATTAAACGAGGAGCATTTTATCTGAAAAATAAGGGAATTATCCTTATAATAAGCGGTGACCCAGATTCGCCAAAATATAAACCGATATATGAAAAGATCGATAAAATAATAAATGAGACAAAATATGCAACGCGCCTTTTTAAAGGCAGTTGCACAAAAGTTTTGGGGCCACATCCACTTAACTATAGCAGACAATGCAACGAAGCAAGGATAATAGCTGATTTTCATAAAAATGTTTTCGAAAATATGGAACAAAGTACCGAAGAGGCTTTGCCCGATTGTATAGCAGAAGGTATAAAGAAGGAAATTGAAGGGATAGGGCAAGAAAAGTGGTGGATCACGGTTTATAAAAGATTTTCTAGATTTAGAGGACAAAAACATCTTTGATCTTTGTAAGCATAGGGGCGCCAGAAAAAGAGTATAAAAAATTGCCGATGTTACTTATTAAAGTAACATCGGCAATTTGAATCAAATGCAGTTACAAGCTCAAGAGTGTTCTTTAGAAACGGTATGATTCTTGTATGTGTTCCAAGTGGGTTCATAATCGGAGGTCGCCTGATTACCCCACATATCCCAGCCGTCCCGATCTCCTCGGGCAAACAATTCTAAAAATGGGCCGGGAGAACACCGTTCGATAATCGGGACAATTTCATCCGGTTTACGGGAATGTTCGCGTTTTTGCGTACGGATTAGGTTGACTTGAGACCGAGCAGGAGCCAATGTTCGATTATTTTCTCCCCGAATGCCAAACAGAAGAATCTCAGTTACATTTCGAAAATAGAATCCGACTCCGCGACCATCCGGTTGTCCATCTTTTCGTACCTTTTCCCAAATGATGTTTCCTTTATACTCAAAGCCCCAAGATTTCATGACTGCTAAACCTTCGGGAAGCAACGCGTTAGGTACCCAAAGGTATAGGTGGCTTTTGGCTGCAGCAATTTCACTTACAGGCAACGCTTCAATCTCTTCGAGAGACATGGTAGGATAACGATTCAACTTTTTGTTCTCGGGGGCAACTTTACCGGTTCTGTTTTGAAAACGCCACGGAGGATCCGCATAGATCGTAGCGTATTTTTTCCCAGCACAGAAATTCAGTAAGTTTTCTCCCGTGGTTAGAACTTTTTCCATGTTATTCTCCTTCGATCCAGTCTGAAATGCAGGGCTTGCGAATGCCAATAGCAAGTATTGGGCAGCCACCATTTCTTCTGGAATTTAAACGGTACAGCAATTTTCCCATCCATGTGGTGCTTGCACCGTATTTTCTCATGATTGGTTTTCCATCACGATCAAGAACGCTTTTGAACACGTCGTTTAACTCTTGAGAACGAGTGATAATAACGCCGGCACTAATGATGTCGCAATCGTAATATGTACGCATTGCAAGCAAATCACGATCAAAGGTTTGATCTTTACTATTCCATTCTAAGTCAAATGCGACGCGATTCTTTAAAAAGTCAATGTTGTGCCCATCAATATATTGTTCAATAACACGCTCATCAAATGGTTTGTTTGAAAAGCGTCCACGCTGATCCGCTTGCCTGGGAAAAAATTTGATATGTAGGTCGCCGGAAATGCGGATTTCCCGCCAGCCGAAAGGATACAAAACATCGTCGAATTTTTTGGGAATGTTCGTTTCATTACCGCCGGCTGCTTGCAGATCAGCAACGGAAATATCCAATTTGCGAAGGCAAGTGACAAGTTCATTCCACTCTTCCGGGAAAGCTTGGGTGATGATCTCAAGAGCATGATTGTAGTTATGAAACTCATATTTAGGTAGAAGATCCTCAGGAATGTAGGTTGAGATGTCCATCTAGGCCTCCTTCAGATTGTATAGCAAAATATACTATTATTATAACACAAAATGTTCAGATTGACATCTTTCGTTTTTTAGTTGGTGGAGGCATTCTAAGATTTCTTCTAACGACAGATTAGAATCTCTCTGAAAATCCATTAGAGTGATTGTTCCTCGCCGATAAAGATCGTAGTATTTCCAAAATCTATTTGGGTAATCAAAATTATTCTTGGAAAAATTCTCTTGGTGATTTTTCATGCGGAAAACCTCCTTCTTAGTACAACAACATACTATATAGGGAGGAAAAAAGCTATCACCAAAAGCACCAATTTTTCTCACGTTTGTACAATGGCCATATACTAAGTAAGAATGTGACAAGTTTCTTTATGGGATATAAATACTATTATAGCAGAGTCGGAGTACTAAAATTCGGACATTGAAATCCAAATATCGCGAGGTCAATATAGATGTAATAAGCGTAAAAAATGAAAGCAGCGGCGAACGCAAATCCTGCGTTCGCCGCTCTTTTTATATGTCTTGGTGGTAGGATTTCGCAACTTGCAGTACAATGCGTTTTTGCTCCGGTGTTAAGGATACCCAGGCATCCAACAATTCCTTCACATCCGGTGTCATCTCAACCATGTCGCTTTCCGCAAAAAATTGGGAAAGTGTGATACCGAATGCCTTGCAAATAGCCTCTAATGTGGGAATCGTGGGCAGCGTGTTGCGTCGGTAAATATTGGAGATAGTGGACTCGTTCAGCCCGGATACCTGCGCAAGACGGTATTCCGACCATCCGCGTTCTTGCAATAGCTTACGAAGTCTTTCCAACACATCCATCCCGGTACCGCCTTTCTTAACAACAGTGTACCTGATTATATGGGGGGAAAATACCTGCAAGTTGTCGGGTGAATACCATTATGTTAAACTGTATTTACCTGATAGATAGCGGGTAGAAAGGCGGCCAGGACATGAACTACACAGAAAACGAAATGCGGCGCTATAGATGCTGCTTCACAGGGCATCGGCCAGAAAAACTGGGAGTTACAGAAGAGAAGATAAAGATGTTGCTGTCCTCTGCAGTGGATGATGCTATAGAAGGAGGAATTTCCACGTTTATTACCGGAATGGCACGTGGGTTTGATTTATGGGCGGCAGAAATGGTACTGCAGAAAAAGGAAAGATATAAGCAAATACATTTGATTTGTGCGACGCCATTTCCAGGTTTTGAACGGAGCTGGCAAGAAAAGTGGCGTCTGCTATACACTAAAGTTGCGAGAGAAGCCGATCTCCGGGTGGCTATTAGTGACAGGTATTACAGGGGATGCTTTCAGAAACGAAATGAGTGGATGGTGCTACATTCAATGCTCGTGATCGCGGCTTATAATGGCCAGCCAGGAGGAACAAGAAACACCATGGACTTTGTTGAACGATGTGGCGTGGAGGTGAGAAATATTTTGGACTAAAGCAACGGTTGACAAGCGCATATCGTATATGATATTATGTTTTTGCTTTCATAAGAAAGGGGGGCTGAAAAAAATGGAAGTTGAGTTTTACAGTACGCCGGCAGGTGATGAGGTCATCGGAGAATTTTTATCGTCATTACCTGACAAGGAATTGGCGAAGGTGTTTCGAGGAATCGATCTACTGAGACAGGTGGGATTGGAACTTCGAGAACCCAATGCAAAGCACTTGGAAGGTCCAATCTGGGAACTACGCATTAAATTCTCTACAAATGCCTATCGTATTCTGTATGCAGTCCGCGATGAAAATACGGTAGTGTTGCTTCATGGTTTTACGAAGAAAACCCAAAAAACACCGCGCGCAGAAATTGCAATCGCGAAAAGCAGGTGGGCAGAGTTAGAAAAAAGAAGACCACAAAAAGATAGATGACAAGTTCCAACAAAAACACAATCTAAAAAATGCTACGATGATATCATAATTGCTAATACAAACGACCTAATTGATACTGTTGATAAAACTCATGAAAATGCTGTTGCTAAAAATGCAATAGCTTACATAAAACATGAAAATTACTATTGCTGCACAAGTGGTAGTTTATATAAAAATACAGATGCATGACTTATATTATCAATAAATGAGTTAGTGCATAGTAATGTCTGAGCGATAAAAACGATACTATTGCGAATGACTATGAGGTATGTTTAAAATGAATTTCAATGATTATAAGGCCAAAATTTTTTCGGAGCGTCCGGATGTCAAGGAGGAATATGAGGCTCTTGGCCCTCAGTATGAAATTATCTGCGCTGAAATTAAATGTCGTAAAGCACTTGGAATGACCCAGAGAGAATTAGCAGAGCGCATGGGAACGGCGCAAGCTAATATTTCTCGGTTTGAAAGTGGAAATTATAATCCTTCTTTGGCTTTTTTGCAGAAAATGGCGCAGAGTTTGGGAAAAACATTAAAAATTACTATGGAATAGAAAACGAAGAGCGGAAGCTAATGCTTTTGCTCTTCGTTTTTTGCTTTTCAAAAGAAAAAGTAACGCAATATTAAGGGAAGGAGGCGTTGAACAGCAAATAAAAACAGCGGCATATTTCCTGCTTTTGGATATATACCGCTGCTTTTATTACTGTTGATTTTATGAGTACTGGTGACGGGTGAGTTGCGAAAATTTAAAAATACTACAATAATGCTGATGCATTTGGAAAGTGTAAAATATCTTGATTAAACAAAGAGGTCGGTTCATTGATCCTCGGGGTTATAAACATCGTTCAAAAGGCCGTATCGCCCATCCTCCTTGTTTCGAGTAAAGCAAATCACATGAATACCTTTTTTCTGATTTTCAGCAGGAACAAAAGGCATCCGCTTTGTCTGCTCTACAAAAATCACTTGGCGTTCAAGTGCATGATCGATAAGATATTCAATAAAATTTTGCTTAATGGTTTCTCGCTTTTCCTTGTATTCCGCTTCAGATAACTGTGTTAATGAGGAGTCAACAGCATAAAATCCAGGAGCAGGCCGATCCAGTTCTATGAGATAAGAACTCATCGCAAGCGTCGTTATTGTGTTCAGGATGCTGCAGAATCCACCACCCATAGACACAGATTTTTTCAGACCACCAATTTCAATATCAAAGGTTTCCATATTTAGCCGCGCTGTGTCTGCACCACCAACTTTTGCTGCTCGTAAAATCTCTCGTAGCCGTTCTTCAAATCCGTGAATAATATCATAATTATAGTCTTCAAAGATACTGTGCTTCTGAAGTTTTGGGGGCTCCTCAGTTTCTTTGCTGAACAAATCACTTCTATACTGAGTTTCATCTTGACGAACAATTTCTAGCTCACTTGACAATTTCATCAACGCAAGCTGATGATCAAGTTCTGTTTCAAATTTGGATAATTTTGGTTGTAACTTCTCGGATATTAAAGTATCTATAGCATCCTTTTTAGTTTCCAATTCGTGGATTTTTTCTATAATATTATCCTGCTGATGTGCGACACTTTTCTGCGCATCAGTTAGGGCATATAAGTGCTGCTTGATTTTTTGGAGTTCAGCACCAGAGGAAGCAAGGAAAGATGTATCGTAGGTTCGTTCGGACTCTTCTCCACAAACAGGACATTTAACCTTTTTTCTTAAAGGAGAAATATTTTCGGCACCGTCTACGATGAATCCGATTCTTCTAATATCAGATTGGTATTGCTGACGAAGGATAGAAAAGTTATGCTCTATGGTTCGGGATTCTGAAAGCTTTCCATTCCATTCGTAGATTTGTGACATGATTTGCTGACTTTCTCTTGAGGCTACATCTAATTGCTCTTGAATGTCAGAAATGTTTTTTCGCACCCGCTCGATACTGACATGTGGATCTGTAATGGTTTCGGAGGAGAGGGCTTTCTCTAAATTTTCACGCCTGATAGATAAGTCAGAGACTTTTTGCTGGATGTAGCATATCAAGGCTTTTCTCTTGGCGTCACTGATTTTGGGATCTTCTTCTGCGTCTAGGTCATTTGCATCTTTCCCGGTTAAGAGATAAAGCAAGACAGCAGCAGATACGGTAGAGCCTATACTGCCCGGCGCTAATAGTGAAGAGCTCTCTCTCGCTACATCGGCTTGACGGAGAAAAAATAAGTGAAGCATACTTCTCCAAGTAAGTTCTTGGGTTTTTGAACCAACTTTAGACGAACGTATAAGATGAGAATCGTCTATACCTAGTAAGTGAAGATATACTGTGTTAATGGATTTTTGGGCTTTGTGGTTTGTGCTATAAGAACCGTGTTCGACCGTAGGATCGGTTCCGCTAACGGAAATTTTTGGATCACCTATCCTACGTGCGAGGATAACACTCCCGTGATTGGTAGTTAAATGTAGAGTGATCAGATCATAGCCATAATTGTTATCAACGATTTTAGAAGGATGGTCTTTCCTTGGAGTAAATCCAAATGCATAATCTATGCAATCCATAACGAGGCTTTTTCCAGTGTTAGAAGGACCTAATATAAAATTTAGCCCAGGCTTAAAAGCAATAATAGACGCTTTATGGCCTCCACCAGATACAACAAGCTTTTCAATGTAGAATCTATTCATGTCCAATCTCCTGCAATGAGTGAATGGTAATGCGGTTGATTTCACGAAGCATTAATTCAACATTTGCATTGTTGAATTTTTTAATCACGGCTTGCACCGCAATTCTGTATTCGTCAGCGTAGTTATCCACTAATTTTTGACAGACACTTTTTCCGGCTTCTGTTATTGAATACCGGTATCCGGTTGAAGTAGGATACAATTTAATGGTTTCATTTAGTATCAACTCTTTCAAGGCAGAAGAAATAAGTAGTTGCCTTGCGGGGTATTCACTAAATCTGTAGTTATTGTAACCGTGCAGATTTTCATCCAACAATCCGAAATCGGCAGCATAAATAGCAATAAAGTCTATTGCTCCAATTTGGTGCTCGTCTAAAGAATCCGTTTGCAACTCATTTAGTAGTAAAAGAATGCGGAGAGAAAGCTCGAAAATGGAGCCAAGACCGACAGTGTTCATTATTTCTTTCTCCTTTTTACCCATACCAGTTTACCGTCATTTACAAGGTGGTGACAAACACCTTTTTTGATTTTACCACTAATCCAGTACGGAGAAGCGCTGAGTAAGTAATTTGTAACTGGAGTAACAACTGCCTGTTCCATTACGGAAAGCATACGCTCAAAACCATTTGCATAGGTACGCTTTGCAGTGTCCTTTACCCCGGAGAAAGTTTCATCTTTTAGCACATCAAACTGGTTTGACAGACTGCCGCCGCCAAGTTCTAGTACACCGCGTCGTATAGTTTCCGCAGCATAAAAGTCAATACGACGCTCATCCAAATCTTTTGAATAATCGGGGAGGCGGGCAAGGTCACTGTCTGAAAAAGAATCTATTTCTTCGGCATCTCCATAAGCAAAATATAGTTCATTAATATATGTTTGCTCATCATTGGACGCAACATCGGGAACAGGTACATTAGCAGGACGAGGAAGCAACTTTATTTTTTCCTGTATCTCTTCAATTAAAGCCAAATCTATCTCTGTATCTTTTGAAGCTGAAGGAATGGAAGAATTTGAGATGATATCTAATAGTATTTTTTCTAACAATATAGCGCATCCAACGTCGGGGCTATCACTGGTGACCTTACCACACAGCCAATTTACAACGCTGTCATAAGAATCTGACTCACTAATTCTCTCCCATATCCATTCTGAAAATTTCTGGGTGTCACGGTAGTCGTATAGGTACTGTGCATCTTTTGGCTGTATAGAACGAAGCCCTTTTATATATCGATACTTTGTATCAGGGCGTCGTTTTAGCAATTTACAGGCGTCCATTGCGGAATCTTTTATGAAATTCCCGACAAGCTCAGTGAAATAATCAGATTCAGTAGTTCCAAATGAAATAAATGGGAAAAGACCTAAAGCGTACTCAGAAAATGTCATATCTCATTTACCTCCTGACCCGATTCTTTCCTGAGTCCGAAAGCGTCCGGAGCCGTCCGCCCGGTCCAATTTTCACCAAGGTTGATTTGCTACAATAAAATCAGCAAATCAACCTTGGTGAAAACTTTCGGTAAAGTCTTAATTTATTATATCATGGTCAGAATGGGGCTTCCACGTTTTTTCGCCAAATTTTGTTATGAGGATCCGGATGACAAAAAATGATTTGCTCTATCACGGCGTTCGTCCATTGATCACGGGCGATTCCAGAACGGAGTGGTAAACAACTGAATACAAAAGGCCGATGACTGGAATGATTGGCTAGAACTGAAATGAGAAGCCATTTCTAGATAGTTTCCTATGGTTGATTCGTAGGAATCCTCATTTCACATTTCAGGTTTCCAGGAGGACCTATATCATATTTTTATGAAAAATCAAAGCAAAAGACAAGAAAAACGACAGCATATTGCGATGGTGACAGGCAAAATCATTATTTGTAGAATTGGTGCTGAACCGAAGAAAGTGGGCAGAGAATTTTTGGATACTCAAGAATGTGAAGTAGTGTTTGCAAGGAAGATCGAAGAAGAAAGGAACAAGAATAAAGTTTATATCAAAGTGATCCGGACAGAAATGAGACAAGAAACTTTGGCTGATGGCAATAAGGCTTTCCCCGGACCTTTGAAGAGTAGTGATGCCAACCTGGTTAAACGGATCAAAAGGATTTTGAAGGCAACTATGAATCATTTGGAAAGGCATGGGTGGTTTTATGGTGCTATCATACAGCTTATAGGATCAGTTGTGTTAGGAATGCTTGATGGTTAATTATCTAATGGCATGACAAAATATTTAGTGCTGCACTAGTTCTTAATTATAACAAGGGAAAAGTCCTATAACATGGACATTTAACCATCTGGGTTTGTAAATCGTATTACTTTATCCGCTTGGTACTCTAAAAAAAGGTTGAGCTAGGGGTACATAAATCCCGCATCTACTTGAACACGGTATCTGACCATTTTTCTTCTAATAATTATTATTAGAATGTTGGGATGATAATTAGCAAGATAATACGCTGCTATGTTTACATAAAGCTGCCCCAAATATAATAACCAACGACGGATATTGAGTTTTTAGAAATTGCCTTAAAAGCACATGGACAGCATTCATTTTTATTATTTATAACAAAAAATGCATGACGGCATCATAATGCAGCCATGCATTTTTAATTTGCTGTGGGAGCAGATTAATCTTCCTCGAAAGAGTTCATTCGACTCGCACGCTGTAATTATTCCGTTATCTTTCCTGCTCTTCTTGGTTGGATAGTGTGTACGCGGCCCCGGTGCACCAGAGGGAGAAAATGTGTGGGGAGGCCGGTGAAGGGCGTACTCTGCTCCACGACCACATCGGAGGACATCGGTCAGCTGCTATTCCAAGTGGAGGCAGTAGATCAGGCAATTGACAATCTCATAATCGAGGGTGCGAGTCGGGAATACAGCGGGCGGTTTACGTTGGGGATGATTTTTGCGTCATTTGTTGGGTGGCGTGTAGCGTCTCGGCTCGGTAAGGCTACAGAGATAGGCAGATACATCAATCTGGTGATCAAAAATTAATCATCATCTTCCCCGTAACCATAGACTGTGTTTTTGCATCCGCAGTGCGGGCAAATAATGTAAGCGTTAGGATTGTCATCGTCCTCCCAGGGTAAGGTCAGATCTCCACCGCTGAGGGACATTCCGCAGTTGATGCAATTTTCCATAAGTAATAACCTCCTACAAATCTTAGTGAGTAAAGCGCATGATTTAGTCGGACAGAGTGCCTTTGTTTCCTGTTTTACTAAACTGACTTTCCATTGAGTATGTTCTGGATTCGCTGCTGGCGCTCGGCAATTTCAGCGAGTTCTTCTGGGCTAAAAATAATGTTCAATACGCTTTCATCCCACTGAATCAGAGGAACGGTTTTGTTCCAGGGAGTCACCTTTAAACTTGCCTCTCCAAGAATCTTCCCATCATCAGTGAGAGTACATTCTCCACAAGGAAGTCTGCGGATAAGGCCAGCGCCAATTAGACGTTTGTTGATCTCCCGGTTAGATACGCCAACTTGGTTGCCAAGCTTGGTGGCAGTGAGCATTATTCCGGTGCGGTGTTCTAAAACATCAGAGGAAATAGATGGTACCTTCTTTTTGGCTATGGGTTTTATACTTGGATCAATAATAGAACGGGTTTTGCTAGACAATTTGAGAAATCCCTTTATAGCGTTGCGCTTCTTAACCAAAAAGATTATCCCGACAGCGCTGGCAGTGGTAATGAGAATCCATTTCTTGTGTTCCCAAACCCATGAGCTTGCTTGCGCTAGTTTTTCTTTTAGCATATGTGAAGCGGTTGTCGAATCAGGAACTAAAATTTGCTCGTCATGATACACCTTTTTCTCTTCCCCCTTCTTGACGGCTTCTTTTGTAAATATTATACTTTTCAAAAAGAGAAGTGTAAATGGGTATAATGATTTTATATTTACTTAATGAGTAATAGGGGGCGCGGCTATGCAGTACGATCTTGAAAAGATAGGTAAGATAATTCGTGACGAACGAAAAAAGCACAAATGGACACAAAAAAAGCTGGGCGCAATGCTAAACGTCTCTGGAAAGCAAATATCCAATTATGAAAATGGAGTGTTGCTTCCGCCCCAGGATATGTTGCTGAAAATCGCTGCCCTATTCAATTGTGAATATGGATATATCCTAGGCGAAGAAAGTTACAGAGACGGGTCAAAACTAAATACGGCGATTTGCGAATCTGTCGGTTTGACGAGTGAAGCCGTTAATGCTCTTCAAACTGCCACCCACAAAGGGCAAGGGCAGGAACTTATTGAAAGACAACAAGCCATAAGCAGCTTTTTTACGTCTCCATACTTCGGAAGGTTTATTGACTGTTTGGTTGAAGCAATAAATATAAACAAAAAATTGGAATCTTACTCCGAGGCCTTTTACAAAGAACTGAGCGATTCTTACGGTGACAAACTTATTGGTAAGGCTATACTCTATAGCTTGATCAGAGAATTAATTCCTGCAGCTGAAGGTGATTCCAATCTTCAAGAAATTATCAGTAAAATTAAATCTTCCGAAGATAAAAGTAAAAGCCAAGAGTACGCTCAAAAGGTAGCGCGCTATGAACTGCGAGAAGCTTTCGAGGCGCTTATCAGGGATATACAGTAGCAGAAAACATAGAACTGGTCACAGCAGCAAGAGGCGTATGCCTACCACCATCTGGCAGACATACGCTTCTTGATTGTGCTATTTCCGGCACTTCATTTTCAAGACATTTAAGTAACTCGGGGCCCTCCTTTCCATTTTTCAAGATTCTCTTCAACGCTTGTTCGTCCCTAGCGTGGCGATCATAGCGTAGTGAGTCTTACTCTTCCTCGTGATCCTGTTATAATCATCCGAAACCAGATAGTCCAGCAGCCACGTTTTCGGCACCATAAACCGTGGGCGGCGCTGGATGGTGCGCAGGCGGCCCTCGGTGCACCAGCGGCTGACCGTGTGGGGCGTGTAGCCGGTAAAGCGGGCGATCTGCTCCACGGTCAGTACGTCGGGGGCGTCGGCCAGCTGCTGTTCCAGATGGCGGCGGAGGAGCAGGCGGCTGACGATCTCGTAGTCGAGGGTACGGGTCAGGGATACGGCGGGCGGTTTACGCTGGGGATAGTTCTTGTACCACCCGCTGGGAGGAGCGTAATACTCCGGCTCGGTCAGACGGCGGCGCAGGTAGGCGGCCACGTCCGCCTTGGCGATCTTGTAGCAGCGGGTGCGCTTGCCGGTGTGGATGCAGGGCACCAGCCCACTTTGAAGCAGGTACAGGGAAGTACGGGTGCCGATGTGACAGGCTTGGCGGAAGTCGTTGCGGCTCATGGGATCGGGATAGGGCGCCAGCAGCGCGTCGATCTCCTTTGCCAGCCGGTCTTTCGTAATGGTTTGTTCGTTCATGGTCGGATTCTCCTTTGATGATATTCGGACCCGGAGAAACCGTATCTGTACGACAAGATTCTTGAGTTTTGGGGTGCTTTTCTCGCCTGCGGGGAAATTCTGCGCCGGGACAAACCGGCCAGAACCTGCCCCGGCGGGCCGGATGACCTGCCGGTTATCTTGCACGGCATCTTGCATTTTTCCCGGAAGGCGTTGCTTTTCGCCCCAAGGGGTGGTACTATACTTTTACTTGTACCCACGCGGTTTTGTGGGCGGATGCGCTGGAAATTCGCGTGGTGTGGTCAGAATGGGCGGGACGAAACGGCCTGTTTTGACCCTGGGGGAGCACAGACGGCATTCGGGACACAAAACTCGAAATGCGATAGGGCGTTAACAGCGCCGCCAGAGTTCAAATCTCTGATGCTCCGCCACACAAGGGGCAAGGACGGGTCCGTCCTTGCCCCTCGCTCTTTTATCAGGTTCATTCTATCCGGAAAGGAGTCCTGTGCATGACCATTCAACCGCTGACCGCCTCCAGCGCGGACGCTGTGGCGGTCCTGATGTCCACCCTCAAACCGGAATGGTGGGATTTCGAGGGGGCCCATCAGCAGCTGCAGGATGTACAGCTGCTGGCCACCCTGGTGGGATGGTATCTGGAAAGTGACGGCAAACCCAAGGGCTGGATCCTCTGTGCCGAATTCCCGGGCTATTCCACCATGACCATTGAAAACCTGGGATTTGAGGAGGCCGGCACCCTTGTCATGGAAGAACCGTTGGAACCCCTTTTGCTGAAGGCGGAGGAATACGCCCGACAAAAAGGGTACCGCAACCTCAAATATGTGATCGGGTCCACCGGGATGTCCTGCCACGGCCGCCCCATCACCGATTTCGCCGAAGAACTGCGCACGCTGCATTCCCACGGGCGGGCACACTTTGATTTTTTCCGCAAGCTCGGGTTTGTGCCTGCCGGGTTCATCCCCAACTGCTATGGGGAAAACTATCACGGCATCATCATGATCAAATCGCTGTTGTAAAGCAGACGCGGCGAAGGAAGCTACAAGGATAGAACAGGGGAGTCGGGCAAACACCCGGCTCCCTGCTTTTGCCGCCGCATTGTCATTTCACTCTCCGGCGGCGGTGGCGCGCCGCTGTTCGGACAGGGAATGCAGGCTGGCGCAAATGACAGGGCTACCTCCTTTTAATTACAACCAAATCATAGGAAACACGTTGAAATCCCTATTCCGGTGTGCTAAAATTCAACTGGCAAAATAGGTCATGTGATGGGGCGAAAACGATGAGCATGGATTTTGAAGAAAACTGGATCGGAATCGGGGATGCGGCCATCCATCTGGGCGTAACCAAGGACACGATCAGAAACTGGATAAAGAAAACGAATATCCCCGCGCATAAAATCGGAAAGCTGTGGAAATTCAAACGTTCCGAGCTTGATGAATGGGTCAAAAGCGGGGAAAGCGCAATCGACAATCATTCTTCCCGGAATCAGTAAGGAAAACCGGGAGCGCATATTTTTGCTGTAATCCATGTGATGCATAGGAGCGATCTCTTATAAAAATCATAATAGAGGTAAAACGCTGAGAAATAACGACGGAGAGAATGCCAAGGAATGAAGCAGACAATGAGTACCACGAACTATATTGATTTTTTCGCTGGCTGTGGAGGGCTATCACTTGGCCTTGGCTGGGCAGGCTGGTCAGGGGTGTTTGCCATTGAAAAAGACCCCATGGCGTTTAAAACATTTACATCCAATTTGGTGAACGAGGATGCTCCTTATAGGCATTTTACCTGTTGGCCGGCATGGCTCACCAAGCAGCCGCATTCGATAGAAGAATTGGTGGACGATGCTGCCTATGCGGCGCATCTGAAAGAACTGGCCGGAAAAGTGCTGCTTGTGGCAGGGGGGCCGCCTTGCCAGGGATTTTCCGTAGCGGGGGCAAGAAATGGCAATGATCCCCGAAACCTGCTGGTGTTCAAGCAGATCAAAGCGATTTCCATGCTGAAGCCCGTTTTCGGAATCATAGAAAACGTGGGGGGCTTTGAACGAAAATTTGTTTGCAGGCCCATTGACGGAATGACCATGAGTGTGGCCTCGGAAGCGGTAAAGCAGCTGGAGGAACTGGGATACAAGGTCGGAAAAGTTGTGATCAATGCCGCTGATTTCGGCGTGCCCCAGGTCCGGAAGCGCGTGATCCTGTTTTCCATCAGAGAAGACTTCTGCGGGGAAATGGATGTCGCAGGTCTGCTCACGGACATTTTAAGCGAAGTCGGCATGGAGCAGCGCGAACAGTTCGGGCTTGCTACGGACCGATATGTAAATGTCGGCGAAGCCATAAGCGATCTTGCAGGGGGGGACAAAGTCCCCGATCCCGAATTCCCCGGGTATGAAACCTGCAAGTACAGGCCTGCGCAAAGTGCCTACCAGAAACTGATGAGAAAGAACAGCCCCGGTGAGGAAGTGCCGAGTTCGCACAGATTTAACCGGCACAGCAAAAAAATCGTGACCCTGTGTGAGACCGCGCAAAGGACGCAGCCGCCGGGCCGATTGAGCAAGGAATTCTTATATGCAAACGGCTGCCATTCCAACAAAAGGTTCGTTCTGGATACGGAGAAGCCCTGCTCTACCTTGACGACCGCACCGGAGGAACTCATCCATTTCAATCAGCCAAGAGTTGTGACCCTGCGTGAAATGGCAAGGCTGCAGTCATTCCCGGATGACTATACGTTCTATGGCCGGTACACCCTAAACGGTCCGGCACGAGGAATTGATGTGCCCAGAAATGCGCAGATCGGCAACGCCATACCGCCGTTGGTGGGCAGAGCCCTGGGCCTTGCCCTGATGCGAATATATGGCCTTGTCACGAACCAGGATCCCAGGCTTGAAAAGTATCGGACATAATAAAGAGGAGGCAGCCTTTTGGCTGCCTCCTTCTTATTTGTTTGGTATATTGCGCAAAATCAGCTCTGTGACCATCTCGTCGGCGTCAATATGATTGGCGTCCGCAAATTCATGCAGCAGCTTCAAAACACTTCCGGGAACTTTTATGGGGCGATAATACTCCGGGTAGGCCCAGCCGCACTTGGAACAGTCTTCTGTGTAGGACCTGCAAGAGGTGCTTTTCACATTGTTGCACCTGTCACACAGGGGCTGCCAATTGGTTATGGCGTCCGTACCCCCTCGGGACCGGGGCACCTTATGGTCCTGCTGAAATTTTTTCCCGGCATTGGTGGCCCCGCATACGGCACACTTGTTCTGGTAATGCGCCACAACGCGATCCCACTTTTCATCGGAAAGGTGGATTCTCGGTGTCTTTTTCTGATATACATTCAAGGTGCTCAGCTGGTACTGATTGCCATGCTTCACAATGCCGAGAAGCCCTTCCTCCCCCTGCAGTTCCCGCAGCCGCCGGAAGGTGTCTATGTAGGTCATTTGTTTGGCCAGATTGACCGCTTTCCGAATTTCTTCCCGGTTCACAATCGGACCGGGAATGCCATGGCCTTTGGGCCACAGGGTTTCAAGGATCACCCTATAGATAAATCTGTTGGCCGGACTTTTTGAGATAAACCCTGCCGTAGTTTCCTCAATCCATGCATCACGATCCACCAAGTCATCGGGTTCGGCAGCAGGAGTCAGGAAGGGGGACTGCTCAATCCGGGCTTTGCTTTTTCTTTCTGCCATCTGGAAGGCCTCCTGCACAGTATTTTACATTAGATTATAACACGGAATGCCGTTTGTGTATAGAGACAATCGGAACAACCTTCTGCCGGATGGCAGCCCCCGCAAGTGGCACAGGGCGTCTGCCGGCAGCCGGCGGAGCGGGCGGGCTGCGCCAAGGACAATGGGGGCTGGAAATGGCGCGGGACCCATGATATGATAGAGGTGTTGCCGAAAAAAGCAGAATTTTGTCGATTCCCGGTTGCGGGAAGTTGACCGTGCAGTGAAAATCAGGCTGTACACAATTGGAAACGGATGTACATAGAAAAAGGAGAAACCCATGCCCTGTACCACGATTCTGGTTGGCAAGAAGGCCAGCCATGACGGTTCCACCATCATTGCCCGCAATGATGACGGCGCATTTGAAGCCAAGCGCGTTTTGGCCCACCCGGCCCGGGAGGGGGCGGCCACCTACAAAACGGTCATCTCTCACCTGACGGTGGAACTGCCGGAGAAGGCCATGGGCTATACCGACTGTCCCAACGTGAACAAGTCCAACGGCGTCTGGCCCGCCTGCGGCATCAACGAAGCCAATGTGGCCATGACCGCCACCGAGACCATCACCAGCAACGCCCGGGTCATCGGCGCGGACCCCTATGTACGGTATCAGGAAAAGAAAGGCCGCCATACCAAAGAGGTCCCCGGCGGCATCGGGGAGGAGGACCTGGTGACCCTGGTGCTTCCTTACATTCATTCCGCCCGGGAAGGGGTGCTGCGCACCGGTGCGCTGCTGGAGCAGTACGGCACCTACGAACCCAACGGCATGGCCTTTGCGGATGCCGATGAAGTCTGGTGGCTGGAAACCATCGGCGGCCATCACTGGATCGCCCGACGGGTGCCGGATGACCGGGTGGTGGTCATGCCCAACCAGTTTGGTCTGGACCATTTTGACTTTGGGGATGCCTGCGGCGCGCAGCAGGAAAACCTTTGCTCCCAGGACCTGCGGGAGTTCGTGGAAACCCACCACCTGGCGCTGGATACGGGGGCAGAGTTCAACCCGCGGCTGGCCTTCGGTTCCCGTTCCGACGCGGACCATATCTACAACACCCCCCGGGCCTGGTTCATGGCCCGGTATTTCCTGCCCCGTACTTACAAGTGGGACGGCGACAGCGCCGACTTCACCCCCGAGAGCAACGACATCCCCTGGTCCTTTGTGCCGGAGCGC
>ERZ1090860.526-NODE-527-length-22832-cov-9.176757_pt1 | contig 22832 bp, 26 predicted proteins | sample MGYA00478483_ERZ1090860 | MGnify/ENA primary metagenome ERZ1090860 (study PRJEB33644, sample SAMEA5815741) | chicken gut metagenome | biome: Chicken; feature: Gastrointestinal Tract; material: Caecum | place: Ireland | collected 2019-01-01 | study: A study of the...
ACAGGAGCGTGAACACACTGCATGAGCAGCCCCGGGAAGCTGGTTCCCGGGGCATACTTTTTGCTGTGCTCATATTGCAAAGCAGATCTGCATATGCTATAATGCCGATAGGCAAAGTGAAGTGAAGAATCCATGTGGTTCAGCTAAACGAAAACCCCAGTGAGGCAACACTGGGGTTTTCTATTCCCATTTTTCCGGAGGGCTTAAACCGGAGGCTGGTTACCGACTATTTATCGCCGTCCAACCATTTGCAACAGAGGGGTGTGTGTTTTTAATCATACCTCACATAATCCTGATGGATGTATCCCACACCGATACCGGCCACCTTGGCATGTACCCATACGCCGGATTTCTGCCCATCCACCTCAAAGCGGTTTCCGGTGTTGACCTGTCCCAGGATCGTCCCGTTCGGGGTCTGACGGACGCGGACACCGTCCGCTGTACAGGTGGCGGTACCCGTTGCCTTCCAGGCCGTGTCATACAGCACATACTGGCTGCTGACCCAGCCTACACCGATTCCGGCCACCTTAACGTGTACCCAGTCTCCGGAGATCTGGCCGTCCACCTCAAAGCGGTTCCCCTGGCCAAGCTGGCCGATCACGGCGCCGCCCGGAGTCTGACGCACATTGACGCCGGTATCCGTACAGGTTGCGGTTCCTGCGGCATGCCAGCCGGAAGATTCCGGCGCACTGCTGCCGGCGGATCCGGCAGCTGTACAATACTCCGCATCAATGCAGATCCAGCCTGCGCCGGATTTCAGGCGCCCCCAGCAGGTATTCTGAACCTCCGTAATCGTATATGTGCCGTGATCCGTGATGCTGCCACACTGGGTATATTTTGTACCGGGGCCGGTCCGAATAGCCAGATCATCTACATTTACCTTGTACATGCCAACTCCATAAGTCCCGGACCCACCGCCGGAGGGCGTACTGGGCGCGCTGCCGCCGGTCAGCTGCGCCTTAAACTGATCCCATGTCCATGTGCCCTTGTATCCATTGTTGTTGCAATAAGGGGCAGGGCACCACTTATTTACAATATCATAATGCCTTAAGACATGGTCAGTCCCTACGCCAAGTTGCTGCATTAAGTATTTTACAAGTTCTACGCAGGCCTGCTGCGTTTCCGCGGTAAAATACCAATATGGATCGTTAGCATTCGCTGAGTTTCCATCGCATTTCGGGCACATCTCGATCCCGATAGTATTGCCATTCCGCGCGTAGGGATGTTTCTGGGTATAGTACCCGGCGGTCCCTACCTGCCACAGTACCGCGTCATGATCCGCAGCTTTGTAGATCGTCCCGTCCCAGTAGATATAGTAGTGGGCGCCGTATCCACCGGAATCAACTTTATTGTTCTGGCCAACAACACCAAGATAGTGTACTGCGATGTACTGTTTTGCGTTGCCCCACTGAGGAACATTTCCACGGCTGGCAGACGTTACATCAATAATATTAGGCATTCTTTTCTTCCTCCTCTGTTGTTTCTGTGGGCACCTCCGGCAGTCCTGCGATGCTGGTTAGCATGGACACCACGCCAGCAAGCAGGGACGCCGACACCACCATGATCCAATCCACTTCTGAGATTACCGCAGAGGCTCCGATTGTGGCCACCGCGGTCTGCGCTACTGTTTTCACCGCCCGGACTCCGGCGGCTTTCAGCCATTGTTTCCAGTTTCTCTTCATACTTATCCCTCCATTTCTTTTTCAATGATCTCATCAATGCGATGGTGAGCAGATTTTGCTGACTGCTCTACTGCTACCATACGTTCTACCAGGTTGTTATGTTTCTTCACCTTTTCTTCCAGCTGCTCGATCCGAAAAGTGGTGAGCTTGTTGGCTGTCAAAATTCCGGCCAGACTACCCGCCAGCGTACCGATCAGGGAACATACCGCTACTACAATCTCTGGTTCCATCATCTCACTCCTCTGCTACTACAAAATACTGTCCGATCAGGGCTGACGGCGGATAAGACAGCGTTACCGTCTGGCCATACATGGATTCCGGATCTTCCACACCACCTCTCTGGCACAGGTAGACCGTATCACCCTCTTTGTAATACTTGCCGTACACATATTCCATCCCGGACGTGGTCACGGTATCCGGTACCGGGATCGGGTCCTCCAGAGTCCCTGCCTCGCTGCCGGATTCCAGGGCCACCCACAAGGACGGCGCAACGCCCGGCTCCCAGCCCTCCTGCGAGGTATGCTCCTGCAAGGCTTTACAAAGGATCCCATGATACACCGCCCTGTCTCCCTGCTTATACAACACGCCATACACATAGTCCGGGTACAGTGTCTTGACCGTAAGCGCCTGCTCATCGGTCAGGTAAGTGATTGCGGTATTTATGACTGGGGCCTTCAACTCCTCTTCCGTCAACTGCCGCAACCCGAAGATCACCTGCAGTCGGTCACCCGCCGGATCAATCTTAAACAGAGGCGTCATGGCAGCCATGTTGCTGTAGGTCTCCAGCACCTCCTCTGTTGTCTGTGATACCCGTTTGACCGTTGACAGGTTGTCCTGGGTCAGTTTCTCGGCAAGTCCCTGAAGATCTGCGTAGGTATCCACATACGTAACCAGCCGGGCGACAGTGTAGCCCTCCTCAATCTCCAGTTTTGACTGGTCTTTCAAAATAAGATTCTCCATCCCTCTCTCCTTTCTGCCGCTTCGCGGCGATGTAAAATAATAAAGTACACAACAAAACGCACCCCGAAGGATGCGCTTTGACATAGACTTATAGGTTCTGTCTTATAATGCTTAAATTGCGGATATTTTTGTCCAATCCTGCTCAACTGTTCCTGTTTCGGCGGCCTGGCGCATAAAATACACCGCCCCACTTAACGTATAGGCATATTTTAGATGCTTCTTTGAGCTTCCACCGCCGATTCCTATAGAAATTATATAGCCGCCCCAGTCATCCGGAGCGCCTTTTTCCGTGCCGTAGTATGGGGGGTATATGTATATCCCTTCGCCAAAACACCCGTATTTCAGATTTTCGGAGCTGACATCATATATTTTTAATGCCCGGCCTGCAGATCCAGGATTCTGGCTACCTAAAATTTCAAAATCGCTGTTTAGTTCATTAAGAGCCTCCTCCACCGTGGTCTGCTCGCCGTCCTCCGTGGTATGCACCACCTGCCCGGAATCCGTCTCAAAATGATGTTCATCCCAGCCGCTCCCATTCGATATCTTAAAAATACTTTTCTTAATGCTCATAACATTCTCTCCTTAAGTGTTAATCCAAACGGTTCCTTTCTCTGTTTCCGATGGGGCGGACGCCTGTGTGTAGATTTTTGTTCCGTCCGCTCCAGGATCCCCTTTATCGCCTTTATCGCCTTTTGGCCCCGGAGGGCCTAACACAGATCCCAGATCTACTCTTCTCTCCATAGCATCACCCCCAGATTGCGATCAGATGACCGTTGTCGTCAATCTCAAAGGACGGGGTTTCCCCAGCTGGGCCTTGCGGGCCTGCCTCTCCGGTGTCGCCTTTATCACCCTGAGGACCTTGCGGTCCTTGCGGACCGGTGGCTCCTCGCGGGATTACAAAGTTAAATTTTGCCGCGCTGGATGTCCCCGTATTGGTTACAGATGCGTTGCTCCCAGCAGCTCCGGTGGTAACCGTGCCGACCTGGATTGTGGCCGCAGCACCCGCAGGACCGGTATCTCCTTTCGGCCCCTGCGCCCCAGTTGCTCCCGGGTCTCCTTTCTCTCCTTTTTCACCCTGCGGCCCCTGTAAGTCAGCGACCATCTGGAATCCGCTGATAAATACCCTGTATCCCGCCGGCAGCCCAGCCTTCAGGGTAAGTCCCATGCCGTCCTGATGCTCCGTAAACGCGGCCCCGGACTGCCTGGCGCCATTTACGTACACCTGCAGGGCATTGGTACCGGGATTAAATTCATAATCCGTCCAGGCAAATTCTGTCTGCCCCTCTGTGGTGATAAACTCCTTCTGGAATAAAATATAGCTCTGCGTGGATCCCGCCGGTCCCTGGACACCCTGCGGACCTTGGGGGCCTTGCGGACCGGTCTCCCCCTGTTCTCCCTGAGGACCGGCGGGGCCTGTGGCGCCCCTGGAAGGTTTCCCGGTGTCCTCGGATCCCAGAAACCAATTCCCGTTGCTGCCGATCGTGGGCGTGATCCCGTCATCTCCCTTGGGGCCGGCCGGACCGGTTGCTCCGGTATCCCCCTTCGGCCCCTGCACGCCCTGAATACCCTGCGGTCCGGTAGGCCCCTGGGGTCCTTGTGGTCCTTGTGGGCCCTGAATACCCTGGGATCCGGACAGGTCGCAGATATACTGATAGGCTGTATCACCTTTGCAGTACAACTTACCAGTATCTGCATCATTTACATCGCCAGTATCGATCATGACAAACCCGCCGATAGATACCCCGTCCGTGGCGTACCCGGCGTTCATGGCTGCCACAGATTCATAGATCTTTGCGATCTTAAACGGATCGCCCGGATCACCTTTTGGCCCCTGGATGCCCTGGACGCCCTGGGGGCCTTGCTCTCCGCGGGGCCCCTGTGGCCCCACTACTTTACCAAGGTCAACTGTCCTTGCCATTTTCTGTCCTCCTCACTCATCGTAAATTGCAATCAGATGCCCATCGCTGTTAATCATCATCTGCGGGGTCTGACCATCCTCCCCCTGCAGATCTACATACTGATAATCGGTCTCATCTTCCCGCTTTACACCCAGGGACGTGCCATCCCAACGGTATTGCAGGCTGTATCCCCGTGCGCCCATACCTGCCGCGCTGCTCCCAGAACCGGCCGAACCGCCACCGCCGCCGCCAGATGCCATCTCCTGCCCCAGGGTCTGGACGGGATTCCCGAAGGTGGGCACTACGTCGTATCCGGATGCGTCCCAGCTCTCTTCCACCTCTGTGATATATGCATCCAGGGACACGCCGCTGTTTTCCCCGATCACTGTCACCCGGTCGCCCATCGTCCAGCGCTTCCCGTACTCGTCGGCCAGCGCAGTCACTTCAAAACTTTCTTCTGCCACATATTCAGCCAGCTTCGTTTCTCCTCTGGCCGGAAGCTGCTCCGGGTCTTCAATGTCCCGGGCATCAATCAGGATTTCCCGCCGTTCCTCACCGACAAAATCATTCCCGACGATCCGCACCTGCCGCTCTGCGCCCTCGCCTTGTCCGGCCACATAGGCACAGTTTTTGGTGTTGCTGTCATTGTAGGTGTAAACCTCTTTTTCGATGTTGTCGTAACTGCGCCTGAAAACGACCTGCGGGTTTGCATCCTGTGCCAGCGACCGGTCTGTGCCGCCCAGCACCTCAAACACTTCCTTTCCAGCATCCAGATCCACCCGGATAGACAGCCCCAGCATACTGTATTTTGACAGTTCAGACAGGCAGGCCAGCAGGCCGTCATACCTCGTCTGATAGGATAGCTTCTGACCGCGCCCCTGGGATGTCCCGCAGGTCAGGTTAGCAAAATTACGATTTGAGTCTGCGCAGTTTACGGCATTTTTCTGCACCAGGTCATACATGATATCTTCCACAGGTGCATTGTAGGAAAGGTACGCCTGGCCAGATGCCGGCACCGTGATCCGCTGTGACAGCAGCCACAGCAATGTATATCCTTTGATCGTGACGCTGCCATCGTCTGCAACGTTGATATACTCAATGATGCCGTTTTTCCGGTTATCCCGGTCCCAGATGATCCGGTTCCCTTTCTGGACATAAGATTCCATCTGATCCAGATAGATTTCAAACTGCCCGTAGGTATGCCAGCGGCTGGTGAAAATCATGGTTGCCTCATCCGCCATGCCAAGGAACTCATACTGTGAACTGTAAAAACGGACGTTCATGTGTCGATCCATATACTCCCGTTCACCTCGCCTTCCGGCTCTGACGCCTGTACATAGATGTTTCTCCAGCCGGTCCCCTGCTGGCTGGCAAACCATTCCTCCCACTGCCGCTGAAATTCCGCGATCATGTCATTGTATTCCGTTAGGTTTTTAGGCCGGACCGCACCACAAACAGACTGATCGAAACGCTCGTCCGCTACCGTGATCGCTCCGGCCGGCGTTACCGTGATCCGCGCCAGGGATATTTCCCAGACGCTGCTGTCCCTCTGCAGGGCCGGCGGCTGCGGACTGCTGCCCGGCGTACCTTGCTTCAGGATGGCGCTGATCGGTCCGGTCAGCAGATTTGCCCGCAGCACTACTCGGTCAATGCGGCTGTACTGTGCGTCAGGCGTTACCGTCAGGGATTTTGCGCTGTCATTGTAATAATAAAATCCCTTTACAATGGCAAATCCTGTCCCGATCTGTACAGATCCGGGGCCTCCGGTAACCCCCAGGGTCATGTTCCCGGAATCATCCAGGCTTACCCCGGATTCATACAGGTTATCAAAATACCGGTTAAACTCTTCCTGCCCGTACAGGGTGTCCCCGTCATAAAATCCACTGTATTCCATACGTCCTCCTTATACTCCCAGGTATCGCTCCCGGTAATAAACTTCTACACCTTTACTTTGCAGGGATCCGGCACTGTACTCGATCATGTTGTCTCCCGGCTGCAGCCAAAAGAAATCCGATACATTCTTGTCCAGATAATCCCAGGCATCTTCTCCACCGGTCTCCGTAATCACTTCCACTGCTTTTTGCTGAAACCCCGTATTAATATAAAGCGTCTCATCGGAGGTCAGCTCCCGGTTCACCTTGATAGATTCCCCCGTTGCATGGTTAGTGATCTGCGGGGCGGATGCCGGCCCACGAAAATAGATCTCCACCGGCGTTTCCATGTGCCCCTCATTATAGATATTTTTCTTCAGCGGCCCGTACTGGCGCATCTTAAACGGCAGGGAAAACTTCCATTTCCATCCCCCTATCAGCGTCATAATTGGTACAGACACCTGAGCGGACTTAAACGACGGATCCAGGCATTTCAGATACAGCAGGCAGGACAGCTCATCATGGACATTCATATTGTTCATTTTGAAACTGCTGACTTCGTATTCAATCTCCCTGGTTACATCCATGTAGGTAACCGTCAGCGTTCCACCTTGATACGGGCTGAAGAATCCGATTAGCCGCTGCCGCATCTCTGATATGCCATCCCACGGAAGGTAATCAAAATTGACCATGATCTGGCGTGACAGCACATGGCGCCTTTTCATTCGTTCGCCGTCGGCATTGGTATTCGTCTCGGTCGTCAACTCGTAATCGCTGGATTCGATCCCGGAATATTCCGTAACGCCAAACAGCGACCCATCCATTACGATAGTGTCGCCGTCTCGCTCAAACTGAAATAGGATATTTCTCAATGCCAAGTCATCTCCTTTGCCGTTTTCTTCATCTCCCTAGACATCTCCACCGGCGATTTCACAGGCTGATAGATGTTCACGGTCTGATTAACTTCCCCGGGCTCTGCCGGTACCGGGACATTTCCTGTAGGCTGCTGCCTCATCAGAGACAAATCCATAACCGCTCTCTGCAGGGTACCTCCTATCGCCGCCCGCATCTGAGCAAGGGCTGCTTTTCGGGTTGCTGCATCAATGGCTCCAACCATCGTGTGCGCTGCGGCCGCGTCAACCTCCGGCTGCATTTTCTCAATGCCGACTACGACACCGCCTCCCCAGTTTTCCCCGACGGGAATTACTTCCTTGGCCGGGCTGTTGGCATCCTGTTCCGCGTTGGCCGCGTTGATGGCATTGCGGACTGTAGCGGCCGCCTCGCTGGCGATCTGCTGCGTTTTCGACGCAATGCCCGCTGCCAGGCCATCCCCAAAGTTTTGACCTACTCCATAAGCCGCGTCATACATTCCCGCAGACTGGAGAGCCCGTATAGCTGTCTGCGTCAGTGACTGTACCGCCCCTCGGGTTTCCGTTTCTCCGGATCGGATTCCCGATGCCAACTCTCCGGACGTATCACTGCCCGCCTTGCGTCCCACTGTGTCCATATGAGCCGATGTCAGAGACTGTTTGATGTCCGTTGTCAGACGTGTGGTGGTACCTTTTGCCTTTTCCCCGCCCTGCTGCAGGGATAAATCTAAGGCATTTCCTGCTTTGTCTGCTTCTGTCTGGAATGCCTTTGGCATACCAGAAGCGTTCACAGCTTGATTGACCTGCTGTATTTGCCCCTGCATGGTCCCTGGCATATCAGCATTGATAATCGCGGTATTTACGGAACCGCCGTAAGCAGCGGCGTTTTCCCCGGCTGATACGGCACCCTGGGCCAGGTAATTATTCGCAGCTGTAACAGCAGCATCTGTGTTGCTTCCAAAGATCCCCTGCAGGTCCGCCGCGGTAAATCCGTTTGCCCCGGACTGGGCGAAGGCCTGGGCCGCCAGGAAGATCTCCCCGGACCGGTTTGTAAATTCCGCCTGGGACATCCCCACCGCCTGGGCGGCAACAGAAATCGCATTCATTGCCAGGTCAGATGAGGAGATGCCAGCGGAGCCCTGGGCCATGTAACCGGCTGCTGCGCTGTACATCTGCGTGCCGGCAGCATTAAATGTAGACGTTGCTGCATTAACCGCATTGCTTGTTACCTGAGTCGCCGAAGTTGCAACATTCGCTCCGCCATCCTGTGTGCCTTTTACTGCCTGGTCTTGTACAGATTTTGCTGCGTTATAAGCTACACCGGAATCTTCAAGCAGCTGCTCCCAGGCTTTTATAATTTCTTCTGGTGATTTATCTGCTGCATTCCGGAATGCCGGATAAGATTCTTCCAGTGCCTCCATAGCCGGAGTCAGCATATCCAATATTTTTTGCCTGGCATCCGATTCTTCTGGAAGCCGCTCCCAGCCCTGAATCAAAGTATCAATTATCTGGGATTGCGCCTCATTCATCTGACCGCCGGAAGTTGCGATTTTAGCGGCATTTCCAATTATCGTCTGGATATATTGATTACCACTGTCATCAAGCAACGATGCTAACTGATTATTCAGATCTGCCATTGCCTGATTATGACGTACTTTTTCATCTTCCCAGGCTTTATTCATTTTTGCATCAATGTAGGCAGTATCTTCTCCATGCTCCTGCATTTCAGCAACCATTTTAGCTTTATAAGCTTCATACTCCGCAGAATCTTTATCATTCAGGGCTTTTTTTGCATCATTAAACCGCTTATTCTCTTCTTCAAGCGCCGTTGTATACTCCGTATAAGATTGCAGATAACTTTGATAATCTCCTCCAAGCTGAACGTATTTGTCGCTTATGATGCCAGACAATTCTGTATAGTGTTGTTCTGCCTCTTGGCGTTCCTCTTCATAATGCGTTCGGATATCCTCTAATTGCTGTTCATATTGCTCCTTAGTAAGAGTATCTGTATTCTCGTACTGCTGCTGGAGCTGCGCAATCCGATACGTTTCTTGCTGATCCAGAAGTTCTATTTCTGCATCTTTCGCATCTTCAGCCGTTTTCAACCATTTTTCTTGGTATTGTTCAAATTCCGCAATCGATTCGTCATAAGACGCGATTTCCTGTGTTACCCGTTCCTGAATTGCAGACTGTTTTGCCCTCTCAATTTCAAGTTGCTGTTCATATAATTCATTCTGTCTGGTGTAGTAATTTTCCAGGGACTCTATCTCTTCTTCTGTAAGAGTTTTCCTTTCCCCTGATTCAGTTCTAAGGATTTCTGTAATCCCTTCTTGTGTCTCTTGGATACCGATTGACAGCTGATTCAGTTCTTCTTGCGTTGCAAATAACGAATCTGAATAATTCCCGTATTCAGACTCAGCATTTTGTATCCCGACAATCGTATCTGCAATCTGTTGACCTGCCTCAGAACAAGCCTCTCCCAAACGGTCATTGGCATCCTCCAATGCCTGAGCCGCCTGCGCCGCAGGTGAACAGGCATTCTGATACAAACCAATAGCCGCGGCCGCTCCTGTTAGGGCTGATATAATCGCAACCAAAGGATGGGCGTTTAAAACAGCAAACAATTTCTGCACAACTCCCGTTGTGGTTTCAATTATCCCTGTAATTGTTTTAAACGTCATAAAAGCTGTGACAACCCCAGCTGCCAACGGTATAATCCGGTCCAGGTTTTCTCCTATCAAATCCAGAATCTTTACCAGAGCCGGCCCTACGGTATCAATAATCTGTCCTGCTGTTTTAATAAGTGTTTTAAAAAGAGATGTTACTGTTTCTATTCCCTTTTTCAAACCACCCCTTTGCAAAGACTTTCCGATACCTTCAAAGACTTCCTGGATCGGCTCACCGATCTCGTCCGGGAGCAGCTTTACCAGACCTTCTACTAAAGCTGTTACGATCTCTCCCGCAGCTTTCAGCAGCTGATCCTTGTTCTCCACGATCCCATCGATAAACGCATCGATCACCGCCACCGCTGTGTCGATTACATTCGGGATGGCATCTGCAATCCCTGTAAGCAGGTTAGCCATGACCTTCCCGGCCGCCTCCGCGGCCCCTGTAGCGCCTTCTTCCTTAAAGGCATCCGTGATCTGGTCAATCGCGTCCGCCGCCGCAAAAGCAGCATTTTTCAAAGGATCCTGGATAGATTCGTATACCGTAATCCCGAAGGACTCCGCAGCGCCTCCCACCTGCTCAATGGCAGATTTCAGGTTGTCCTGCATGGTGGTAGCCATTTCCTCAGCGGCGCCGTCGCAGTTCCGATAAGATTCGGTCATCTCATCCAGCTTACCATCCTGAGTATTCATAAGGGCCAGCATCCCCGACAGGGCTTCCTGGCCGTACAGCGTTACCAGATAGTTATTGCGCTGCTCATCTGTCATTCCTTCCGTAGCAGACTTCACCATGTCAATCTGCTCCGAAAGAGACTTCATGCGGCCTTCCGAATCATAAAAGCTGATCCCCAGCTCATCCATGGCCTCCTTCATGTCGTCCGTAGGCTTGGTCAACCGGGACAGGGCACCTCGAAGGGTAGTGCCCGCCTGAGATCCCTTGATGCCATTATCAGCCATAATACCGATGGCGGCCGCTGTCTCTTCCAGGCTGATCCCCGCCGCATGGGCCAGAGGAGCAATATATTTCATGGCTTCTCCAGTATCCGCTACTGCGGCATTGGTATCCGCCGCATTCTTGGCCAATACATCCGCCACATGGCCAGCGTCAGAAGCCTCCAGTCCAAAGCCCCGCAGAGTGGATGCTGCAATATCCGCGCTGGCTGCCAGATCCTCTCCGGAGGATGCCGCCAGATCCAACATACCAGGCATAGCATCCATGATCTCCTGAACGTCAAAGCCGGCGCTTGCCAGGTTTTCCATGCCCTCCGCCGTTTCCGTGGCCGAAAATGCTGTTTCTGCCCCTAATTCTACGGCCTGATCCTTCAGACGTTCCAGTTCTTCCGCAGTCGCCCCTGAAATGGCCTGTACCCGGGACATCTGGGCCTCAAAATTCATGCCGACGTTTCCAGCAGCCACCGCAATCCCGCCGATCGCCGTAGCTACGCCGCCGATCGCGGCCACTGCCGTTTTTGCGCCCTTGCCTGCGATTGAGCCCAGGGTCTTCAGCCCTTTTTCTGCACCTGTTGAATCTAATAATGTATCAATAATGACGGTCCCGTCAGCCAATCTTACCACCTGCCTTTATACTTGGTGGCAAAGTAGGCGCGGGCCCTACTCAACGGTGGGTTTTATGCACTCTTCCCTTTGCCGGATATTCGATTTCATTCATTTTTCCGCACCGCGGACATTTGATTTCGCCCTTTACACATTCCACAAATAGGAGAGTCTGTCCACAGTGCCGGCATTTAATCTTTACAATGCTGACCACTCCCTTTTTACAAATAAGGCGTCGGATCCTCCCCATTCCGAAGGGCCTCTATCAATTTTTCCTGTTTTTCCGTTATCGGTTCCCGGATTTTATAGTACCGCTGCAGAGCTTTATAGAGTGTCCTCTCATCCCTGGACAGCTTCTTGTTGCTGATATCTTTTGTTCGGATCTCTATGATCTGGTTCAGCCGGATATCCTCCGGAAGTTCAGACAGCATTTCCAAAAAGTCCCACCAGTGGATGTACTCCACAGTCCTCAGGTCTATCCCGTATACACGCCGAAAGGCCGCCCAGATCAGCCGGCTGTCCGTGTCGTAATCCATCGGTGTATCGCTGTTGATTCCCAGCAGCTTATTGGATGGGCGGTGCCGCTTTTCCTGTTCGCCTCCCTGTACAAACCAATTCAACTGCAGGACTGCCCCCACTACATTTTCCGGGATGCATCCAAACATCAGTTGTAAGGCTTCCAGCAATTCGCCCCCATCTTCTCTTCCCTCCCGGATAATCCGGTTATAATTTAATACAGCACGGAAATCCGTTTCAATCGGATAATCCGTGCCGTCAATGATGAGGGATCTGGGCGGGGGATCTAAAATATAGTTTCTCATTTTTTCTTCGCTGCAGCCCGGCGCTGAGCGCGGTTTCCGACAGGTGCCTGCCTGCGGAAGGACTCTACCTCGGTTTTCATCTCATCGGCCAGATCCGCCACTTTATTAAACGCCTCTAACCGCGGGCGGATGTTGCTGGAATCCCCGAAAAGCTGATGTGCGGTTCCAACGCCGAAGAAAGATTCAAAAAACTCATCGGTAATCCGCATCTCTTCCCGCATCAAGGCAGAGCCTTTCAGCCCCTTCCCCTGTGCTTCTTTCACCTTCTCGGAAACCGCATTCATTTCTTTCTCATATTTTTCCATGACATCCAGGTCCAGAAGATCTGCTTCCAGCTTAACGCCATTGATCTCGATCACGCTCATGTTCCGTTGCCTCCTTTACACAGTCTGGGCTGCCAGGGTCTTCGCGTAGGCGAAATTGTCCTTTGCCGTAGCGTCCGCAGTAAAGGCCTTGGTTTCCATGTCAAACCAGCCATACTCCCAGTCACTCTTGGCCAGCAGATTCCCAGATCCTTCGATCTCGCCGTCGGAATCGCTGAAATCAGATAACTCTACGGCGATCCGGCGTTTCCTGGCCGGGAATCCCTTTGAGGGATCAGTGGAATCTTTCTCTCCCAAGAGATCCACGTCCACAAACTCTGTCTCCGCGTCCCCTCCGACCAGCTCTTCTTTTCCGACTTTAATCAAAAAAGCGATCCCTACCTCGGAATCAATCTGGTCAAAGGTAAACGGAGCCGTCCAGGCATAGCCGGAAATGGACTGGGATTCCGATACCATGTTGATATAGCGTTTCTGTTTGGTAGCGGCCGCAGGGCTGTCATCCAACTGGGTAAATCCAGTGCCAAGGAAAACAAAATCCTCCCCTACCTTCAGGTACCCTGCATTTTTCGCTCTCTGTCTTACGCTTGCTGTTCCTGCCATTTTCATACACTCCTTTTCTGATAATAGATAAACTCACATTGTATCCGGTACTGGGCCTTTTTCCCGTTGTTATCGTACAGGTATCCATCGGTCAGGGCCCGTATGCTTTTTGACTCTTTCCCTTCCGCCAGTTCCGGAAGATCTCCTCTCTCCGTGCAGTTCTCCAGCCATTCCTGGAAATCCTCGAAGAATTCACTGGCGTCCAGGTTGTCCAGACCGTCATAGATGATCCGGGAGCAGAAAGAAAACTGCTTCCGCCGCAGGGTATCGCCATTGATGTACCGCTGCACGATCGGCTCTGACGGCGTCACCTCAATGCTGTAGGCATCCGCATCCTCCGGTAAGTAGTCCACAAACAGTTCCCGAAACTCTTCCAGATACGGACATTTTGCGATCCAATCCCGGATCCTGCTGATTACACTCATCCTGGTCTGCCTCCCACAAAATTTGCCACTGCTTTTACGATCTGCGGCCCCTTGTCCGCCCACATGCGCTTATCCCACTGTTTTCCGCGAAGACCATCACCTTTATGTTCGTAATACTGCCGGCGGGCATAGGGCTGGACGTATTCAATCTCATGTGCCCGTTCCACCGCAGTATTTTTCAGGACCCCTGTTCGCATTGGTACATAGGGATCCGCAGCCATCCGAAACTGATGGGTAAAAAACTTCTGGGCTCCTCCGTCTTTTACCAGCTTACGAAGTCCCAAGATCCTTTCTGTGCTGTTCATTTTTACTGTAATCTTCATGTTACCATCCCTCTATTCGGATATGAGGAAGACCGCCACGGCGGTTATCTCCCCAGCTGTGCACTTTCCCGTACAGCAGATGGGCCTTTTCCAAATCCGATGGTTTTGTAATCTCCGGGCCTTCCCCTCTGCAGAAATAATCCCCGTTCTGGACGGTCCAGATACCATCCTTGTCCTGCAAAACTGCATAGTCTGGAGCTGTCCGATAAGTCTCCAGGGCCGGCTGTCCATCTGCCAGGGCTTCCGGCGGAATCCGGATCTTATAGACCTCGCCGCCTACCAGTCCGCCGGATGCCGCAGACACACTGACTGACGCATACCAGGACACAGCCTGGATAAAATGGCGGACATATATTGACTGGCGTGTATCCGGATCATAGCACTGGTTATAGATCGTAATGTCTGCGTTGGTAATCATAATTTCTCATCCTCGCGCTGCGGTTCAATAACCCTGTTGGCAGTAGATAGATTCTGGCGGCCTCATACGCCTTTCTAGCCGCATAGGCTTCCAGTGTCTCCCCGTCTGTCCGGTCAGTCACATAGGTCACGCTGTATCCATCGTTATTTTCGGACTTTACAGCCCCGGCAGACTGTCCGGAGCTGCTATATACAGCAGCATAAGCATCTGCCACGGAGCAGACGGCATCCCGGACCGCATCCAAATCCGGAAGCTCCTGGCGCATAGTCAGGTAGCGGATGTATGCCTCGGCCTGGCGCTCCCGCTGCTCAAAGATAGCCTGATCCAGTTTGCCTCTGTATTCTTCTTCATAATACTTAAAATCCACATACATCCTTGCTTCCTCCCTACGCCATGATTCCTGCCGCCTTCAGGCTTGCGATAATCGCATTAACTGCCACTTTATTAGCGTCTGCCAAAGTGGCAACCTTCTGGACCTCCGCCTGGGCGAATTCTGCACCAATGGTTCCGGCGTTTTCCGCAGATACTGACGTCACAGCGGCGGCCATCTTTACGCCGCCGAGGTCATTCCCGGCTGCGGGAAGCGTGTACGGAGCGCCAGCGCCAATCGCTGTCCGGGCAGCCTCCGCCGAGGCGGCTTTCATCAGGGATTTCCCGATATCAGTGGCGCCCTCTAGCGTGTCCACGGTAGCGGTCTCGCCGCCGGATGAGGCTGGCCAATGATCGGCCAGCTCCTGAATCAGCGCCGCGATCTGATTCTCGTTTTTGTCAGCCACGTCATCCCCAGTAATCTTTTTATACAGGTTCTTAATAGCATCTGTAATCATCATATCAAGCACCTGCTTTCAGGATCGCAAACGGGCATCTCTGAGATTTGTCCGTTTTCAGCCCATTAATCGGGTTCGGAATCTCCCATCCCAGACGCATAACTGCCCGGAGTGCAACCATGTCATTCTGTGCCAGATTATATACGATCTCCTGGCTGGACGGATCCTGGATGACCGCCTGATCCAGCAACTTAAACGTAATATCCTGACGGATTGCATATACCAACTGGCTGAAGTCTCCGGAGATCATCAGTGCCTTACTCTTATCGAAAGCACCGTTTCTCGGGAAAGTCATCGCAGAACCGTCCAGACTATAGGTAGTTCCTCCCTGCATGTCGCTCTTGAAAATTGGATTTCCAGTCGAATCTTTCAGGCCACGAAGTTTCGCACGCATGGAAATATCGGCCATATGGCCGTTTACAAAATAGCCAGACTCCTCTACCTTGGCGATCACGCCGGCTTCCCCCATGATCGAATCATACAGATCCTCTCCTAAAGTTACGGTGGCGCTGGCTGCCGTGGCCGTTGCCACTACATCGTCCCTCCAGGTGCTGGGCTTATTTACTCCAAACAGGACTGCAGAATCGATCACTTTTCCAAATGCTTCTGTCACTCTCGGACGCACCTCACCCCAGATGTCATAATTGGAGTCATCCAGCACAGCTTCCGGGATTGGGACAATCACGGCGATCTCTTCAGCAGTGATGATCTTTTTATCCCACTGCATTTTCGTGGTCTGTTTCATGCCGGTGTCTCCGTTCACAAAGTAGGCCAGCGGAAGCATATCCAGCACGGGCATCCGGTACTGCTTGCTGGTCATGTTCGGAAGCTTCCGTCCCATAGTCAGGACTGCGGACTGTTCTACAGCCCCCTGGATGATCTGGTCGCTCAACTGCTCCTCGATCAGGGTCTCCGCTCCAGTCCTGTCGATGATATCTACTGCAAAGATCTGCAAATTCAATTTCAATCTCATGCTTTTTCTCCTCTCTTTACCGCTTAAAAGCGGACCTGATGGCCTGATTGACCGTTTCATTCTTGGTTTCGCCATGAGTCCCAGAGCCTCCGCTCCCTCCCGTCACGCCGGTATCCACCCGGTATCCTCCTGCGGATGTAAATCGCGGGTTTTCCTTCAGGAATTTATCCACAGCTTTCTCAAAAGTGGTCTTGTCATCTACCATCTGGGACGCTTTGAAGATCACGTAATCGTAATCCTCCTGACGGACGTTCTTTTTGGACAGTAGCTTCTCCTGTTCATACTGATCCACCTTTTTCTGCAGCTCTGCTACTTTTGTCTGCGGATCATTCTGCTTCTGACGGTCCTTGAACTCCGCAATCGCCTTATCCGCATCCTCTTTGGATAATCCCTGCTGCTTAAAATAGCCGCGCAGGACCGAATCCTCCGTTACAGACTGCTTTCCGGCCACGATCTGGGCTAGTTTCTCATAATCAATCTGCGGTGCTGGCTGCGGGTTCGGCGCAGGGTTCGGGGTTGGTTTCGGATCCGGATTGGTGGCCGGATCTTCGGCAAAAATCTGAAGGTCAATCATTCTGTTTTTCATGTTATCTTTCTCCTTTTCGACAGTTTTTCGGGTGTCTCCCGAATGCTTACAGTTTTCTGTGTGTCTCACACGACAGTTTTAGCCAGGTGTCTCCTCGTAGTTTTACGCCTTCGGGCTTATCCGATTCGTACATGCTCCGGATACTGTTCAGAAATGGCAGAAATGCCAATAAAAAAGGAATCCACCAGAAGCTTTCCTGCTTCCGACAGATCCCCATACCGGATAATCCCTGTGCCATCCGATATCCGATATTCGATTTTGTCTCTGGCCAACGCGTCCAGGCTGTTTACCAATGTGCAGACCAGCGTGGACACCGCCGCGCAGACAATATCTTTTCCATTCGGCGCATACCCGGAATGCCCCAGAACTGAAATGCCGTCCTTACGGACGCTGACCACTATCATCCTGCGACACCGCCTCTCCTTTCGTAGGGACCGGCTCCTCAAAGAGCACTTTCGCAACACCGGCGGAAACCAGTTCCTGAGCGCGGATCCTGTCCGTCTTAAACAGATCTCCCTTGGTCTTTTTGGCGTTCAGCCTGCTGTCGTTATAGGTCTTTGTTACTTCTACAACTACCATCTTGATTCTCCTTTCTTTGAAAATGGGTATAAAAATACCACCGGCCATTTCTGACTGGTGGCATTAATACCAAATTACAGTTTTTTCTGATGGCGGATTATCCAGCTTTGATAACCTCTGCAATTCGTAACGGACGTGGGGCGCCGAAAACATATCGGCATTATCGTGCTGCACAACTTCACCGCTTGTAAGATCCAGCCTCATGAATCCTTTTTCTTTCCTACCTTCCGGATAGTAATCCGCAGAAATACTATCCCTTGTTTTTTTGACGTTTTTTAAGATTACCATAGTATTCCTCGACCTCCTTCCGGTAATTATACTTTTTCGTTGCAAGTTCATGAGCTGTTTGATGATCGATTTCTGGATTTTCCTGCTTAATTTTCATCTCATACAGTTCATGCCCTATCAAGGTCCTATCATGGGGCTGTATATTTTTCCCAGACATCAATCTTTGCCAGCTCTGCGCTATAGCGCAATCCGGATCAAACCGCCTCCATTCTTTTAAATCCGGATCGTACAAAGAATTATCCTCAAAAAGGTATGCCTTGACTTTCTTGATTTCTGCTTCTTTCTTCCCAAGATTTAGAGCGATCCTTTTAGCATCTGTGGAAAATTTTCGAATTTCTTTATAATACATTTCCGCAAAATCGATTGCCTTTTTGCTGTATGTATCAACGATTCTCGCCCCTGATGTCATTATATCAAATTTACCGGACTTTGCAATACCGTCCAATGCAGAAGCCGTCTTTCGAGGAATCCGTCCGCCGGACATCCGGCCCAAGCCATCCATATACACCCGTTCCATCTGTTCGGGAAGATTCATAGCTTTGGAAAAGCCCTGATATTCATGCAGGGTAGTCAGATACCTGGTCTGTGCCGCCCGGATCGTATCCGCATCCGCTTTCCCGTTTTTCAGCTGCTTAATATTCGCCCGCTGCGCCCGCATAGTGGTCTCCATCTGACGCTGCCGCTGTGTGGCTTCATAGCCATTATATCGTTTTCCGTGATAAGTCCGGATCTCGGAATCCTTCCTGCGCAGATCCTCCAGGTACTCATCTGTGTAAGTCCTGGCTGATACTCCGGGGATAAAGGCGTAATAACTGTGCCGGCAGTTGGCGCCGCACAGACCAGCTACATCCCCCAGTCCGCAGATAACCCCCAGATCTTTGTAGTTGTACACCCTTCCCTGCCAGGCGGCGTGCGAGGGCCTGGCGCCTGCATGAGCGGTGACCTCATAATAATCTGTATGCAGATCTTTGGCAATCTTCTCATTCATTTTCGCAGTCAGCTGATGTACTCCCGTCATCAGTGCCCTTCTGGCAGCCACAGGAGCCCGGGAATGGTATCCGGATGCATAATCTACTGTCTGCAGGCCGGAAGCCGTCATTTCTTTCACAACGCGGCGAAGAACCGTATTGTAATCGAAGGATCCGGTCACCACATCCAGACAGGCTCGGTCCAGATACTGCTGATAATACTGGGAAAACGGTGTAAAGACGATTTTCCCTCCACCCATATCCACTGTAAATCCAAGGCTTCCCGTAATATTTTCAAGGGTTCCCTTTGTTTGCTGGACAACAGCTTCCGTCCACTGCTGCAGGATATCATTTTCTTCATAAGGGACAAAGTTTCCATTGATCTGCTCGTATGCGCTTCTCATTCGGGTGTAATCCTTATTGGCCACCTTGTCGTAAACTTCCCAGATCTCCGGATCCGTCATACCTGTCAGCCGCTTAATCTCGGATTCGATAAACTCTGTACTGTTTCCCAATATCTGCACTTTTACCAGCTGATAATCCGCAGTGGAGGTAATCTCTCCTGTCTTCCGCAGCCGTCGGACCACGTCCGACATGATCCGATCCTGCAGTTCATAAAACATTTTCTCCAGTTTTAATGGAAGTCTCTGCAGTTCGTCCGGATACATGGATTATTCCTCCTCGTCATCCGGCGGAACTTCGTCCACCGTGATATGTTTCGCCGCCTCTTCCGGGTCCTCCTGATACCACTTCATTCGGTAGTCCAGCAAAGTCATGGCTCCCATAGCTACATCCTGACGGTCCTGCTGGCGTTCAGACTGCTTATCCTCAATGATGCTGTCGTCAAAGTCGATCGTGATCTCCGTATCCCGGTCCACCGCATTTCCCAAAGTCCGACCCAGCCGCAGGATAATCTGGGCCAGTTCTTTTAGTACATCTTCAAGGATAATCTCATGTTTTTTCAACGTCCGGAACATGTCGCTGTTTTCGGAGATCACCTGCGTAGCTGTGGTGACATTTCCCTGCTCAAATTTATAATGCTTCGGCCCGAATCCCGTTTTCATTGATAAAATATTCAGTTCATCATTCAGAGCCTTGTTATGCTCCTCCGAACGCAGTTCCATATTGGACTCCACGATGGGCTTATCACCTCGCAGAGTATCTTCCGGCAGCTTATAAAATACAACATCGTTCGGGTCAAAAACCGGATCTCCCAACTCGTTGACCGCCATCATTTCCGGCGCCACAAATACCCGCTTTTTACCCAAAACAAACTCATTGACATAGGAGTCATATGTTGTATCAAGTCCCCTAAGTTGGTCCAGGCTGTTGGCAAACAAGGCCACACCCATCGGATTATCCTCGGAGGTGTTGTTGACGATGTTTAACCGGTCGATCACAAACTGTCGGCGGTCTGACCCAGTATGGATCTTTGGCTGCAGGGACGCAAAGGGCGGCAGTTCCCGCCATTTTTCCACGGAGATCTCCTTTCCTGCCCCATCCGTACATTCCACCACATGATTTTCAATCACATATTCCGGCTGGCCGTCTGTCATCTGGATCAGGTGCAGCTGGATATTGGCATATTGTTTTCCTCTCACCGTTTTAAAAAACGAAAATGCGCATTCCGTAATTTCCGAATTCTCCCAGCTCAGAGGGTATATGTTTGAGGCAGACACATAGTTAATGTCCACACTGCCCTCCCCGCTGATCAGATATCCCTCCTCTGAAACCCGAATCCCATTCAGGCACGGTATGTAGGCTACAGTCCCAGTGTAGGCTTTGCGCTCCTGATAATCGTTTCCAGTCACCAGGAATTTATTTTTCTTCAAAACCGCCTGCAGGAATTCATCCGACCGGGAATCCGCAGCCACAATAGCGACCCGTTCATTCAGCAACAGATCCGCGATATCCTCTGAAACCTTTTTTGCCATACCCAGGCTGTACCGTTTTACAGAAATATGTTCCCTGCCATTATAGATCCGGTATGCGTGAAATCCTTTGACGCTATTCCGATACCAATTCTCCCAGGTATCAATCAGGGAATAAAAAGATCCGGGCACTGTGTCGTGTCCCAGATTCTTTAAATACTTTGTTACATTCATTCAGTTTCACCTCTTGCGCCTTCCGGCAGGAAATATTTTAATTTTGTCCATAAGCCCATCACCGCATACCGGATGGCATCCATGCAATGATCATCTATTTTGACCGGGACTTCTTTGCCCTTGTCAATGCTGTCTTTGTCATACATATAGGTTCCAAATTCCCGGATAGCGTTTTCCTGATCCTTGCTGACCATCAAGACATCATACGTCAACACCTTTTGCACCCGGCTGATCCCCAGCGCCACGTCATTCTCGGCGTCCTTGATCCGGACAAACGGGCATTTCCGCTTGATCTCCTCTGCCAGACCTTTAGCTGATGGATCCAGATACAGATAAATGATCCCATTGCCGTAGCGCTCATTGATATCCTCGGCAAACGCCTTAAACTCTTCTGCATATTCAGAGGGGCTTTTTTGGTGTCCTGACTCCCGGCCGGAATGGTAATACTCACCCAGGCCGCGCAGCTTTTTCTTTCCGATGTCCAGACCAAACGCCTGGAAGGTCGTTGCATTTTGCTGTCCATAGTCTCCGCCGATCCCGATAATATACCGTCCTTTTGGCGGTTCCCCCACGTGCTCAGGTCGGAACATGTAGTAGATCGTCTCATCAATACCGGTCTGCTCGCCCAGCCATACCCAGCGATACTGCTTTAGATCTATCGCCTGCAGCTGCTCTGCGGATTCGATCAGCTTACGGCCGATCCAGGACACCGGAACCTCCCGGTAGTCCACATGGACATGCACCGCATCCGGCCGCAGCTCCATCTTTCGGCACCAGGCATTTACAGGTGCGTTTGGATTTTTCGGCGGATTGTACAGGTACAGCATCCGGAACCCTTCATCGTTTCCGCGGACAAAAGTGGCTTCGATATTGGTCAGCTCCTCTTCCCCTTCGCCCGCGTCAAAAAATTCCGTCAGCTCATCCAGGATAACCAGCTTGATAGGCTTGTCCTCATCAATAATACCTTTGGTATCGTCAATGCTGTCTGACCCAGAAAAGTAGATCACGTTCCCGGTTCGCCGGCATCGGATTTCCATCGGGGTAATCCCAATGTCAAAATCCGATTTTTTAAGGCCCATCCGGGTAATGGCCCGGATCATCTCCTTGTATACAGTTTTCCGGATCTTGTTATGCCGCTTCCGCAGCACTACCACTGCGGCAGATTCGTCTTTGCAGATTGTGTCAATGGCCAGGATCCCCGCAAAGCTCGACTTTGTGCCGGCACGGCCGGAAGTAACGATCTGGTGCTCATGCTCGTCATCATCGTACAACTCCCAGAAGGAAGGGATGATCAGATCGTGGGGATCCAGACGTTCCTGCTCCTCTGGCGTTGGTTCTTTCTGCCGGATCTCAGATTCTGCTTTCTGTTGCTGCGCCCTCATAAGTTCTACCTTTGCCTGCTGTTCCTGAAGATCCTCCTCCGATTTATCCGTCTGCCCCACCGTAGCCATGATGGCGTTGTATGCTTTGACATTCCCGTTCATGGCCTCCTGGATCATGGCCATGCCAATCACTTCTTCGTAGGTGCTCTCGCCCCCATCGGAGGTCAGCACATCTGACAGTTCCCCGGCATCCACTTTCATGGTCAGCAGCCGGTTCATTGTCTCCCGGAGTTTGGCTGTCCGGCGCCTTGCAGCTCCGGAGGCAATACCGCCTTTTCGGCCGATTTCTCTCGCTTCGCTCACGCTTCGTTTGTCAAAAGGAATTAAGTTTTCATTGTTGGCCATCACCTCACCTTCCCATCTGGCTCTATTTTATGGCATGAAGAAAGCACCCCGGAGGGTGCCTCTTCTAAAATTTATTCATTATCGTCACTATCATCATTTAAAATATCTAATGCTTTTAAGGTATTATGAATATAAAACATCCTATACAAATTAATGGTAAAATTGATGATTTCCAATATTAAAATCACGCAAAAGAACAAATAGGCAATAATAATTAATGTGGTTAAATAAATTGCTCCTTCCCAATTTAAAAAAACAAAATAGTATTCTGGCAAAATACATAATATGGATTTGAGAATCGTGTTGATTATAATATTCCCTGCATACAGTATTGTCAAATTTAAAAAAGTTCTATTACTCTCCTTTAAT